>JGI2924J29684_1077357_pt1 | contig 16208 bp, 16 predicted proteins | sample BenlonsequencITS_FD_29684 | JGI IMG/M metagenome (IMG submission 29684)
GGATTACTGTAGCGATTTACCGGCGCAACCGCCGCCCGGGTCGCGGTTGTGCCGGAAATGACTTACAGTAAACCGTATCAGTCCTGATGCCGGACGCGAACCATCCCTTCGGAGGTGACCCCGACGATCAGCGGTGTCGAGACTTCGCGGCCGGAAACGGCCCCACCTGCGGCATCGTTGACGGCTTTCATGAGGTCGGGTGCAGTGTAGTCGACTTTCACGCCGGCTTCGTCACATGCCTCGTAGACGAGATCGGGCACGTCGTAGAGGTCGGTTCCCCCCGGAACGCGGACGCGAACCGGTGCCCGGAGGGCCTCCGCGAACGCGACCGTTTCGTGAGCCTTCTGTAAATTTTCGCGGGCACTCGCTTCGATCGAGGAGACGTTCGCACGCGAAGTTCCGAGTTCGTCGGCAATCGCCGCCTGCGAGATGTCGCGTTCTCGCAGTGCGAGCACCTGTGCCTGCCGGTACGTCAGGACACTCGAATCCGGATCGAACCCGATATCCTCGAGCAGTTCCTCGACCTCATCGAGCATCACAATCGCCTCCAGCGACCGTTCGGGAGCGGACTCGGACGTTCATACTGGAACGCTAGTGGTGGTGCATAAAACCTTCGTCGGTCCACCGATTACGACTCGAGCGGCCAGCGGCCGTCGTCGATCGTCTCGAGTTCGTCGTCGACTCCCGCCGCGAGTCGGTACTCGCCCCCCTCGCTGACGACGGCTCCTGCCCGTTCGAGATGATCGAGGTGAGCGTAGGACTCGCCGGGCCCATGCAGGATGTGAATGTCCTCGAGGTCGCCGAAGAGGTCGGCGCTGACGGTCCAGGTGTCACACGGTCCGATCCGGTCGAGCGCGTCGAGGACGCGGTAGGCTCGCTCTTCGTGGTGATGAACGATGTGTTTTGCTCGACCGGCCGGATCGTCGATCGGGTCGCGGTGGCCCGGCCAGGCCCGATCGTAGTCGGCGTCCGCGACTGTCCGGAGTGCCCGGAGGTACTTCTCGAGTGGGTCGTCGACTCGGACGTCGGCCCCACCGACGTTGGGCGTGTAGACCGGCAAGAGAGCGTCACCGGAGCAGACCTCGTCGCCGACCGCGAACAAACAGAGCCCGGCCGCGTGGCCGGACGCGTGGACGACCTCGAGTTCGGTACTGCCGACGGTGAACGTGTCGCCGTCCTCGATGGGGGTCACGGTCGGCGTGCTGGCGGTCTCGTCGGGGCCGACGATTCGATCGCGCAGCGTCTCGCGGTCCGGTTCCGGCATCCCCCACTGCTCGAAGTACTCCTCCTGGAGCTCGAACAGCTCTTCCCAGGCCGCTCGATCTCCTTCGACGAGCGGCGCGTCGGCACGGTGGACGTAGACGTCTGCACCGCTTTCGGCCTGGATTTCGCCAGCGAGCCCCGTGTGGTCGTGGTGCCAGTGAGTGAGGAAGATCCGGTCGACATCCGCAAAGCCGACGCCGTGGTTGGCCAGCCCGGCCTCGAGTTGCTCGCGCGTCTCGGACAGCCAGTCACCCGTGTCGATCAGGGTCGTCTCCGCTCCGGCGAAGAGGTACGCGTTGTTGGCACCCTCGAACGCGGAGTTAGACAGCGAGATCCGTTCCATGGCTTTCGTTTAGCTGCAGGGGCAAAACTGTGCTGTGGTTCACGACCGATCGAACGAGGAAAAAGAGCGTCGGAGAGCGAGACTAGCGACCGGATTCAGCCCAGGAGGTAGCGGAGTTTCGGGTAGCGTTCGCCCAGCGGCTGACCGCTGACCTCGAGTTGTTCGATGTAGCGATCGAGTCCGGCCATACGTCCCGCAGCGAACGCGCCCAGTGCCAGGAGCAGGACGGCGTAGATAAGCGCCGAGTCGAACAGTGCGAGCCAGTCGCCTTCCCAGCCGCCGAGGTAGAACATCATCATCTGCATGGCTCCACCCAGCGCGGCGAGGCGGACGAAGGCCCCGAGTATCAGTGCCACGCCGATCAACACCTGCGTCACTGGGACGACGACGTTGATGATCTCGAGCAACGCGGCGTTGCTCCCCATCGCGGCGTAGAGCCCACTGACGGGGCTTGCGGGATCGACGCCGTGAACGAGATAGCCACTCGCGTCGAACGGTTCACCGCCAACGAACGCGAACTTGCCCAGCCCTGCAAACAGCATCATGCCGCCCATCAGGAAGCGGAGAGCGACGACGAACCACGCACTGATTGCATGTGGGTTGCTTTCGAGCGTTACGCCACCGAAACGACTTTCAAGACGATTTTCCGAAGTTGCTGCCATTGTCGGTCACCTCTTACGGGTGAGCGTTCGAAGGTCAATTACTTGAACCGAACTGGAGTTCCCGTCCGACAGAAACAGTTCCCACAAAATAGGAACAGAGACCGAACATGTTGTGTTTGCTCGTATCGCCGGCGACTGCACGACGACGTTTACGACCGTCGGGCCCGTACGAACTATCATGGTCACCACGATCACCGCTGGCCGACTCGCGGAACTGATCGACGAGGACGCCGACTTCGCACTCGTCGATACTCGGCCTGAGGACAGCTACGAGTCCTGGCACGTACCCGGAGCGAAACACTTCCCGTTCGGGCCGGAGGAAGACCTCGAGGCGGACGGCCAACTCGAGGCGTTCGACGACGCCGTCGGCGACACAGACCACGTGATTACCATCTGTGCGAAGGGAATCTCCTCGGGGAACCTGGCGACACAACTCGAGTCGGCGACCGACGAGTACGCGGTGCAGGCCGTCGGCGGCGGAATGAAAGCCTGGAGCGGCGTCTACGACCACGCCCAGATCGACGTCGATGGCGACGTGCGAATCGTCCAGGTGCAGCGTCGCGCGAAGGGCTGTCTCGGCTACGTCGTCGGCTGTGAGCGGACGGGAGAGGCCGTCGTCGTCGACCCGACCGCGGACACCGACGAGTACGTCGTCGCCGCGGAGGAAGCCGACCTCTCGATCGTCGGCGTGGTCGACACGCACGTCCACGCCGATCACGTCTCCGGCGGCCGAGAACTCGCCGACGACCTCGAGGTTCCCTACTACCTCGGCGAACTGGCAGCCGACCGGGACGTGGAACTCGAGTTCACGCCGCTCGAGCGAAACGAGGTACTCGAGGTCGGCGAACGCGAGTGCAAGTCACTGTACGCGCCGGGCCATACGAGCGACATGATCAACCTGCTGGTCGACGACCAGGCGCTACTGACGGCCGACACGTTACACGCCGACTCGACGGGACGAACGGAACTCGAGTTCAGCGAAGACGCGGGGCAAGAAGGTGCAGAAATGCTCTACGAGACGATCCACCGGACGATCCTCACCGAACCCGAGTCGGTCGTCGTCCTGCCGGGCCACGTCACGGTCACCGCAGAAGGCGAGTTCAGCCACGGCTCGCCCGGCGAACCGATCACGACCACGATACGCGCGGCCAGAACAGGGATCGACCTGCTCTCGCTCGAGCGCGAGGACTTCGTCGATCGCATGGCCGATGCCGGCGAGAAGCCCGCGAACTACGAGAAGATAATCGACCGCAATCGCGGTGACCTCAAAATCGTCCCCGAGGAACGGGTCGAACTCGAGATGGGGCCGAACAACTGTTCCGCTTAACGAGAGTAGGTCTCGAGTCGGACGAGTCGGCCGTCCTCGAGTTCGAAGAAGTCGGCGAACTCGAACAGCAGCGTATCGCCGTCGACGACGCGTCCGCGAACGGCCACCCGTTCGCGGTCGGCGTCGACGACTATCGACTCGAGGTCGTGGTTCGTGTCGGTATTCGGACGTTTCTCGCGCATGAACTGGACGAACGCCTCGCGGTTCTCGAACGTTCTGTCGGGCCGTCGCTGGACGAACGCCGGCGCGAGCACCGACTCGAGCGCTGCATAGTCGTTCTCGTCGAGTGCGTCGTAGTACTGGCGGACGAGGGCGGCCGGGTTCATGGCGGAACGTTTCGACTCGAGTGGCAAAAGCCTGGTACTCGCCTCTCGATCACCGACTCGATAGCGACCTCGAAGAGCGGAGTTCCAGCGAGCGTCGACCGAACGCAGCACATCCGAGGCCCACCCTGCGGTTGTATCGGGAGTGGCTCCCGGGAGCGCGTCTCAGTTCGGGTCGTAGCTGCCGCCACCCTCGGGACCGTATCGCGGGTCGTCGTCGTACCGAACGCACTTTGCTGTCTGCTCGCTCGTGATCTGGTGGGTCTCGAGTCCGTCGCGTTCACACGGCGTCGCAAACGCCGTTGCGAGTTGCTCGCGGGCAGCGTCGCGGTCGCCAGCTACCGTCGTCTCGAGCGCTTCCGAGAGTACCCGCTCGGCGTCGGCATCGGAGAGTACTGTGGGGATGTCGTAGGCTTCGCGGATCGCTTCCGGCGTCTCTTCGTCTTCGTCTTCGGTTTCCGGTAGAGTGAGTTCACCCTGTAACAGGTCGTGCCGGAGGTTCACGACCGCTCGCCAGTGATCTTGCTCCATCTCGTACCCTTCGGGCTGGACAATCTTCGGACAGCGTGGGTGGAACCGACAGCCACTCGGGACGTCGACCGGGTCCGGCACCTCGCCGACGAGTTCGATCCGCTCGCGGTTCTCGCTCGGATCGATTCGGGGAACCGAAGAGACCAGCGCTTGCGTGTAGGGGTGTTTCGGGTCGTTGATAATCTGATCGGCCGGACCGACCTCGACCAGTTCGCCGAGGTACATGATCCCGATCCGGTCACACATGTGTTTGAGCAGGGAGAGGTCGTGGCTGATGTAGACCGCGGTCAATCCTAACTCCGACTGCAGTCGCTTGAACAGATCGAGGATGCTCGCACGAATCGAGACGTCGAGCATGCTCGCGGGTTCGTCGGCAAGCAGGAACGACGGCTCGAGTGCGAGCGCCCTTGCGATGCCGACGCGCTGGCGCTCTCCGCCGCTGAGTTCGCTCGGATACTCGTGAGCGTAGGCCGCCGCGGGCTCGAGGCCGGCCTGTTCGATCGTCTCGTAGACGCGGGCGTCGCGTTCTTCTTTCGTCCCGATGTCGTGGACGTCCAGCGGTTCTTTGACCCACTCGTAGACGGTAAACCGTGGGTTGAGCGACTTGTACGGGTCCTGGTGGATGATCTGGGCTTCACGACGGAACTCGTTGAGTTCCTGTCCGCCGACGTCGGTGATCTCGTTCCCGTCGAAGTAAATCTCGCCCCCGGTCGGCTCGAGCAGCCTGATGGCGCTTTTGCCAAGCGTCGTCTTGCCACAACCGGATTCACCGGCCAAGCCGAACGCTTCGCCCTCCCGGATCGACAGGGAGACGCCGTCGACGGCCTTGACCGCGTCGTTGCTCTCTCCTCGGAGAATCCGCGAGACGAGCCCAGTGTTGACGGGGAAGTGTTTCTCGAGGTTCTCGACTTGCAACTTGTACGACGCGTCGGCGTCGGCGGGACGGTCGGTCTCGAGCGATTCAGTCATCGAGTTCCACCTCCGATTCCGCTTTCTGGTCCCCGCCGATCGGCGCTGTGTCGTCGCTTGGACGACCCAGTTCCTGGTCGTGCCAGGTCGACTTCTTCCCGGCTTCTTCCTGGAGGTAGTCGATCTCGTCGGCTCGGTGGCACTTGACCCGGTGCCCGTTGCCGTACGATTCGGTCTCTGGCGTTGCTTTCCAGCACTCCTCTCGAGCGAACGGACAGCGTGGAGCGAATCGACAGCCTTCGCCAGGATCGACGAGGTCCGGCGGCGTGCCGGGGATGGAGATGAGTTCCTGGTCGTCGTCACTGATGTCCGGGAACGCGTTTCGCAGTCCGAGCGTGTACGGATGGCGGGGGTTCGTGATGATCGTCTCGGCGTCGGCGATCTCGACGATGCGGCCACCGTAGACCACGGCGATGCGGTCGCAGGTTTCACTGACGACCGACATGTCGTGGGTGACCATGATCATCGCGCTGTTTATCTCCGTTTGCATCTCCTTGATCGTGTCCAGGATTCGATCCTGAATCACGACGTCGAGGGCCGTCGTCGGTTCGTCCGCGAGCACGAGCGACGGTGAAAGGGAGAGTGCAAGTGCGATCATCGCTCGCTGAGCCATCCCCCCCGAGAACTGGTGGGGATAGTCGTCGACGCGATCCGGGTCGATCCCGAGGTCGTCGAACAGGTCGCGAGCGCGTTCGCGAGCCTCCGCTTTCGAGGTATCGTTCTCGTGGTACGTGACGACTTCGACGATCTGCTCGCCAACGGTGTAGACGGGATCGAATCCATTCATCGCGTTCTGTGGGATCATCGAAATCTCCGACCAGCGGATCTGCTTTCGCAGTTCCCGGTCAGAGAGGTCGGTCACCTCGGTCCCCTCGAACTCGATCGATCCGTCCCTGATCTCGGCGTTGTCCGGTAGTAACCGGATGATCGACTTTGCGAGTGTCGTCTTGCCGCTGCCACTTTCGCCAACCAGGCCGACGGTCTCTCCGCGTTCGATCGACAGCGAGGCGTCGTCCGTCGCACGAACCCAGCCGTCGTCGGCCCGGTAGTACGTCTTCAGTCCGTTGATATCGAGTAGCGTCATTATTGATGTTGGAGCTCCGGATTGACCTCTTTCTCGAGCGTGCGACCGATGAAGAACACTGCCATCACGAACAGCATGATCGCGATGCCCGGCGGGAAGACCCACCACCAGGCCTCGCGGATCGCGTTGGCGGTGTAGACGTTGTAGATCATCTCACCCCACGAGAGCATGTCGGGGTCGCCAAAGCCGAGAAACGAGAGGCTCGCCTCGGCGATGACCGCCCACGCGACCGCGAAGGCCGCATACAGGAAGGTAAGCGGCAAGACGTTCGGGAGGATGTGCCGGTACATGATCCGTACGTGACCGGCTCCAATCGCTTGTGCGCTCTCGACGTACGGCCGCTGTTTGTGACTCAACACCTGCGAACGGATCACCCGCGCCGTCGATCGCCACAGGATCAACACGATCGCGAGGATGATGTTGAAGAGACTGCTGCCAAGGATCGCCACCAGGACGATCGCAAAGGGCAGGAACGGGACGCCGTAGACGACGTCGGTGATTCGCATCAACGTGTCGTCGACCCAGCCGCCGAAGTAGGCGCTGATCAGGCCGACGTTCGTCCCGATGAACACGGCCATGAAGGCCGCGAGGCTCCCGACAAGCAGCGTCACGCGAGTCCCCGCGATCAACTGCGAGAGCACGTCCCGACCCATGTCGGTCGTCCCGAACGGATGGTCGGCCGACGGCCCTTCGAGTCGCCCGCCAACGGCCCGTTCGGTGGGGTCGTGCGGTGCGAGCCCCGGGATCGTGAGATCCAGCAACTCGAGCGTATACGGCCGGGCGAAGATCCCGACGAAGAGGAAGACTGCCAGGATGACCAGACCGATCTGGCCGAGGCGGTCTCCCTCGAAGACCTCGAGTTTCGTCTGGACGTAGCTGACGCCGTCGCCGATGGTGGCGGTTGCGGCGTCGACCGGGGAGGTTCGTTCGGTACTCATTCGTACTCCACCCTCGGATCGAGGTAGACGTATAGCAGGTCAGCGACGAAATTCATTATTATCACGACTGATCCCATGAGGAAAAACGCCGCCATAGCGAGCGGGTAGTCGTTCTGGTTGACCGCACTCACCATCTCCCGGCCCATGCCGGGCCAGTTGAACACTGTCTCGATGACGACCGAACCACCCATCGCAGCGCCGGTCGCGATCGCGGCGACCGTCACGATGGGGAGAATCGAGTTCCGCGCGGCGTGTTTGTACAGTACTGTCCGTTCGGGCAGTCCCTCCGCTTTCTTGATCTCGATGAAGTCGGCGTTTAACACGTCGAGCATCGTCGAGCGCATCAGCAGGGTCGGCGTCGCCAGGTAGACGATCGCACCCGTCAACGCCGGAAGGAACAGGTGATGCAGAAAGTCGAGCGACCCGTATCTCGCGACGAACCCGCCCCCGAGTTCGCCTCCGGTCGTCCGCATCCCGCTCGAGGGGAACCAGCCGAGCCAGAAGACGAACACGACCAAGAGGACGATGCCGACCCAGAACTCGGGCGAGGAGCGGGCCATCAGCGTCACGACGATGCCGCCGCGTTCGAACCGCGAGTCGCGCCACCACCCCATCAGTGCACCGAACGTGATCCCGATGACGTAGGCGAAAAACAGCGCCGTCCCCATCAGGACGATCGTGTTCATGAACCGTACGGTGATGATGTCGATGACGGGATCGTTGTAGATGAACGATTGTCCGAAGTCTCCAGTTAGCAGTTGTTGTAAGTACTCGACGTACTGAACGTACAACGGCTGATCTAACCCGAGCTCTGCGATCCGCTGTTCGCGTTGCTCCGGCGTCATCCCGTCCATGATAAACATCGACGTCGGATCGCCGGGCATCATTCGAAAGAGGACGAACAGGAGCGTAAAGAACGCCCAGAAGGTCACGACGAGCTGGAGGAGACGCCTAACGACGTACGCTCTCAGCCCCATCGATCTCCCCACCTTAGTTTGCTAGTCGTTATCATATATTGCATGGAAACTCGTATCGTATTTCGTGTCTCGAAGCCATGATTGGGACCGACGACGCGGGCCAGTCGCTACTCCGCGCCGTAGTGGAGACGGCCGTCGTCCCAGCCGTAGCCCGCGTCGGCGAGTTCTTCCCGAGCCGCCTCGAGGTCCTCGGAGAACGCCTCGACGTCGGGGTTGTGCCAGAACTCGTTGTGTTCCGAGATCGTCGTGTGGGTCACCGTCCCCATGCCGTCGCGGATGAACTCGACGTACTCTTCTTTGGGAACGCCGTACGACAGCGCCCGACGAACGGCCACGTCGTCGAACGGTTCGCGGCGCGTGTTGTACTCGATCATCGCGTAGCCGATCGCGTTGAACTCGGCGAGATCGAGGTCGTCGTCGTCTCTGGCTCGATCGACCGCGGTCGGTTGCGGAACGGCACCGACCATGTCGATCTGGCCAGCCTCGAGGTCGTTGACGAGCTGGGACGTGTCCTCGCCCGGGATTCGGATGAACTCGTCGGCGTTTGGCGTCTCGAAGTGATCGTCGAACGCCTCGAGTTGGAGTTCGGCCTGGCGCTCCCAGTCGCGGAACTGGAACGGGCCGCTGCCGATCCAGTTCTCGTCCTCGAAGTCCGTGAGCTCCTCGGGTGCGACGTCGCCCCAGATGTGTTCGGGGAAGATGTACACCTGCCCGAGGACGTTCGCCGTGAACGGGGCGTACTGCTCCTCGAGGTGGAACGTGATCTCGTTGCCGGCGGTGTCGATCTCGTCGATGATCTCGACGAGGTCGCCGTAGGTCGGCGAGTCGGCGTACAGCTCGTAGGTGAACTCGACGTCGTTGACGGTGAGGTCTTCGCCGTCGTGGAAGGTGAGGTCGTCTCGGAGCTCGACGGTGTAGGTCATTCCGCCGTCTTCGATCTCGGGATCGTCCGTCGCGAGCCACGGCTCGGGGAAGCCGTCCGGGCCGATGCGGAACAGTTGGTCGTAGAGCAGGCGGACGAACTGGCGGTCGGGAGTCGCCAGGTCTTGCATGGGGTTCAGCGAGATGATTTCGGAGGGGTAGCCGAACCGGACCGTGTCGTCGTCGGTCGGCGTCGCCGAGATCATGTTCCAGAACGAATTGAGTCCCTCGCCAAGCGTCGGATCGACGTTTTCGACGCGAGCGCTTGCGTACGGGTGGTAGCCGCCTTCGTTCGCGATGTACGTTCGCGGCTGGTTCTCGGCGATGATCTCCTGGGCCTCGTAGACGGTCTGCTGGCGTTCGTCCTCGTCGACCTGGGTGACCTGTAGTTCGGCCAGGTCGTCGTACTCGTCGTGTTCCCACCCCGGCGTGTTTCGGTTCCCCTCCTGCGTGTTGTCGGAGTGGTGCATGTCGTAGATGAACGTATGAGGGTCGATCCGTTCGGGCGTCCCACCCCAGCCCAGCAGCGAGGCGTCGTAGTCCTGCTGGACGACGACTTCGTCGACGTGTGCGTTGAACTGTAACTCCTCGAGGTCGACGTCGAACCCGATCTCCTCCCAGTTCTCCTCGATGGCCGACGCGAGTTCGTTCCGGAAGGGATTGGCCCCGGCGGTCGGTGCGACGAGGTGAATCTCCGGCACTTCCCCCGCGAGTTCCTCGGCACCGTCGACGTCGGACCCGTTTTCTTCGCTGGTACATCCAGCGAGACTGACCGTGAGTCCGGTCACGCCAGCCATCCCCGCCCCCTTCAGCACCGTTCTTCGAGTCGTGTTACCTTCTGGCATTGCTACACACGTCACTCCAACTAATGGTATATAAATCCCCTGGGATTTGCGAACATAACACATAATATTATATTACTTGTCTAGGGTGGTGCCCCATCCACTCCATCAATAATAATTAATCACTGTGTTTGGGGGGTGCTGTGTAGTACTTACTCTGAGCAAAGTGTTTTTATATTAGAGTCCGACGGGGAGAACGTGGAGTGTCACGTCTACTACGAGGGCGACGACGACCCCGAGAAGTGTACCGCACGTCGCCTCGAGAAGTTCGACGAGGCGATCCTCTACCGGAAGATGGCCCAGGTGCCCTACGGGGTCGTCCTCAACCCGCACGCCGAGCAGGCACTCTCGCCGGCCGACCGTGAGGAGGGACTCGAGACGCTCGTCGCCCTCGACTGTTCGTGGGAGTCAGCCGAAGAAGCCGCGTTCCGAATGAACGGCGTCCACCGCGCCCTCCCGTTTCTGGTAGCTGCGAACCCGATTAACTACGGCCGTCCATTCCAGCTAACGACCGTCGAAGCACTCGCCGGCGCGCTCTGTCTCTTCGACGAGTGGGAGCGAGCCGAAGCGCTGCTCGAGCCGTTCCGCTGGGGTGACACGTTCTTGACGCTCAACGAGGAACCCCTGCAGCGGTACAGCGAGTGCACCGACTCGAGCGAGGTCGTCGCCGTCCAGGACGACTACCTAGCGGACGACGAGCCGACGGACTGAGCGCGCTCGGACCACAGCGGTTAAATGCACTACGAGCCAACGGGCTCCTATGCCAAGTTTCGACGCCGCCGAGAACCGATCTCTCGAGAAGATGATCTGCATGCGCTGTAACGCACGCAACCCGGCCGATGCCGACAGTTGCCGAAAGTGCGGGTACAAGAACCTTCGGCCCAAGGCCAAGGAACCGCGCGCTGCGTAACGACTGTCGTCACCACCAGCCGACACCCGCTTCTCCCGCTCCCGTTTCCGTTCCCGATCGGACAGCGTTTGCTCCCTCGCACGGGCCCTTCCTTCCAGAGACGTTCCATCGGCAGGAGCACGGTTATCGGTCCGTCTTCGAACGCTGTCGGTCCGGTGTCGTGTGTTCCGTCCATGCCCACCGGCAGCCACCTGGATCGGATAAACCGCTACTCCCTTTTCCCGAGGTAGAATTTTGGGGTGCTCGTTACATGATCCTCGCAGGTTCGGATCGGCGCGGTCACGGTTGCGTGGGGCTCGAACGGCAAAGACCGCTCGGCTCGTCGCCGCTATCCCTCGTCTCCCGTTCGGAAGGAGAGATCCAGCGACGGCGCGGAGTGAGTCAGCGCCCCCATCGAGATCACGTCGACGCCCGTCGCGGCGTAGTCGGCGACGGTCTCGAGTGTAATCCCGCCGCTTGCCTCCGCCAGCACGTCCTCGTAGTCGGCGAGGGCTTCGACGGCGTTTCTCGTCTCCGCAGGCGTCATGTTGTCCAGCAAGACGACGTCCGCGCCGGCCTCGGCAGCCCGCGGTGTGTCGGCGACGTGTTCGACCTCCACGTCGATTTTCGTCGCGAAGGAGGTGCGCTCCTGGAAGTGCTCGATCGCACCCTCGAGTCCCATCTCCGCGACGTGGTTGTCCTTGACCATCACCATATGGGAGAGATCGAGTCGGTGGGTGTCGCCACCGCCGGCGACGACGGCTCGCTTCTCGAGCCCGCGCAGTCCGGGCGTAGTCTTGCGGGTCGCGGCAATGTACACGTCGTCGGATTCGGTTCGTGCGCGCTGTACGGCCTCGTGCGTTCGCGTCGCAATTCCCGAGGCGTGACCCGCCAGGTTCACGGCGACCCGCTCACCCCGCAGCACCTCGCGTGTGGCTCCCTCGACGCGAAGGACCTCGTCACCGGCGTCGATTTCAGTACCGTCCGCGAGTCGTTCGGTAACGTCGACATCGAGATAGTCGAAGACGGCTGTCGCGGCCTCGAGGCCGGCGACGACGCCCGCCTCTTTCGCGACGAGTCGGCCGGTCGTCTCGCCGGGAACGTCGTTGGTCACGTCGTGGTGGCCGAGGTCTTCGCGGAGCCAGCGTTCGACCTGTGTATCGGTGATCATCGTCAGTCGTCCGCGGTTTCTCCCGTCGGTTGCGTCTCCTCGACGTAGTGACAGCCGACCGACTCCTCGTTCTCGCTTGCCGCTCGAGCGATCAGCAGGGCCGCGACGGTCGCATTGCGCAGTTCGTAGAGGTCCCGGGCAGTTCGCGTCCGAACGTAGGCGTCGACCTCGCCTTTGAGCCGTCGGAGGACGGCGCTTGCGCGGGCGATCTCGTCGGGGGTACGCTCGAGGCCGAGGTACTCGTCCATCGTTTGCCGAAGTCGGGTGAACTTCTCGGCGGCGAACCGGTCGGGAAGATCTGGATCGCTGTTACGGAGGTCGGGGGCCTCGACGACGGTCGGCTCGTGGTCACTGGCGGCGTCCTCGCCCGCTCGAAGGCCCCAGACCAGCCCCTCGAGCAGGCTGGTACTCGCCAGCCGGTTCGCGCCGTGGACGCCCGTCCGAGCACACTCGCCGACGGCGTACAGCCCTTCGAGGCTCGCGCGGCCGCGGTCGTCGACGTCGACGCCGCCACAGAGGAAGTGTTCGCAGGGCGCGACCGGAATCGCGTCCCCGTCGATCCCGCGGTCGCGACACTTCTCGGCGATGCCGGGGAACTCGTCCTCGAACTCGCCCTCGAGGGGACTCACGTCCAGGACGACCTCTCCCGTTTCCTCGCGTTCGGCGTCGACCGCGCGGGCGACGATGTCCCGTGGCGCGAGGTCGGCGTCGGGATGGTAGTCGTCCATGAACCGGTCGCCGTTCGCGTTCCGGAGGACTGCGCCCTCGCCGCGCAGGGCTTCCGAGAGCAAGAACGGGTCGTCCCCAGCGTAGGCCGTCGGATGGAACTGTACGTACTCGAGGTCTGTGACATCTGCACCAGCCAGCGCGGCCATCGCGATCCCGTCGCCGGTCGCGTCGTCGGGGTTGGTCGACCGTTCGTAGAGCGCCCCGATGCCGCCGGTTGCGAGGACGGTCGCGCCGGCGTAGATCGGTTTGCCCGTCGTTTCTTCGTCCGTGAGGATGCCACGGACTCGACCCTCGTCGGTGAGCAACTCGAGCGCGGCAGTGTCTTGGCGGACCTCGATCCGTTCGTGGTCGTCGACGTAGTGCAGGAACGGCCGCAGGATGTGTGTTCCCGTCGCGGCGTCGACGTGGAGAATGCGACGCTTCGAGTGGGCGGCCTCGCGAGTGTAGTCGAACTCGCCGCCGTCGGTTTCGTCGAAGGGAATCTCGAGAGTCTCGACGAGGACGTCCTCGACCGCGTCGTCGGCGTGTTCGACGAGTGTCTCGACGGCTTCGGGGTCGGCGGTGCCGTCGCTGGCCTCGAGGATGTCTTCCTCGAGGCTCTCCGGATCGTCGCGGGTCGTCGAGATGCCGCCCTGTGCCCAGTCGGTGCTCGCGCCGTCCGGCCGTGTTGCTTTGGTAACGAGTAGTACCTCGCTGCCCTCGCTCGCGGCGGCCAGTGCGGCCGCACAGCCGGCGATACCGCTGCCGACGACGAGAACGTCCGTCGTGTCGTGTTCGGTAGTCGTAGTCATCGTTACAGTTAGATCTCGAGCATGCGGTCGAGTGCGACTTCCGCGAGTTCTTTCTCTTCGGGCGCGACTTCGATCACGTTGCGTTCTCGGCCCTCGACGAGCTCTTCGAGTACCCACGTGAGGTAGTTCGGATCGATCTGTCGCATAGCGTTACAGTCCATGCAGGCGTCGCCACACAGCGCCAGGACATCGACCTCGGGATGCCAGCGCTGGAGGTGGTTCGTGAGGTGGATCTCGGTGCCGATCGCCCACGTCTCGCCGGGGTCAGCGTTTGCGACGGTCTCACAGATGGTGCTCGTCGAGCCGACGACGTCTGCGGCCTCGACGACCTCGCGGCGACATTCGGGGTGGACGACGACCTGCGCGTCGGGGTGGTCTGTCCGGATCTCCTCGATGTGTGTTTCGCGGAACCGTTCGTGCACCTGACAGTAGCCGTCCCAGAGGATGATGTCGCTCTCAGCGACCTCCTCGACGTCTTTGCCGTCGGGGTCCCAGGGGTCCCACTTGGCGATCTCGTCTTCCATGCCCAACCGGTATGCCGTGTTCTCCCCGAGGTGTTTGTCCGGCAGGAAAAGCACCTTGTCGCCACGTTCGAAGGCGTACTCGAACGCGCGGTGAGCGTTCGAGGACGTACAGACGAGTCCCCCGTGGCTCGCACAGAAGGCTTTCAGGTCGGCGTAGGAGTTCATGTACGTGATCGGGACGATGTCGGCGTCGGGTGCGGCCGCAGTAATCTCGGCCCACGCGCTGTCGACCTGTAACGCTTCGGCCATCCCAGCCATCGGACAGGATGCCTCCATCGACGGGAGGATCACCGTCTGGTCGTCGTCGGTGATAATGTCCGCGCTCTCGGCCATGAACGTCACACCGCCGAAGACGACGTACTCGGCGTCGGCCTCGGCCGCCTCCTTCGAGAGTTGGTAGGAGTCGCCGATGAAATCGGCGTGTTCGACGATTTCCCGTCGCTGGTAGTTATGTCCGAGGACGACGACGTCGTCGTCGAGTTCCGCGAGTGCAGCCTCGATACGTTCGGTCCGTTCAGCTTCCTCGAGGTCCCGGTAGTGGGTCGGCAACTGCTCGAGGTTGTCGTATTTGAACAGACTGAGATCGGTCTCCAGTTCTGTTGTTTCCATTTCGACCATCTTGCGACACCTGTAGTAGCTCACACGTCACAGGCCCATATTGAATAACTTTTTCCTTCGATACCGTCGTATGGTGGATTACTATCAATGGATACCACGGGAGAAAGTCGTCACAGACGGCAACGCGTCTCTGAGTGCGCCCGGAGCCCGGTTGTATCCTCCAGTACTTTGTGTTCGGTTACCGTTGGAAGGGACATGCAGGCCGTCAAAATCACCGCTCACGGAGGACCAGACGTCATCGAGTACGGCGAGTACCCCGACCCGGAGATCGATCGCGACGAGGTACTGGTCGACGTGAAAGCCGCCGCGCTCAACCACCTCGACATCTGGACGCGCCGCGGACTGCCAACGCTCGACCTCGAGATGCCACACGTTCCGGGCAGCGACGGCGCGGGGATCGTCGAGAGGGTCGGCGAAGACGTCATGCGATTCGAGGACGGCGACCGCGTCGCCCTGTCGGCCGGCGTCGGCGACCTCCGGATGGACGATCCGACGCTCGACCCGAACTACCACGTCATCGGCGAGCACGTTCCCGGCATCCACGCCGAGTACGCCGCGATCCCCGAGGACAACCTGATCGCTGTCCCCGAAGACGTCGACTGGACAGTCGCCAGCTCGAGTTGCCTGGTCTTCCAGACTGCCTGGCGGATGCTGATCGACCGCGCCGACCTCGAGGCAGGCGAGACAGTCCTCGTGTTGGGTGCAAGCGGTGGCGTCGGCCACGCTGCCGTCCAGATTGCCGACTACGCGGGTGCGGAGGTGTACGCCACCGGCAGTACGGAGGAGAAACTCGAGTACGCCACAGAACACGGCGCGGACGACGTCTGCAACTACGAGGAGGAGAACTTCGCGGAGTGGGTGCGAGCGGAGACGGACGGTCGCGGGGTCGACGTCGTCGTCGAACACGTCGGTGCGCCGACGTGGCGGGATTCGATCAAGAGCCTGACGACGGGTGGTCGGCTGGTCACCTGCGGTGGCACCGCCGGCGGCAATCCAGAGACTGATATCCCGCGAATCTTCTGGAATCAGTTGCAGATCATCGGGTCGACGATGGCCACACCCGGCCAGGTCGACGACGTGATGGAACTGGTCTGGGACGGCACGTTCGAACCTGCGATCAGGGAGGAACTCCCGATGAGCGAGACTGCACGCGCCCACGAGATCATCGAGAACCGCGAGGGTTTTGGCAAGGTCGTCGTTCGGCCGGACAGTGAACTGGAGCAATAAACTCGTGCGGCGTTGACGAGACGCGAAGCGTCTCGTTCGCACACCAGAAATCAAAGATTTCTGGGGACGCTGTATCCCC
>JGI2924J29684_1077355_pt1 | contig 16188 bp, 14 predicted proteins | sample BenlonsequencITS_FD_29684 | JGI IMG/M metagenome (IMG submission 29684)
CGACGGGGTAAAGCATGAAATTGTAAAAGGAGTAAAAGCATGACGATATCTTCTTCTTTAAACGCAACTGATCTTAAGATCGCTCTGGTTTTAGGCAGATTCAATTCGCTGATTACCGATCAGCTTGAAAAGGGAGCAAGAGATGCTCTTGTCAGGCATGGTGCCGACGAAAACGAAATAATATCCGTATGGGTTCCCGGGGCCTTTGAGATTCCTCTTGTCGCTTCAAAACTTGCTGCAAGCGGCAGGTTCGACACGGTTATCTGTCTTGGTGCGGTGATAAGGGGTGCTACCACACACTACGATCTTGTCGCCGCCGAGACCGCGAAGGGGATTGCGAAGGTTTCCATGGAGACCGGGGTTCCGGTGATCTTCGGCGTACTTACCACCGAGAGCATTGAGCAGGCTCTTGAACGGGCAGGGACAAAGGCCGGGAACCATGGATTCAATGCAGCGGTTTCGGCCATAGAGATGGCGAATGTGATAAAAGAAGTATCAGCTCTGTAGTTGCTGATTTGCTGCGGGGATTCGGCCCCGCAGCTTCTTTCTTGTTCCTTCCTCGAAAACAATGCAAAAGGATTCTGCTATTTTAGCGGCCTGTTCATTGAAGAAGCGCGAAGAGCCTGGTACTATATGAAAGGAACCATTATCCTCTTTGCTTGGTTTCCATACAAAAACTTTGGAGTTATATCATGGCTAAACTTACACAGGAAGTACTGACTGCGATTGAAAAGACGAAACCTACATGCATCGCTACTGCAAGTTCCGACGGCATCCCCAACCTGATCTATGTAACATACGTGAAGGCGGCCGGCGATGATATGCTTGTCGTTGCCGATAATAAGTTTAATAAAACAAGGCAGAACCTCGATACCAACCCTCGCATGAGTGTGACCGTGCTCGATCCCGATACCATGAAATCCTATCAGATAAAATGTACGGCGGAATGCGTGACCGAAGGCGAGCGGTATGACTCTGTTGTGAAATGGGTACATGTAAAGCATCCGCAACTTACGCCGAAAGCCGCCTTTTATCTTACGGTTGATGAGGTGTACTCGGGGGCTGATCGGATAGCCTAAGCCTTGATTTGGATGCAGGCACTATCACCAATATTCCTGACACTATAGGATCTCCAAAAAGCGGAGGATGATATTACCTCTCCACTCGTTTTGCCAGGGCCCGTGCGATCACCGGTCCGAGAAGCATAATCGACACCATTCTGCATACCTGCAAGGCCATGATAAAGGGAACATCGACAGGGGTGGTCATGGCAATGATCGCAATGGTATTGGCGCCTCCCGGGCTGCTTGCCAGGTAGGCAGACACGGGATCGATATTGAAGAGATGGCTTACGGCGAAACCAAGGCCTCCGCACAAAAGGATCAATAGCAGGTTGCTTATGAAGATTCGTGGGAGCACGCGGAGGGAGGAGGTCAGAATTTCCCGGTCGAAACGTAGACCTACCTCCCATCCGATAATCAGATAGCTGAATACCGCAAGAGGCTGGGGCATTGTTATCGTGACCCCTCCTCCTACGTTGACCACTACGCCCAGAAACATCGGCACCAGCATCGAAGCCGCGGGAATGCGCGTATAACCGAAAACTACCCCGATGCCTGCAAGAAGGAGGAGCGATACAAGTCCTGTTCTATCAGGAAACTGGGCCCAACCGTCGAATAGGCCGCCTTTCGGTTCTCCGCCTCCACCAAGCCATATTGATGTGACAATCGATGCTGCGAGAACGACCAATACGACTCTGGTATACTGCATGAGCGCAACCAGGCGGTCATCGGCGTCAAAGGCCCGTGCCATAATCACCATTGCTCCGGCAGCTCCCGGAGACGATCCCCAGATTGCCTCTTTAGCAGGGATGACATGCAGGCGTGCCAGGATTAAGCCGAGCCCCCAGCTCAGGCCCATGACGCAGAGGATGACGATTACGAAGAGTGGCCACTGTCGTCCCAGCTCTCTGATAATCTGTCGCGTTAAGCTCTGGGCAATAAGACATCCCATGAGGGCTTGCGACAGCTGGGAGCAGAATTTGGGTATCGTAAGCCGTAGCCCTATGATTGCCATGATGATTCCCACCATCATCGGGCCGAGGAGCCAGCCTGCCGGCAGATGAAGGGCCGTTATTGCAATTGCTGTGAGGGCCGAGGGAAAAAATAGTAAGATCCATTGGAACAATGTAGGTATTCTTGTGATGTGCATCGCGGAAGATGATAGCTTGAATTCTCCTTACTTCATAGCGGTTGGAGCTCACATCCGTGCTCTTTGTAAAAAGGTCGAAAAGGGATAAGCTTGTACCATGCGCTTTATTGGTGATTTTCATATACACTCATCCTATTCAAGGGCCACCAGCCGGCAGCTCAACCCCGAAAACCTCGATCTTTGGGGCAGAATCAAGGGAATTTCGGTTGTCGGTACCGGCGATTTTACCCATCCGGGTTGGGTTGCCGAGTTGAAAGAGAAGCTTGAACCTGCCGAACCAGGCCTCTTCAGGTTGAAAAACGAATACCGCCTTGGAGGAGAAGAGGCCGGGCTGGTTCTTTCCGGTGCGGAAGGTGAGGCTGCTTCCTGTCGCTTTCTCCTTACCGCAGAGATCAGCTCAATTTACAAGTATGATGACAGGGTACGAAAGGTCCATAACGTAATCTTTGCCCCCGATGTTCCGACGGTGGAGCGTATTCAGGAAAAGATTGAGCGGCTCGGCGGGAATATTCGTTCCGACGGACGCCCCATTCTCGGTCTCGATTCCCGGGATCTGCTGGAGCTTTGTCTGGAAGCCAATGATCGCATTTTCTTTGTCCCGGCTCATATCTGGACCCCCTGGTTCTCCGCTCTGGGATCTAAGTCGGGCTTTGATTCCATCAGAGCCTGTTATCGGGACCTTTCCGATCACATTTCTGCCGTGGAAACCGGACTCTCCTCCGATCCTCCCATGAACTGGAGCTGCTCTTTTTTGGATGAATACACCCTCATCAGCAATTCCGATGCCCATTCTCCGGAGAAACTGGGAAGAGAGGCAAACCTCTTTGATACCGGCCTCTCCTATGACGAGATCATCGAAGCCATGAGGGGAGGGGGAAAAGCCGGCTTTCGTGGGACGATAGAGTTCTTTCCCCAGGAGGGAAAGTATCATTTCGATGGCCACCGCAAGTGCGGTGTTTCCTGGGATCCCCTCCAGACGCTCCACCATGGCGGCCGATGCCCGGTCTGTGGGCGTCCCGTCACCGTCGGGGTACTTAATCGCGTTGCCCAGCTTGCCGATCGCAAGGAGCCCCTTAATCGTCCCAACCGCGATCCCTTTTACTCCCTGATTCCGCTAAAGGAGGTTATTGCCGAGCTGGAAGGGCTAGGGCCAGGCTCGAAAAAGGTCGGCCGGCGTTACGTCGATTGTCTGAACCACCTCGGCTCGGAGCTCGATATCTTGCTGTATAAGGAGATCGAAGAAATCCGAACCCTTGCGGGACCGGATCTTGCCGAGGCAGTGGAAAGGATGCGGCAGCGCCAGGTCCTTGCTCTTCCCGGCTTCGATGGGGAGTATGGCAGGATCAAAATCTGGAATCCTGGAGAAAAGCCTCCTGTAGAAGGAGACGCCCTCTCCCTTTTCGGAAAGCGTGAGGCTCCATCCCCGCCCGACACGCTGGGCCTGATCGAATTTGACCTCGCTGCTTTTCAGGAGGAGAAAAAGATGACGATGGAGGCAGCAGACCCGGAAACCCACAACCTTCCACATGCTCAGGCAAAATCATCTTCGTCATCTTCTTTGTCAGAAGGACTGAATCTCCAGCAGCAAGCTGCCGCCGATTATTGCGGCGGCCCGAGTCTTATCATTGCCGGTCCGGGGACCGGAAAAACCCGTACCCTCATTGAAAAGGTTACCCGGCTTATTCATGGAGGAGTCGTTCCTTCATCTATTGTCGCCGTCACATTTGCAAACAAGGCTGCAGGAGAAGTGGCGGACAGGCTGCGGTCCGCGGGAATCACCGTGAATTCTTCCCTTTCCGAAGCCGATGGAGTGAGGGTTTTCACCTTCCACAGCCTGGGACTTGCCATTGTAAAGCCGCACCTCGCCCTTTTGGAGCGCGAAGGCGATTTCCTTATCATCGATGATGAAGAGAAAATGGCCCTTCTGAAATCAAAGAGTGATCTTTCCATCCGGGAACGAAAAAATCTTATCGGCTATATATCGAGGGTAAAGAACGGAATACTCCCTGAACCGGAAGTGTCGAGCGATGATTTCGCTGGCTTTCACTTGTATCAGGGGTTGCTTCAGCGCCATAACTGCCTCGATTACGATGATCTTCTTTACTTGCCGCTTCGACTTTTCGAAGCGCATCCCGATATCATGGATTCGGTGAGAGAGGGGTTCCGTCACATCATTGTTGACGAATATCAGGACATCAATCCCGTCCAGTATGAACTGCTTCGAATCCTGACGAAGGGGGCAGAATTTTGCGCCGTGGGAGATCCGAACCAGTCCATATACGGCTTCAGGGGAGGCTCTCCCGAGTTTATCCGCCGCTTTGCCGTCGATTTTTCCGCGGCGAAGCTTTTTTCTCTTTCCAGAAGCTATCGCTGCCCCGATACGGTTCTCAAGGCTTCTTCTCAGCTGCTTGGAGGGGGGGCTCCGCTCCTTGCCGGTCCCCGGCCGGGTGTTAAGATTGCTGTCAGAAAGACGGCGACCGCCGCCTCCGAGGCCGAACAGATTGCCCGGGATATTGAAGAACGCAGCGGCGGTATGGGCTTCTTTTCCCTCGATAGCGGTGTTGCCGGGGCGGGTAGCGATGGTGAGATTGCTCTGTCGGATATTGCCGTTTTATGCCGTACCTCGATGCAGATGCCCATCCTTGAAAAGGCCTTTACCGATCACCGTATCCCTTTCCGGACGATACGAACCGATTCTCTTTTTTCCGGAGAACCTTATCGTACGTTCCTGAACTGGATCAGGTTTCTTGCTTATGGAGAGCGTGCTACCCTTTTTTCAAGCGATATTGAACGTATCAGTCGAGCGGCTACAGGGGCTGCCGAACCACCTTCAACGCTTCGGGCTGCCCTTGAATGCTTTTCCGATTCGAATCTGCTTGAGGAAAAGGTGGATATTGAAGAGGTCGAGAATGAACTTACCCGCTATTGGGCACCAGGAGGGGATGCAAAGGCCTTTGTGGAGGCATCGCACCTGGCCTCCGGCAGCGACCGTTACGACGCTCGGTTCCAGGCGGTAAGTATCATGACCATCCACGCCGCAAAGGGGCTTGAGTTTGATCTTGTTTTCATTCCCGGTTGTGAGGATTCGATCATCCCCTGCACCCTGGTCGGTGAAAAGTCGGAGGATGTGGAAGAGGAGCGACGGCTCTTATACGTTGCAATGACCCGGGCAAGGCAGGAACTATTGCTCTCCTACGCCGCCAAGAGGACCATTTTCGGCAAAACGGTGGTGCAAAAGGAAAGCCCTTTCCTTACCGCGATAGAAGAGGCACTCTTCGATCGCCGGGAGGCAGCTGCCCATCGGAAAGATACGGCAGATGATGATCAGTTGTCGCTTTTCGACTGAGGGAGCGGTTTCCGGGTTTTGAGGTAGATAAGCAGATATTCTTCGATGCTTCGTCTGGGGCCGTCCGTGTTGCGGCATCTTCGAAGCTGAGTGAGTTGCTGACGTTGGAGGAAGCTCCTGTACAATTGAAGGGCCGGAAGTTCATGCTCCTGCTCTTCCTCTTTCCCGAGGAGCTCCCTTGCTTGTTTCCGGTCGATGGCCGTAAGTTTCTTTTCCTTCATGACGCTTCGCAGAAGCGTGATCTCTTCGTGGCTGAGATTAAAGAGGAATTCTTCCAATGCCGGAAGTATTGAGGGATCGGTATGCAGGCTTTCAATAAAATTCCCCCAAAATAGGGGAAGCCGCATGCTGAGACGGAGCAGTTCCACCGTCCCCTGCAGGGTCCCCAGTGCCGGTACAATATGCTGCCGGGCAACCCAAAGGTCTCTGAGAAACAGCGCAAAATCGACTGTTTTTGCCTCAAAACGGTATTCCCAGAGTGATAGAAGTTCCTTGGCAATATGCGGGATCCATGGCCTATCGGCTCTCTCCTTTGAAAGCATCTGTTTGTAGAGTTCTTCGGCCATGAGGGTAAAGAGTATCATGCTGTAGATCTCATCGAGTTCCTGGAGTTCTTGGAAGGGAAGACCGGTTTTTCGGCCGATCTTTCTCAGCAATCCGAAGAAATGGAGCTTTGTGACGGTGAATCCATAGCCGAGAACGGCCTTTGTGGGCAAGTTGGTAACCTGCAAAAGCCCTCTGTCGCACAGGCGTCTTGTCAGCGAGCCCCGGGTTCGTACTTCTCCGCTTATGCCTAAGTCGCCGGTGAGCGATGGTGAACGTTCTATGATACCCGCAAGCTGCCAAAGGTCCTGTTTACGCTGTTCCACAAGGGCCGACAGGGCCGGGGAACGGCCCTGCATGTTTTCTTCGATATTTCGCAGAAGACGGCGTTCATGCGCGCTGAATATCTCAATGGTTTCCATGGTTTGCTGCTTGTCGTATCACGTTCAGTGTACAGGAGGGGTAATGGCGTCTATGCGTAGGGGGATATCCCCTGCCGGGGCATAACAGATGGTTCTGTTGTGTTCCGACTCCCCGATGAGCGCTGCTCCGAGGGGGGTAAAGATCGAATAGCGCTTTTCATCGTGATTCTGGTCTGCAGGGAAGACGATCGAAGCCTGATGCCTTGAACCTGTCGAAAGGTTCGTATACGCCACTTCTGCATAGAGCGTAACGGTCCCGGCGGGCAGGACCCCCTCATCCAAAACCACGGCAGCCTGCAGTTCATCATACAGATGGCGCAAATAGGGTTCTCTCAGCCTGTTGGAACTTCTCATCGCTTCTATTATGTTCCACAGTTTTTCGTATTCACGGCGTGAAAGTACGATACGTTTTTCTGTCATACCTGTAACCTCCGATAGGATAGTAACTATAGCCTTTCCGCGAGGAGGGGGATATCGACATTAACCATCCATCGAATCTACATGTTTTCTACAGGGTAAGGAGGTAGTGCTGAAGATTTTCACCGCTTCCGGCAATACCGATTTTTTTGCGGATTGAACAGCGATGGCGTTCCACGGTTTCGGTGCAGATATTGAGGGAATCCGCGATGGTTTTGCTGGTAAGGCCCGATCGTACCATATTGCAAATTTCCAGCTCCCTTGGGGTAAGAGGCATCGAGACCATGTTCGGCAGGCTTGAGGGTTTGCATATGGCTTCCAGCCCGGAAGCTACGAGATCAAGTTTCCGTTTATCATCTTCGTCGAGAAGGGCCCGCACCCTTTCCAGCATCGGAAAAATAGCGGTATACAGGTGCCGGCGTATAGCCTTTCCCTGCTCCTGTTCCGAGTTGCGAAGGTGTTCGATTAATTCCGCAAGGGCCTGATTCTTTGCGTTGATTTTCGCCTCAAGGCGGAGACGACAAAGAGCCTCGGCGATCAATTTTACCGCCGAGGACAAGAGTGATTTTTCACGTTCTAGGAGATCCATCTCCCCTGCGGTTGCGGTAAGAACAAGAAAAAGCTCTTCAACCTCGGAGAGGGAAGCAGATGCGGAAAAGAGAAGATTTTGCTCTTTTTGCGGCTGGTCTCCGATGGTACGAATCGAACATTCTACCTTGCAGTTATCGGGACGACTCATCGCAGAGCGCAGAATCGTCCCCGATTCGGCAAGAAGCGTTGTTTCGCTTCCCCTGTATCCGGCCAGGAGATGAGCTATGCGATAGAGACTATCGAGCTCTTTTTCTCTTTCCCGCAGTGCTTCCCTCATGGACATCCGAGGAATCTCTATGCCGGCAGACTGTACTTTTTCCTAACGAGGAAAGGAACGCTTGCCGCAACGACGATCAGAGTGATGATAAAAAACTGAAAGAACATATCTTTTTGCACCGCCCCGAAAATAATATAGAGAGATCCTGCGGCGGCAAGGAGCGGGGCTATGACCCTGCTTCCGAAAGGAAGGTCAGTAAAGGTTTTCATCATCCAAAAATAGATCGCAAGGTAGATCACGTAAAGGAAGGCGATAGGCAGTTCTGAGATGTCCATGAACCCGCCCCACCAGTTGTGAAAATTACCGTACCATACCATCAGCCAGATGGCAGAGAGGACCAGACCTGCAATGCCGGAGTTAACCATGCTGTCGCGTTTTTCGCTGACCTTCTTGAAGATATGGGGTGTCGGGCCGAGGTCCCTGCTCGCAATGGAAAACATCCCCCGTACCGAACCCATTACCAAGCCGTTGAGGGTACCTAAGCAGGAGATGACGACAAACACGGTCAGCAGAGTTCCTCCGAGACGACCGAATACCAGTGAAATTACCTGGACCGGAGCTGCGTCACCGGCTGCCATAACCTGATCGTTGGAAAGAAAGCCGCTGATGCCGAGGTAGTAAAGCATGTAAACAAGAACTACGACCGAAGCCCCCACTACAAGGGCCTTTGGAAGATTCTTTTTTGCATCTTTAAGCTCGGCATTGATGGATGTAGCGATGATCCAGCCCTCATAGGCGAAGGCCGTCGCAAGGGTTGCTACGGCAAGCCCTCCTCCCGAAATGTTCTGAGCGCTAACGGTAAAGCTCTGGATAGTCTGCCCCGTAACAAGCCCGCCGATGATTCCCACGATTGCCACCAGTCCAAGGGGAATTAATTTGATGATGGTTGCCGAAACCTGCCACTTGCCTGCAAGGACAGGAGAAAAAATGTTCAACAGGAAAAAGAGAACCAGATAGACGGCGGAAAGGGGCCACAGCAGCTGGGGCAAACCGAGCAGCCCTACCGTATAGTTTGCCGAGACCCAGGCAAGGACAGAGACGAGGGTTGGATAATAGATAAAGGTCATGAACCAGGCAACCAGGTAGCCGGCCTTTTTCCCGTAAGCGGCCTCAAAGTAATCGACAACGCCGTTGACCTTCTCGATCCGAGTCGCCATCTTCGAAAAGACATAGCTGGTAACGACCATGATCGTACCGCCTATCAACCAGGCCAGCAGTGCAATCGGAAGTCTTCCTCCCGATGCCTTCAAAACGTCGTCTGCCTTAAAAAAGACCCCCGATCCAATTACGATTCCTACTACCATGGAGGTAGCCGTCCAGAAACCGTATTTTTTCTGTAATGCTTCCATAATACCAAAAAGCTCCTATAGGTGTGGGTGTTGAATAAACACAGTATTATAGCGCTTGATCCTGGTATCGACCAGGGGAATATGATCCCAAATATGATTGACAATTGCTGCCACATGTTCTCTTGCATCGAACCTCTTACGGAGAGAACACTTGATTACCTGAATTCTGTTAAGCTATCATAATTAGTTGACACTATTTATGGGGAGTGATATAAACAGCGTGAAATAACACTGTTATGTTGAGAGGGCGCTAATGAAACAGGATGATACCGTTACACGGCAGAGAATTCTGGTTTCCGGCAAGGAAGAGTTTTTGGAAAAGGGCTTTGTGCATGCTTCTCTGCGGACCATAGCAAAAAATGCGGGTGTCACGACCGGAGCCATCTATCTCTATTATGAAAACAAAGAGGCCCTTTTTAATGCCCTCGTTGCCGAACCGGTCCAAATGCTTCTGGGCGAGTACAGGCGTGTACAAGACGAATTTGCTTCACGTTCCCCGCAGCAACAATTGAGCGTCATGCATGAGATTTCGGAAGCGTGCCTCGAATGGATGATCGACCATATCTACGAATATTACGATGCCTTTAAGCTTGTCGTCTGCTGTTCTACCGGCACCCGATATGCGGCATTCATCGAGCAGATGGTGGAGATCGAGGTACGCTCCTCCTATAACTTTTTCGAAATCATGGAAGAGATGGGAAAGAAGGTGCGTCCCATGGATGACGAACTCATCCATATTCTGGCGAGTGCACTTTTCTCGGGTTTTTTTGAGATCGTTGTTCACGACATGAATAAGGAAAAAGCCAAGGAGTATGTAGCCTGCCTCATGGAGTTTTATGAAGCGGGTTGGGACCGATTGCTTGGCTTATAGAGGCTTTTATACGTTTTACCACAGGAGAAGCATACGATATGGGAGAAAAACAGATGCAAAGCGGGTTTTCCCGCTTAAAGGAGTTGGCGGCCGGTCATAGAGGAAGCTACATTGCCTCGGTCGTCTTTGCGATACTTGGGGTGGCGGGAACCATGGTCCCCTACATCGCCGTCTCGCACATCATCATCAAACTGATCGAGGGGCAAAGGAGCTTCGCTTTTTACCTTTCCTGGTGCGCCGTCGCCGCTTTAGGATATCTTGCGAAGTCGTTATTCCACAGTATTTCCACGACCTTGTCTCACAAGGCGACCTTTGCCGTGATTTCGGAGCTTCGGTACAGAATCGCCGAGAAACTTACAAGGGTCCCCATGGGGTATGTACTCAATACCCCCTCGGGAAAGATAAAAAACAGCATGGTGGAAAAGGTCGACAGTATCGAACCGGCCCTGGCCCATGTTCTTCCGGAGATGACATCAAATCTGCTGATTCCTCTTTGCATTGTCTGTTACCTTTTTGTTCTCGACTGGCGTATGGCGTTGATCTCCCTGATAACCCTGCCGATCGGAGCCCTCTGCTACATGGGGATGATGAAGGATTATGAGACAAAGTTCGGGAAGTATGTCGGGGTCAGTAAGCACATGAATGCCACAGCCGTGGAGTATATCAACGGCATAGAGGTCATCAAGGCCTTCGGCCAGTCGGCAAGCTCTTATGCCAAGTTTTCCAAGGCTGTTAGGGAGAATGCGGAGTACGGCCTTTCCTGGATGAAGGAGGTCCAGATCTACTTTGCCATGGGAATCGGTATCTGGCCCTCTGTCCTGATCGGTGTCCTGCCGCTGGGCTGTGTTTTTTACATGAACGGAAGCCTTTCCGCCCCGGTCTTTATTACCGTGATGATCCTTGCCCTTGGTATCGTCGCTCCCTTGCTTTCGGCTCTCTACTACACAGACGATATCGCAAAGATCGGGACTATCATGGGAGATATCGGATCGCTGCTGGATGAAAAGGAGCTTATCAGACCCCGGGTACCGGCAAAGCCCCAGGGCCTTGATATCAAGCTTCACAATCTTTCGTTCTCCTACGACAAGATAGAGATACTCCACAATGTCTCCTTATCCATCCCCGCCTTCAGTGTTACGGCCCTTGTCGGCCCATCCGGCGGCGGGAAAAGCACCATTGCCAAGCTGATAGCCTCATTCTGGGATGTTGACGGCGGGAGCGTTTCAATCGGCGGCGTAGATGTGAAGAATATTCCAAGCGAGCAACTGAACGATATGATCGCTTATGTCGCCCAGGACACCTACCTTTTCGACGAGACGGTCCTGGAGAATATCCGCATGGGTAACCCAAAGGCCTCCGACGATGCGGTAAAGGCGGTGGCCCAATCCGCCGGTTGTCATGATTTTATCCTCTCCCTCGAACACGGCTACGATACCGTCGCAGGAGGGGCAGGGGGACACCTATCCGGCGGTGAACGCCAGCGGATTGCCATTGCCCGCGCCATGCTGAAAGATGCACCTATCGTCATTCTTGATGAAGCCACGGCCTATACCGACCCGGAAAATGAGTCGGTGATTCAGTCCGCCATCGCAAAGCTGGTGGAGGGAAAGACCCTTATCGTTATTGCTCACCGACTCTCCACCATAACCGATTCCGACCAGATTATCGTCATCGATCGGGGACGGGTTGCAGATTGGGGACGACATGAAGAGCTCCTTGCCTCAAGCCCCCTTTACCGGAGCATGTGGCAGGCACATATCAGCGCCAAGGATAACGTAAAGGACAACGTATACGAGGAGGCCGCACATGTTTAGCATCATCAAGCACTTTTTTGCCTTTGCCGGGGACCACCGCAAAAGGTTGCAACTTGGAATCCTGTATGCCTTTCTCAATTCGATATTTCACGCCTTTCAGATCGGTGCTCTCTACATCGTGTTGATGGCGATTATCAATGATGCGGTAACCAGCTCCACCGCCTGGACCTCCTTTGCGATCATGTTCGTCAGCATGGTCGGCGGGATTGTTACAAAGGATGCCTCCACCATGGCCGATGCCCGGGGCAGTTTCCATCTCTGCGCAGACAAGCGTACGGAAATCGGGGATCGTATGAAGTACATGCCTATGGGGTATTTCAACAGCAACAGTCTCGGTTCCATAACGGCAACGGTGACCAGCACCATGGAGGATATCCAGGATATTGCACCGAGGGTCCTCGATAAGACGATCCACGGCTTTATTCATGCTGCCGTCATCACCATCATGATAACGGCCTTTGACTGGCGTATGGGGCTGATCGTCATCGTGGGAATCCTCTTTTTCCTCCTGGTCAATCTCCTCATGCAGCGTAAGGCGGAAGCGATAAGCCCTGCCCGTGTTGCCGCCCAGAGCGCTCTTGTCGGAGCGGTCCTCGAATATGTCCAGGGGATCGGCGTTGTTCGTTCCTTTAACCTTGCAAGAGAGGCCAGCAAAACCATAGACCGGGCCATCGCCGAATGTGAGAAGCAAAATATCGGACTGGAGCTCGCCTTTATCCCTTTCATGTTTCTCCAGTCTCTTATCCTGAAGCTTGCAAGTGTGGGAATTGTGGCAGGCGCAATTTTCTTCTTTCTTAACGGAACAATGGAGCTTTCCGTTACCCTTATGATGCTTGTTTCCGCCTTTCTCATCTACAGCCAACTCGAAACCGCCGGCAGCATGTCCGCCCTGCTGCGGACCGTTGATTTGTCCATTAAACGTGTCGAAGCGATCAAGGGAATTTCCCTGATGGATGAAGCGGGCAGGAGCATCGTGCCCCGGGATTTTGCTATCCGGGGAGAGGGGATAAGTTTCTCCTACGATCGAAAGAGGATCATCGACAACGTAAGCTTTGAGATTCCTCAGGGCAGCAGTGTTGCCATCGTCGGCCCATCCGGCGGAGGAAAAACAACCCTCTGCAATCTCATCACCCGTTTCTGGGATGTGGATGAGGGGGCCATCACCCTCGGCGGAAGAAATATAAAGGACTATACCCTCGATACCCTGCTCGCCAATTTCAGTATGGTTTTTCAGCGGGTCTACCTTTTTAACGATACCATCGCAAACAACATAAAATTCGGGAATCCGGATGCGACCATGTCGGAGGTCCGGGAAGCGGCGCGAAAAGCGTGTTGCGATGATTTCATCATGGCCCTTCCCGACGGCTACGATACGGTGGTCGGTGAGGCCGGAGCCACCATATCCGGTGGGGAAAAGCAGCGAATATCCATCGCCCGGGCCATATTAAAGGATGCTCCTATCATCATTCTCGACGAAGCCACCGCCAACGTCGATCCCGAGAACGAAAGTAAACTCCAGGCGGCAATGACGGAGCTGACAAAGAATAAGACGGTCATCATGATCGCCCATCGTCTGAAAACGGTCCGCAATGCGGATCAGATATGGGTGCTTTCGGGCGGCAGGATGATCCAGCAGGGGACCCACGACCGCCTTATGGCGGAGGGCGGCCTTTACGCCGACTTTATCGGTATGCGCGAGAAATCAATCGGCTGGAAGCTGGGACAGTTGGAAACTGCCTCGGTATAAGGGAGATAGAAAACGATGAACGACAAACGAGAGATGCTTCTAAATCAAAGCATGGGCAAACTTTTTGTTTCTCTGGCCCTTCCCGGGATGGCGGGAATGATCGTTATCGGACTCTACAATCTGGTGGACAGCATCTTTGTGGGCCAGTTTGTTGGGCCGGCTGCGGTATCGGCGGTTGCCATGGGCTACGCCGTCATTCTTGTCAACCAGGCAATACTGAGCCTCTTTGCAACCGGTGCCTCCTCCCTCTTTTCCCGCGCCATGGGAGCTGGAGACCAGAAAACCATGGACGCCCTTTTGGGAAATGTCTTCTGGCCTGTGGCCCTCTGCTCGCTTGTGCTGACCGCGATCACCTTTTCCTTTGCGCCGGGGATTTTGTTCGCCCTTGGCGCCAGGGAAGAGATCCTCAGTCTTGGAATCGATTACCTCAGGCTCTTATCGCTGGGCTTTGTCTTCGGTGCAGTGGGCCCCGCCCTGAATTTTTTGATACGAGCCGAGGGGCAGATGAAGACTGCCATGAAAATCATGGCTTTGGGCACCATTACCAACATCATCCTCGACCCCATTTTCATCAAGGTTTTGGGCATGGGAATGGAGGGGGCCGCCCTTGCTACCATCATCGGGCAAAGCCTCTTTCTGCTTGGGGATTTTGCCCACTTCAGATCGAAACAAAGCAGTATCAATCTTAGCAGGAAGAGTTTTCGAATCAACTGGCCGCTTATGCCCGAAATCATCAGGGTGGGATTCTCCGGGATGATCATGTCCCTTGCGGTAGCCATTCAGCTCTCCATCCTGCTTTCCCTCAGTTCTTCCTACAGCATAAACAGTAACATCGTCATGAGTACCGCCTTTCGGATCATGAGCTTCTTTTACATCCCGATCTTCGGAATCTCCTACGGTCTGCAGCCCGTGCTGGGAGCCAATTATGGGGCCGGCCGCTTCGATAGGGTAAGGGAGGCGTTCTGGTATTTCGGCAAGGTCGCTTCCGCCATTGCTGTGGGTATATGGCTCTTCTTTCAGCTTTTTGCTCCCTTCATTCTCTCATGGTTCATTACCGATGGGGAAATCGTTGCCGAAGGAAGCCGTCAGTTTCGGCTTTTTCTCTCCAGCTTTCTTTTTTACGGTCTGATTGCCGTATTTATCATGCTTTTTATGGCACTGGGGAAGGCGGGAAAGGGTGCGTTGCTGACTCTGGGACGCCAACTGTTCTTTTTTATTCCACTGGCATTGCTGCTTCCTTATATGTTCGGCGAGATCGGCTTGTGGCTTTCCTATCCCCTTGGCGATCTCTGTGTCGTTCTTTTCGGGATGATTTTGGTGCGTAGTGAACTAAAGCTGCTGAAGAGGCCCCATTATGCGGGACAATAACCTCTTTTTGGAGGTCCTGGCTCTCTTTTCCGAGGGGCGACTCTGTTCTGTGAAAGATGCTGCCGATCGCCTTTCGATCGACGCTGATTTTGCCGCATACCTTATCGATGAATTATGCCGACGGGGATACCTGAAAATGATGAATTTTTCTGCCCCTGGTGAAGCAGTTTCATGCGCCTCCTGCTGCAGATCAGGGGCCTGCCCCCGTTCTGTGCCACATGCAGGGGCGACGCAGGGGCCGAGGATCTGGAGCCTTTCTTTCCTTGGACAAGGGGCTCTCGGTAAAGGCTAAGGAGATTTTTTTTTGCGCTTAGTAGCATAGGCTAATAAAGATAGTTAGATAATGGAGGTTGAAAGATGTGTACCCTGGATCGCTTATCCGCGGGATGCCGTGGCGTGATTGACAGCCTGCAAGGGGGGAATGGCTTTATAAGCCGGGTCTCGGCTATCGGCTTCACCCCGGATACGGTTGTGACAATGGTTTCAAGGCGGGGCAGAGGCCCTGTGCTTGTTTGGTTGCGGGACAGCGAGGTCGCCCTAGGCCGGGGCGAAGCCGCGAAAATCACCGTTAGAGAGGTTCTATAGATGGATACGGCTCAGAGAACGAGAAGTCTGACCATTGCCCTTGCCGGCCAGCCGAATACGGGAAAGTCGACGGTTTTTAACCGGCTTACCGGTGCACGCCAGCATGTGGGAAATTGGCCGGGCAAGACCGTGGAACAGAAGAGCGGAGGTTTTCGCCATAACGGAAGTGACTACAATATCGTCGACTTGCCCGGTACCTACAGCTTGACGGCAAACTCCCTGGAGGAGACCATTGCAAGGGACTTTCTCATAAAAGAGGAACCCGACGTTGTCGTGGTGATGGCAGATGCATCCCAGCTCGAACGGAGTCTCTACCTTTTGGGAGAGATCAGACTCCTTCCTGTTTCCGTTGTCCTTGCCTTGAACATGACGGATGTTGCCGAACGGCAAGGCAAACAGATCGATACCTCGCATCTTGCCGCGGAGCTTCGGGTCCCCGTGGTTTCCATGACTGCTTCAAAGGGAATAGGATTTGACGAGCTTATGGATGCCATAGCCGAGACAGCCCTCTCCGAGCCCCCGCCTCCCGATACTTTTACCGATGATACGCTTTGCCTTGTGGCATATGAGAACATATCTAAGCTTCTGGCCCAAAAGGATCTTGAGCCCTATTCGCTCCAGTGGCTTGCTGTAAAGCTTATCGAGGG
>JGI2924J29684_1077354_pt1 | contig 16142 bp, 24 predicted proteins | sample BenlonsequencITS_FD_29684 | JGI IMG/M metagenome (IMG submission 29684)
CGTGCGTTCGCCCGAGGCCGCAGTCCTTCACTGATTCGTTGGTTCGTTCGACTCCAGTACGGCGGTTGTACGTCTCATCCAGCGTGGACTGCTTCAGCTGGACGTCCTTGCTGTGTTGTTCGATGCGGTCTTCGACCCTGTACTCGATGTCTTTCGGGTCATCGGTGTTTCGCGCGTTGTACGGAGCGACTGGCACGACCCCTGCGGTCAGCAGGTGGTCGTGCCAGTCGGGCGTGTCGTAGGCGCTGTCACCAACCATCCAAATCGGCTTGGCGACGGCGAGCGCGTCACGCGTGACGCGCATCGCCATCTCCTCTGGCGCTTGTTTACTCTCTGTGAACTCCGCCGCGATCGGGATCTTTTGCCCGGTCGAGACGATCGTACAGCCGTAGCCGTAGTAGTACTCATCGTCGGTTGGATCGTAGCACTTCGACGCATCTTGATCGGCAGGCATCGCCCTCACGTCCGTTGAATCGATGCAGTAGGTCAAGTCGAGCAGGCCGCGGACGGCGGCCTGCTCGACGAGTCGGTCAAAGACTTCGTCAACGACGTGTTCGAGGCCAGTGAGGAAACGATCGACCGCGTCTCTCGACGGCGGTCGATCGAAGCCATAGCTCAGCCAGACAACCGTGTTTTGAAGCTCTCGTTCGACGGGGCGAATACCGTAGATGTCCTTGTAGTAGCAGTGGAGAAAGCCACGCATCAGCTCTGGTGGTTTGTGCTCTCGTGTTCGCCCCGTCTGCGCCGGGGCGAACACGTCGAACTCTTCGAGAAACTTGAAGGAAAGGTGTTCAAACAACGCTAGCGTCTCGGTCTCCGCGACATTGAAGAACGACTCTACCGAAGGATCATCTTGCAGGGTCGCTGAACTCATCCACCTCAGCGTTCACCCTGCTCTTTGGTGTGCTACTCGTTCTATGACACCCTCTCTCTGACGGTTGTTATACTCTCGGGAGCCGGGTAGCTACCGTCGTGCGGTTGCGTCGTCCTTAGTCGGTTTCCTCTCCGACCTACTCGCTCACTACACTCGCTCCTCGAGGTCGAAGGCTCCACCTCGAATTATGCTGATACGGACTGCTGTATCGATGTCCCGGCGCGACTGCGCGCTCCTGCGGTCGCGCCAGAACTGACTGCCAGCAAACCGTCTGACTCCCATCGACCCCGCGCTGAGTCAAAACGGGAGAATCGATCAGCCCTCGTGCAGTCGGGCACAGTCCGACGACCGCGAGGAGAAAAAGCAGTCACTTCGACCACCAGCGTCGGACGCGACGCGCGAAAGATCGACGTTCGTCGTCACCACCAGTCGCGTTCGCTCGCTCGGACGCAGTGTCCGTATCGGACTCTTCGTCGGCAGCGTTACGACGCTGGCGAATCCACGTTCGGGGTCCACCGATCTGGTTGACGAAGTACGTCGGGAGATACAACGCGATCGCTCCGAGAGCGAGAAATCCGACGCCAAGCGGGTCTCCCGAGAACAGATACGAAACGCCGATGACGAACATCGGGCCGGCCATCGAGAGACCAGCCGCTGTCTGTATCATCCAGAGAACGCCTGGCCCTTTCATAGATCGCCGGACGACCGGTACTGCTCACGAGGGAACGACATCGGTTACTCCTCGAACGGCAGTTCGGGCTCGTAGTCGACTGCCGCAACTGCGGCCTCGAGGACCGTCTCGACGTTCTCGTCGGTCTCGACGCTCATGGTGTAGTCGGCGGCCATCTCGTCGGTGTCGGCGTTCCAGACCGCCACGCGGTCGCTTTTGTTCGCCACCGTCAGCACTGGCACCTCCTCGAACTGGACGCCGATCGAATCCCGAAGCTCGAGTTGTGACTCGAGCGGGTAGCCACACTCGCCGCTTGGATCGACCATCACGACCATACAGTCCGCGAGGTGTTCGATGGCGCTGACGGCCTGGGATTCGATCTTGTTGCGGTCTTCCGGCGGGCGGTCGAGCAACCCTGGCGTGTCGACTAGCTGGTAGCGGATGTGGTCTCGCTCGAGGTGGCCGACGCCGATCCCCTTCGTCGTGAACGGGTAGGAAGCGGTTTCGCCACGGGCACGGGTGACGTCGTTGACGAACGAGGATTTGCCGACGTTGGGGTAGCCGGCGACGACGATCGTCGGCTCCTCGGGGTCGATGTCGGGCAAGTCCCGGAGGTCGTTTCGCGCCTCGTTGATATACAGCAAGTCGTCGTCGATCTGTTCGACGATGTCTGCGAGTCGTGCAAAGGCCTGCTTCCGGTGTTTTCGGGCCGTGTCGACGTCGGTCTTTCGGAGCCGTGGCTGGTACTCGTCGTGGATTTCGCGGGCCTTCCGACTTGCCCACATCACTTCAGAGAGGCTCTGGCGTAGCTCGTCGACATCGACGATCACATCTGCGAGTTCGTAATAGAACGGGTGGACATCGTCTTCGTACTCGAAGTCCGGCCACGCGGTGACGACGTTCTCTAAATTGTCCGAGACGATGTTCGACGCCGTCTGGAGCATCGACTGCTGGGCCTCGAGGCCGCCCTGGGCCTTGCCGGCTCGCGCTGCCCGCGAAAACGCCTTGTCGATCAGCTCTTCCGACGTGGGCGTCGTCGGAAGGTCTTCGAAAATCATGTCTCCACGTACGGAGCGCGGTCTTAAAAGGTCGTTCGTTACGAGGCGAGTGTTTATTCTCTCGGCGACCCTCGTGACCGTATGACAAATTGGCGAGCGGTTCTCATCGGGTTTCTCATCACGGCCGTTCTCGGCATCGTTGGACTGACACTACCGGGTGTCGGCCAGCTTGCAGCCGGACTGATCGGCGGCTTCGTCGCCGGCTACGTCGCCGGCGGTGGCTTCCTCCGTGGATTCTGGCACGGACTGCTCGCGGGCGCGCTCGGTGGCCTCCTCGGTGGCCTGTTGATCGCGCTGTTCGTCGCCGTCGCCGGCTGGGCGGCTGGTCCCGCGGGTGGCGTGATGGGCGGTCTCGCTGGACTTGGCATCTTCACCGTAGCAATGCTGGTCGCGTTCGTAATGGCCCTCGAGAGCGCGCTCGCTGGCGCGGTCGGCGGACTGTTCAACCCCCGTCGGCCGCGGAGACGCGAACCGGACTACTACTGATACGGATTACTGTACCGATTTACCGGCGCAACCGCCGCCCGGGTCGCGGTTGTGCCGGAAATAACTTACAGTAAACCGTATGCTTACAGTAAACCGTATGAGAGGGTCACGTAGCGATGACGGAGGAAACCGGGAACGAGAGGTCGCTCAACTCGAGGCCATCTCTCGACAGCTCGCGGCACACTCCGGCAGGATCTCCGCACAGGCCTGGCAGTGGTCGTGGTCGTGGTCTGCACACTCGTCGGCACACGCCTCACAGAGGTCGGCACAGAGTTCGCCCAGTTGCTGGTGATAACCGGAGTTTCTGGCCATGAAGCGTGCGTGTAGCGAGGCGATGTCGGCCACGTCCCGACAGAGCCGGATGCAACGGGCCATCTCCTCGCCCTCGCCCGCACAGGCGTCTGCACACCACTCACAGACCTGGGCCGCCTCGAGACAGTTGTCGATACACTCCTGCATGTGGTCGTCGGCGTGGTCGATCTGTTGGAGCGCCATCCCACTAGCTGGAACGCGGACCACTGTATTCAAGCTGACACGAGCGGCTGCAAGCACTGTGCGTCTCGAAATCCGCTACGGCCGAAATCGACTTACCGACGCGCCTCGAGTTCCGCCTCGAGATCCTCGAGATCCATGTCTTTCATCGAGAGCAAGACGAGCAGGTGGTAGACGATGTCGGCAGCCTCGTAGGCGACCTCGTCGCGGTCGTCGTCTTTCGCTGCGAGTACGAGTTCGGTCGTCTCCTCGCCGAGTTTCTCCAGTACCGCGTTCTCTCCTTTCTCGTGAGTGAACAGCGAGGCGGTGTAGGAGTCCTCGGGTAGTGTCTCCTTGCGGTCCTCGATCACGGCAAACAACTCTTCGAGCGTCTCGTCCATCTACATTTCACCGGTTGCGTTGCGAATGTCTTGCAACTCGTCGAACTTCTCGCTGTCGTCTCGGCCGTTCTCGAAGACGTCCGCCGTGACCTCGATCGAGGCGTTTGTTCTGGCGGCGAGGGCAAGCGAGTCGCTCGGGCGCGCGTCGACGATCGTCTCGCCGCGTGGCGTCTCGAGGTGCAGGTCGGCGATGTAGGTGCCACCCTGCCCGTCCTCGCGTTGCTCGATCTCGCTGACGACGACGCGGTCGATCCTGCTGCCGAGTTCCTCCATCACGTCGAGCATGAGATCGTGCGTCAGCGGTCGCCCGATGTCTTCCGCCTCGAGGCCGCGAGCGATGCTCGTCGCTTCGTCGAACCCGATGAAGATGGGGACGACGTCGTCTTCACCGTCGACAGTGAGAACGACCACCGGAACTGGTCCCTGGGGCGTTCCCGCGACGCGAACCGCGTCGATGGATGCCTGCATGTCTGTACCGATGAGTGCAAGGGAGAAAAACGTGTTCGGTCGCGAATGCATGCACGAGGCCGGTCTGTTTCTCGAACGCCACCCTACGCAGGGTGTTCAGGGCTGGGGACCGACGCTGCCTCGTTCTCGAAGAACGCGAGGTCGTGGATGCGACTGTCGGCCGTCAGTTCCGGGTGAAACGCAGTGGCGACGACCGGACCGGCGCGGACGGCAACCGGTCGCCCGTCCCAGGACGCCAGTACGTCGGCGTCCCCGACGTCGTCGATAGCCGGCGCGCGGATAAAGACCGCCGGGTAGGGGTCCTCGAGTCCCACTACCTCGAGTGGCGCTTCGAAACTGTCGCGTTGGCGGCCGAAGGCGTTGCGTTCGACCGTGACGTCGAGCAGGCCGAGTTCGTCGACGCGGTCGTCACCGGCGTCACTCGAGGCAACGATGAGGCCGGCGCAGGTGGCAAGCAGTGGGCTTCCGTCGTCGACGTGATTCCGAATCTCGGATGCGACTCCCTCGCCGTGGAGCAGTCGCGAGATGGTCGTCGACTCGCCACCGGGAACCGCCAGCAAATCACAGTCGGGGACGATACCGGATTCGCGGATCTCGTGGACGACGACCTCGCGGTCGTGTGCGCTCGCGGCTCGTTCGATCGCATCGACGTGTTCGTCGACATCGCCTTGGACGGCGACGACGCCTGCCTCGAGAGTCATGTGCAGCCATCAGTAGGGACGAGGCGATCAAAAAGGACGCGCATAGGACGTTCCGGTGTTGCCAGCGCGACACCGAACGGCGACAGCCCTGCCACTGGCGGAGTAGTTGCTGGAAAAGACGTTCGAAACTCGTCGGCGCGGCACCGACGGATTACGAGACGAACGTCAACAACTGGACGAGCACGCCCAGCATGACGCCGCTCGCGACGACCGTCTTCGGGTTGATGAGAATCGCGTTCGAGTCCTCCGAGTCAAAGTACCGGACGAGTCCGGCACTGGACATCAGTCCGCCAGTGTTCTGTCCTCTGTCCATACGCGTCCATACGCAGTGACAAAACTAAACCTTTCGACCCGTGTCGGGACGGTTTGCTGTCCGTCAGTGCCGGCACAACCACGCGCCCCTGCGGTCGCGCCGGGACAGCGGGACAGCAGTCCGTCGATTCGATCACGACCCCGAACGTACCCAGTGAGCCGCCGCCGTCACTCCCCGGTCACGTCGGCGATTCGGGCCGTGCCGGACACCCGAGAGACGTAGACGGCGAACGCTCGCTCGGTGGTTGCGGCGCTGACGATCCAGTGACCGCCGACCTCTCGAACGTCATCCGCAATAGTCACCCGGCCGGTATCGATCCCGTCCGCCGCCTCGAGAGCGTCCCGAGCGACCTCGATCGCGGCGTCTGGCTCGTCGACGGGCTCTTCGTCGACAGTCGCCCGCGCGACCAGCACCGAACAGTCCGCGTTGCGCATCACGTGTTCGGCCACGCTCCCGAGCAGGAGTCGATCGACGCCACGCCGGCCGTGGGTCCCCATCACGGCGACATCGATGTCTTCGTGCTCGGTGTACTCGAGGATCACCTCACGGGGGTCCCCATCGACGACGGCCGTCGTGACCTCGAGGTCGTCGGGGGACCGTTCGTCGACCCCATCGACGAGCGTGCGGCCGTGTTCGCGAACCGACTCGACGACCTGACTCCGCGAGAGGTCCAGGGGCGTCCGCTCGTCGACATCGGCCGCGAACAGTACGTGAAGCGTCGCGTCGAACTTGTCTGCGAGTTCGATCGCCTGTTCGACTGCACGCGCTGCAGGATCGCTACCGTCGGTGGGTACCAAGACGTTACGGTACATACGGACACGTTCGAGTGACTCTCATAAGTCACCGTGGTAAATCCCCACTGTACTGGAATGTCACCACAGCTGATTGCTTCTGGGCGATCTGCTCGTCTGCCAGCGGCCGTGAGGAGCGCGGTTGCACCCAACTGGGAAACCCTTATGCGCGCCGCGTTGGAAACTAGAAGTGAACCGATGACTGTCACGCTCAAGGACTTCTATGCAGACTGGTGTGGTCCCTGCAAGACCCAGGACCCGATCCTCGAAGAACTCGAGGAGGACTGGGAGGGCCGGTTTGAAGTGGAGAAAGTAAACGTCGACGAAGAGCAAGACGTCGCCAACGAGTATCAGGTCCGTTCGCTGCCGACGCTGATCATCGAAAACGACGACGGCATCGTCGAGCGTTTCGTCGGCGTCACCCAGCGCGCCGACCTCGAGGAAGCGCTCGAAAAAGCGGGCGCGTAAGGCGACCGACTGTCGACGACCGTTCGTTCGTTTCTGTGCCGAGTCGAGAGCGGTCAGCGGTGCATCGGGAGCTAGACCCAGTTCACGCCGACGTCTTCCATCTCGTCGTTGTACTTCGCGATGTTGATGACCAGCGGCGTGACGCTCTCGACCTCGGCCGAGTTCGCGAGCGGGCCGGCGTCGAGTGCGCGCAGCCCCTCGATTTCGTTCGCGAGGTCGCGGACGAGTTTCTTCGCATCCTCGTCGTCGCCGACGACGAGCGTATCGAGATCGAACTCGACCTCGAGGTCTGTGAGTTTCCCCGCCGCGAGGTTGTGGAACGCGCCGATCACGGGCACCTCGTCGGGCGCTCGCTGGGCGACGAGTTCGGTGACGCTGCCGACGCCCGGCGGATGGTAGTGAAGACCGTCCTCGTCGCCCTGCATGCCGACTGCGGGCGAGACGAGGATCGTGTCCGCGTCGAGGTTGTCGGCGACCGTCTCGACGGTGTCACCGACGTGGTACGGCGGCACCGCGAGGACGGCGACGTCGGCCCGATCGGCTGCCATCTCGTTCGCAAAGCCCTTGACGTTCGCCTCTGTGCGCTGTCGCTCGAGGGCCTTTCCGTAGCTTTCGACTGCGTCCCTGGCCTTCTCCGGGTCCCGTGAGCCGATCAGAATCTCGTGGTCGGTATCGCGCCCGAACCGCAACGCGAGTCCTTCGCCGATGTCGCCGGTGCCACCGAGTAGTGCAATTCGCATACATGTTGCTGGGGCGGCACTCGAATAAAAGGGTGGGGGTTCGGCCGATATCACCGGGAACTGGACGCGACTACCGTTCGGACTCATACGGTTTGCTGTATTCAATTACCGCCGATCGTCGACCCCGTTCTGGCGATCGGCGGTAACTAGTTACAGCAATCCGTATCAGGCGACGGCTTCGACCAGCGTCTCGACTTCGTCGTCGCTGCCCACCACGCGAACCGGGAACTCCTGGTCCCGCTGGACCGGAGACGTCTCGAACTCGAGCGTCGCGGCACCGCTCTCGCCGCCGGCCAGCGAGACAGGCTGGGTGTCGACGAGTTCGGGTTCGTGACCGACGGACAGTTCGAGGACGTCTTCCCTGTACTCCGCTCCCGTGTTCTCGAGGTCGACGATCACCTCGAGACGGTCGCCGGCGGGAACCGGCGAGTTGGTCGTTCGGATCGAGAGCTCGAGTCTTCCGACGGGTTCATCCTGGAGTTCGTCGATGACCCACGCCGACTCCGTGCTGGCGATCGTCCCGTCGGCACAGATCACCCACGGATAGACCCGGCAGGTGTGACAGAACGAGTCCGCAGCGAGCCGTGCGGTGTCTCGCTCTCCCTCGAGTTCCGTGACCCCGAGGATCGTATCGGACTGTGTGAGCCACCAGACAACCCGATCGAGGCTGCCGCCGGAATGGTTCGCCTCGAGTTCGAACTCGACGGGTTCTCCACGCGCGACCGAGATCGTCTCCTCGCTCGGACTAACGGCGTCGACGGTTGGCGCGCCGAGACCGGTCTCCGTGACGTCGACGGTCCAGCGGGCCGCGTAGGTTCCGTCGCCATCCCGAGGGATGACAGCCGCCGCCACCTCGTGCGTGCCGGTTTCGTCGAACGTCTCCCGATGGTAGTGGTAGTCGAACTCGGCGTAGTAGGTCGAGACCCACGGGCCGCCGGCGGGGCCGCTGACGCGTTCGCCGTCGACCCACCAGACAGTCGTCTGGGAGTCCCTCGGTTCGATCGCTCCGGCCTCGAAGATGACGTCGGTGCCCGGCTGGACGGCGAGTTCCGGTTCGGGACGGGCGGTCGGCAACTCCGCCGCGCCTGCGACCTCGACCATCGTCTCGACCACGTCGCCCTCGATCGCTACCCCGACCGGGAACTCGTCGTCGGTCGGGACGGGATACGTGTAGAAGTCGAACCTGACCGTTCGCGTCCCGCCGGCCGAGACCGGCGTCTCCCGGCGACCCACACGCTCCGCGTCGAAGCCGACGAGGAACTCGACCTCCGTCCGGACGCCGTTCGTTCCGTGGTTTTCGACGTCCGCAACCACCCGCAGTCGATCGCCTGCCGGAACCGGCGCGGAGGTCTCGAGGAGCGACACCGCGAGGTTCGATTCTTCCGATTCTATCGGTTCGAACCGTTCGTCTGTGGTCGTTCGATACCGCTCACGTCCCCACCGCCAGGATGTCAGTACTGCACCGCCACTCGAGAGTACGGACAGTACCTGGCGTCGACTCGGCCCCATAATCGGTGCTCGACGCCGAGCGGAGCAAAAACCGGCCGTATCGTTTCGGATTCAAACGGTCGGTTTCGAGGAAAGCGACCGGAAAAGGACCACCGTATCCAGTTCGGAATCGTCGTAGGTGCTGGCTACTCGTTCCGACGGCCACTACTCGAGGAGTCGTAACTACGGCGCGTCTTCCTCGTCCGGATTCATCGACGCCCCCAGTTCGCCGCCGTAGTCGTCGCGGTTCTCGACCTCGCGGAGTCGCTGGCTCACTCGATCCTCGAGTTCTCGGCGACGCGATTCGTCGACGTCGGGGTCGTTGCCGAGCGCGTCTAGGTCTTCGTTGGCAGTCCGAAGGACCGACACTGCTGGTTCGGTCTCGAGTTCGGTCGCCGTCTCGAGTCGTCGCGTTACGTCCTCGAGGGAGAGGTCGGTCATACTCTCACTCCGAGCGCCGTCGGGTTCAAGGGACTGCTGGCACTCGAAACGTCTCGTACGGTCTGCTGTGACGATCGACCGCCGCAACCGCAGGACAGGTCGCTGTTGTGCCATCGATGACTTACAGCAGACGTATCAAAAGCCGTCGAGTCGCGTCTGGCCGCTCTCGCTGCCGTCGGCCCCCGCGAGGTCGGCTGCTCGTTCGATCGTCTCCTCGAAGGTCGCCTCCTGACTCCGGTCGTACAGCGTCGCCGCGGGGTGGACACAGATCAGCAACCGATAGGGCGTTCCGCCGATTCGGACGTTCTCGACCGAGCCCGCCTCCTTCGTCACCGCGACCGAGCGCCCGAGCAGGTGTTCGCTCGGCACCTTCCCCAGCGTCACGATCACCTCCGGATCGAGTCGGTCGATTTCGGTCTCGAGGTACTCCCGGCAGTTCTCGAGTTCTTCGTCGGTCGGATCGCGGTTCTCGGGTGGCCGACAGCGCACGCAGTTGGTGATGCGGACGGTCTCGCGGTCGAGACCGACGATCCGGAGCTGGTCGTCGAGTACGGAGCCGCTGCGGCCGACGAACGGCTCGCCCTGTTCGTCCTCCTGTGCGCCCGGCCCTTCGCCGACGAAGAGGACGTCGGCGTCCTCGGGGCCGGTGCCGTTGACGATCTGACTCCGGCAGTCGACGAGTTTCGGGCACCGCGTACACCCGGTGACCCGAAGGTCCTCCATCGATCCCATGGTGGTGGCTCAGGTGGGCGCCTACTACGTCTTTCGGGTCGCGTCCGACGCGTACCGATTCCTGTCGGTCAGTGCCGGCGCACCCGCGACCCGAAGCGGTTACATCACTACATCGATCCAGCAACCCGTCTCACTCGTCCGCGTCGACGTACTCGTCTGTGGCTCGTGCCGCGAGCCGAGCTACCCGGATCGGTTCCGGGCGTCCACCTTCGGGCGTAAATCCGCGAACGACCTCGGCGGCGGCGTCGTCCTCGAGTCCGCAGGCCCGGACGTAGACCGTCTCGTCGTTTACCGACAGCTCCCGGCGGTCGGGTAACGACCGGTACTGCTCGAGGCGCTGTCGACGCTCCTCGCCGGAGAAGGCGTCTCGAATCCCGGCCTCGAGACCGTCGCTCTCCTCGAAGGTGACGGCGATCACGGGCCGGTCGATAGCCTCGGCAATTTCCGAGAGCGAGAGAAGGTTGTACCACGCAGGTGCGATCGCGCCGACTAGCACGTAGCGAACGTCGGGCCGGCACAGGCGGTCGAGCACGGAGACGATGGCGTCGGTCGCGTCGAACCCGCCGACGGTACACGTGCCGTAGGCGAGTCCGTCGACGACCCGATCGGCCCGGACGATGGCCCCGGCGAGCGTGCTCTGGTTTCGCTCGGCCCGATAGGACTCGGCGATTCCCAGCGCCCGCACACCGGGTTTCATGTCGCCGGCCCTCAACCCTCGTCGTCTTTGATTTCCTGTAACCGATCGAGCAGTTCGTCGCTCGAGGCCCCGTTCTCGAACTCGATCGTGCCCTCGTGGTCGGTTTCGGATGACTGGACCGCGTCGTCGTCGTCAAAATCAGCGTCGACTTCCTGCTGTTCGGATTCGTCGTAACTCCCGAATCCCATACAGGTAATTGTATGCGCTTGGCAGTGAAAAGTTTCGTGGTTGCACGAAAGGCGACGACGCCAGGACTTTACTGTCGGCCGACGAGACGACGACCATGAACGTCTATCACGTTACCGCGGACGCGAACACGTTCACCTGCAACGTCTTTCTCGTGGTTGGCGAGGAGACGACGCTGGTCGACACCGGCGCGTACGAGGGCGTCGTCGATTCGATTCACGAGCACGTCGACGACGTCGATTCGGTGGTGATGACCCACCAGCACGGCGACCACGTCGCCCAGCTCGAGGCCGTCGCCGACGCGTTCGATCCCGACGTCTACGCCGCCGACGACCATCCAGCACGAACTCACGCCCTCGAGGACGGTGACACCGTCCGGATCGGTGATGAGGCGTTCGATGTCGTCTACACGCCCGGCCACGCCGACGATCACGTCGCTTTGGTCTCCGAGACGACCCTGTTCTCTGGTGACGTGGTCGTTCACGACGACGGCGCGTTCGACGACGGGAGTTTCGGCCGAACCGACATGGCTGGACAATCGCGGGAGCGACTCATCGAGAGCATCCGGGAGCTACTCGATCGAATGCCCGACGGAGTCGAGCACATGTACGCCGGCCACGGGGACATCTTCCACGGCGACGTGCGGGACGTGGTGGAGACGGCACTCGAGCGGGCGGAGAAACGGAAGCCGAAGTATCCAGACGAGTAGGACGGTCGGATAAATCAACCGAATTCGTGCCTCGGAGTGACGTCGCAGATGTCCACGTGAATCGCCTCGGGGTCAAGCCCCGGGGCAGTCTCCGGGATTGCTTGTAAACGACACGCCAGGGTTCTCTTCTGGAGCCGTCGACTCGAGTCGAACCGCTCTTTACTCCTCTCGAGAACTACGGATATGAACGACGACCGCGACGGCAACGGGCGAGGGCGGATTCTTCTCCTGACCGTTATCGCAGTTGCCGTTGCGCTCCCGGTCGCCATCACGCAACTCGAGGTGAGCCCACACCGGGTGACCGTCGGGACGGTCGTGGTCACGGCGTTGCTTCTCGTCGGGACCGTCGCCCTTCCGGCGCTCATTCTCACGCGGTGGCGTGCCGACGGCGGCGACGGAAGCGACTACGGCGGACGGAAACGGCGGTAGCACTCGCGTCACTACCGAGAGCCGGCGAATCGCTCTCACAACCGAACCCCTATCAACTCGGCGGGCAATACGTCGGACTATGACAAAGCGGTACGTCTCGCTGCCCGAGGAGGCGGAGGTGGGGATGTGCGAGTTCATCGACGAGGTCGACAGCCGGCTCTCGAGCGACGAGGACACCTGCTCGGTCGTCGAGGACGTGTTGATCGACCTCTCGGGAGATCGCGAGGCATACGAGCGCTGGCAGCGCGGCGACTCCGTCTCGCCGGCAGAGCGGGTCCGTCTGCAGAGTTACGATCCTTGTAACACCACCCTCGAGAGCGAATACTACGCCGAGAAAGACGAAGATCGGTTCCGCCGTTCGAAACACCTCCAGTGGCTCTGGCGGCAGTTCGACAGTCTGCCGGTCGCGGACAACGTGGAGTTTGCGCTCCGGTTCCGGCGAATGCTCGCGGAGCATCTGTTCGAGGAGTGTGGCGAGAACTGTCGGTTCTTCAAGGGGATCACGTTCACGTACGGCCACAACATTACGGTCGGGGACAACGCGGTGATCCACGACGACGTTCACCTCGACGACCGCGGAAGACTCACCATCGGCGACCGCGTCTCTATCTCCGACGGCGTCCACGTTTACAGTCACGATCACGACGTCGTCGACCAGACCGACGTCCGCAACTATCACACGATAGTCGAAGACGACGTCCGCCTCACCTACGACTCGATGGTCCGTGCGGGCAACAAGGTCGGCGAAAACGCCATCGTCGGCGCGCGTGCCGTCGTCCAGCACGACGTTCCTGCCCATCACATCGCCGTCGGGATGCCCGCAAAGAGCGTCAAGATCAAACCCGGCTGGGAAGACATCGCGACGCCCATCGACGAGGCCGGCGGCAACCGCCAGGAACAGCGCCACCTCGAGTACGAACTTCCCGACGATCTCGATGACTTCGACGAGTTCCAGCGAGACCTACGACCCTCCGGATAGCGTCGACTCGAGACGTCGATCGGTTCCGTCCCGACGATCGTTTCGCGTTCCCTGAGTGTCCCCGCAGCCTGAGTCGGGGAATATCCAAGTGCGTTGAGAACGTACGACACACCGATGGAGCTCTGGGGCTGGCTCGTCGGCTACCTCCTGTTGTTTGTCCTTCTCCACCTGATACTGTACTACGTCTACCTTCACCGTGACAACGGCGACAGAACGGGATCGCCGTCCTTCGCGGACCCAAATCGAGCGGGTTCTCCGTCGTCACCCGGACCCGATCGGTACTCGAGCCCCCACGACCGCGAGGACCGCGAGGAACCAGACGAGCGCGAGTTCGACGGCGAGACGATCAGGTGTCCCCACTGTGGGGCTCGCAACGCGGCGGATCAGACGTTTACCTACTGCTGGCACTGTATTTCGACGCTCCGGCGATGACGGGAGCAACGTTCCCGGGCCAGAAGCGAGTATCCGTCCGCTCTTCTAGGACTCTCGTTCAAAAGTAACAGAAAACCAACCACTATTGTTGACGATCCAGTAATGGATGGATACGCTTTTTACCGGTCGAAGCCAGAGCGGTAGTGAGACGAACAGTCATGCACGAACGCACGTCCCCGTCATCGTCCTCGAGTCGGCCTGCAGTCTATCGCGCCGTTCACGACCCGGACAGTCCAGCCACGCTCAGCACTACCGTCGTTCACGCGCTGGCGGACTGCATGGGGGTCGATCCGACTGACGGACGGATCTCGCTGTACGACGCCGTCGACCCCGACGCTCTCGACAAACTCTTTCGCCCGCGTCACGACGGCACTGCCCGCCTCGGCGGCCACGTCTCGTTCGTCGTCGCCGATCACCGCGTGACGGTCTACAGCGACGGCGAAATCCTGATCGACCCGCCCGCATCCGACTCGAGAACGGATCGGTGAGCCGCCTCAGGCACACTCGAAAGACGCCGTCAGTTCGGACGCACCGTCGTTGTCGACGACGAGTGTCCCGTACCACGATTCGTCCGGGGTCGACTCACACGGCGGCACGTCGTAGATGGTGTATGAGTGTTCGCCAGGGACCTCGACCCGTACTTTGGTTATCGGCTGCTCGACGAGAACGGTCTCGAGAGCGCGCTCACCGTTCGTGAGGGCGTACGTCTCGTCGTGTATCCGGCTGCCATCGGCGTACGCCGTCACGACGTACTCGCGACTGTCGGTGGTCCCGTTCCGGATCGAAAGCCGGTACTCGATATCGGGGCGTTCGGTTTCGTCGGAACAGCCGGCGAAAAACGCCGCGAGTGCTCCACTGCTGAGAGCGAGCAGGTCCCGACGTATCATATGAAAAAGCTATCAACCAGATATATGTATTTTCGGATCGGCGGGAGCGACGATCGGCCGAGGGCGGCGCTGTTGTCCGATTCCGACAGGAGACAGCGATCGCAACGGAGTCGGCCGACGTTCCGTATCAGGCCCCGGTTACGTCGATAGCTCGTCGGCCAACCGCTCGAGGTGGTCGACGCCGACGACGGCAACGACTTCGCACTCGTCTCGTCGGAGCTCCTCGAGTCGGTCGATCATACACCGTTCGCGGGTCTCGTCTCTGTAAGCGAGGGCACTCTCGCCGCCCGCAACGCTGCCAAGCAGGGCGCGGACGCTGGCGACGTGTGAGCGTTCGTGGGCTGCCTGTCGTTCCGGCGGATCGTCGTGAGTGCAGTCGTACTCGATGGGGTCGTGATCGTACGCGACCGTCATCGACGTCGCCTTCGTCACCGTCGCGGCTACCCGACAGGCCACTGCCTCACGGGTCGCGCCGCCGAGACTCGAAACGACGCGGCGAGCGATGCGTGGCGAGACGCGGTCGGCGACCAGCCGTGTCAAGAGTCGCCGGAGGAACGACCAGTTCGGTGCGTCGATGCCGACGACGGCAGCGTCGGGGGCAGCCCCGATTGCGGTGCTCATCTCACCACCGAAATCGGGTCGATCACCGGCGTCACGGGCGTACGCCCGGTACAGTGGGACCGCTGCGGGCGGCAACTCGAGCGCCAACGTCTCCGGATCGAGTGCCTCGAGAGAGCGTTCGACGCGGCCGACGCTTGCGGGATGATCGTGAACGACGCCGAGAAGGGTAACGTCGCCGTCCGCACCGGTGGCCCGGCGGCAAAACCGCTCGGTGACGCGGGGATCGTCGACCGAGCCGGGGAACTCGTACGCGTCCATTGCTCACCCGGTAATACGGTACTACCGGTATAAACCTTGTGTTATCTGGAGGTAGACGCCTGTTACCCGTCGTTTCCGGAAATCGAACAGTCGCCGGCTGCGGAACGATCAGTTCGGCTGCCGTTTTGCTCGAGGCAACGATCTAGTACCCCTGTACAACGGTTTCGTCCGTTTATTCCACACCGGCCCTACCGCCCTGTAACTCGGTCCCTACCGGGGCCGGGAACGCATGAATCGGGAGACGATCACCAAAGACGACGAGGGGAAACGCGTACTGAACACTGACGGGACCGAAGTCGGTCGAATCGTGACGGTCGAAGACGGCCACGGCTACGTCGAGCCCGATCCAGGGCTTGCCGACACGATCAAAGCGAAACTCGGCTGGGGTGTGGCCACCGAGGAGGCACACCCCCTCGACGAGGGCAGCATCGAAGAGATCACCGAGGACGCGGTGCGACTCCGAGGAACCCTCTAAGTTTTTCGTGACACTTACCGATCGAGTTACGGCGACCGCGATCGCTCGAGAAAGGGCGACTGCTGCCTGTCGGACGAGGAGCAACATCGAGACGACGACGGTTCCGAGCCACCCGGGGCGACACTGGTGAGCTGTACGAGCACGGCGAGAAAACCGCCAACAGCGCTCACGGCGAGCGTGCCAGCGACGACGATGCCGTTCGTCGGCGGTCGCTCGGCAGCGCTTCTGAAGAACCAGTTTCGGCTCGACGGAGAACTCATAGCTCCAGTCCGCGTTTTTCGACTAATACGGATTACTGTAACGATTTACCGGCGCAACCGCCGCCCGGGTCGCGGTTGTGCCGGAAATGACTGACAGTAAACCGTAT
>JGI2924J29684_1077353_pt1 | contig 16110 bp, 12 predicted proteins | sample BenlonsequencITS_FD_29684 | JGI IMG/M metagenome (IMG submission 29684)
CTAAATCATACATGATTTCTCACTATGGTTGTCAATTTTTTATTTCATTTTACTGTTGCATTTAATTTTACAACGAACCAATTTCCTGTTCATCTTGTTGCATTTTGCTTTTACACTTACGGTTGGCACGGAATTTTTACAATAAATTCGGTGCCTTCCCCCACAACAGAATTTACCTTTATTTCTCCGTTATAAAGGTTTACAATGTGCTTTACTATTGAAAGACCCAGACCGGTACCTCCCATTCCCCTTGACCTTCCCTTGTCCACCCTGTAAAAGCGCTCAAAAATTCTCGGTATATGGGCCGAAGGAATTCCTATTCCCGTATCTTTTACGGAAATGACAACCTTTCCGTCCTCCCTGTACCCGTCAACCGATACCGAGCCGTTTTGAACATTATATTTTATTCCGTTGTCCACTAAATTCATTATCAACTGTTTCATGCGGTTTATGTTTGCTTTCATCAACACTTCATCCCGCACATTGTTGTTCAGGCTGATCTTCTTCTCCTTTGCAATGTTTTGCATAACTTTAAAAACATCATCCACCATGGATTTTAAATCGAAGATTTCCAAGTTGGTATCTTTTAACTTTGTCTCAATTTCCGACAGCAGCAAAATGTCGTTAATCAATTCGTGAAGACGCTCAGCTTCGATATCAATGATTTCCAAAAATCTTTCCGCCACAACAGGATTATTCATAGCACCGTTTTTCAATGTCTCAATGAATCCTCGGATCGGTGTTATCGGTGTTTTTAGTTCATGGGTGACATTGGAAACAAATTCAGTTCGAATCTGCTCCAGCTTTCTTACCTTTGTTATGTCCTGAATAAATACAATTCCTCCCGAATTATCAATATCGCTGTCTTTGGGTCTTATAGGTGAAGCGTTTACCAAAAGCACCCGGCCGTCAATTGCAACTTCAGCCTCCAACGGCTTATTTTTCTGTATTGCATCTTTTAAAAGAGAATTTATCTGACTGTTTTTAATATGGTTTTCAATATCATCTCCCAAAATTTCGGCATCGGCATCCAAATTAAAAACAGTGAAAGCAGCAGGATTTATCAGTATAACCTTGTTATTGCCGTCCACTGCAACAATTCCGTTTGTTATACTCTCCACAATAGATTCAAGCTCAATTTTCTTTGTATTCAAATCAGATATGGTTCTTTCAAGCTTTGAAGCCATTTTGTTAAAATGGACGGCAAGCTGTCCCAGCTCATCTTTTGATTTTAACTTGATTCTCCTGGAATAGTTGCCGTTGGTTATTTCCTTTGATACCGAAATAATATCATTCAACGGACGAATTACAAGTCCTGCTATCCTCAAAGACACAATTACCGTTATTATAAGTGCCATAATAAAAATTAAAATTGAATAGAGCCAAATCAATCTGTTAATTTTTTTTATTTGAACAAGGGGAACAGAAACTCTGGCAATTACATTCAATTCCTCCACAGGAATTGCCATATAAAGCAAATCCAACTTCAAAGTCTTACTGCTGCGGATGTCTTTACCGACATTCCCTTTGAGTGCATCCTGAATCTCTTTTCTGCTCAAGTGATTTTCCATTTGATTAAAATTTGCATCCGAATCACCCAACACTTTTCCGTCATAACTGATAAAGGTAATTCTTAGACTCTCACCCTGAAAGGTGGAATTTTGGTTGTACTTTGCGGCATAATCCTTTGCGATAAAGTCAAAATCAATTTCGCCGTTCTTTGCTTCATTCAACAAATAGTACTCAATTGAAAAAGCTATTCCCTCAAGTTTGTTTTCCACCTCTTGAGTGTAGAACTTTCTTGAGACCTTTGGGATAAATATGACTGTCACAGATAGGATTATAAGAATCAAAAGCAAATAATATTTAAAAATTTTCTTTTTCATAATTACTCCCGAACCTCTTTATCACTAAACCGATAACCTATACATCTTACGGTTTCAATATATACGGGATTGTTGTCGTCATCTTCAATTTTTTGTCTCAAATATCTTATGTGCACATCCACGGTCCTTGTTTCTCCAAAAAAGTCAAATCCCCAGATTTTCTGAAGCAGCATGTCCCGCGAAAGAACTTTGCCTCTGTTCATAATCAACAGTTTTAAAAGCTCAAACTCCTTAAAGGTCATTTCAATTATCTGATTGTCCTTGTAAACCTCGCGCCTTTCAAAATCTATGGTTATTCTTCCGACATTAACTCTTTTAGGACTGTTTTCAAAAGAATCCGCCTGCCTTCTGAAGGCAACCTTTACCCTTGCTACAAATTCCCGGACACTAAAGGGTTTTGAAATATAATCGTCCGCGCCAAGCTCAAGCCCCAAAACCCTGTCAAGCTCATCATTTTTGGCAGTAAGCATAATTATGGGTATTTTCTTTAAGTCATAATTCTCCTTGATTTTTTTGCAAATTTCAAACCCGTCCACACCCGGAAGCATTATATCCAGAACGAAGAGGTCCGGCTTTTTCCTCTCCACAACCTCAAACATGGTCTCACCGTCTTCAAAGCACTCCACCTCATAGCCGTTCTCCTCAAGATTAAACCTTAGCAATTCCTGAATATGCTTTTCGTCTTCCACTATATAAATTAACTTTTTGGCCATGTCATACACTGCACCTTCCTGTAGTTTACGCTCTCCGCTTTTGTTTGCGGCGCAACCGTCAGTTTAAATATATTTTACAATAACTTGTATCTTACAACAACTTGCCATCTGGATTTCCATCGGGAAAGGATTGGGTTTTTGAAACACCATTCCCACCCGTTTTCTCAATTCCACTATATCATACTCCTTATATACGTTCAAACTGTGAAAATAAACTTTTTCAGTGGTTTTCGCGTCGTTCAGAAGGTCGTTCATTCCGTTCAGTTAATTCAGGTTAATATTATTGAAACAAAATTAACGGCCAATTAACTTCATGTTAAATTTTTGTTAATTTGAAATCTACATAAGAGGGGCAAAGACACGCAGGAGGGTACCAATCAGGGTTTTATACCATTTTGTCTTTTTAATCATATCCATTGTTATTTCCGTACACACGTCAAGGGTGCTTAGGAAATCTTCTTTTATGTCAAGCACACTTTTGCTCTTGTATGTCCAGACACCACACTCAAAATGCAGATAGAAACTTCTGTAATCCATGTTTATCGTGCCCACAACCGCATATTCGTCATCGGAAACCAAGGTTTTGGAATGAATAAATCCCGGTGTGTATTCATAGATTTTTACGCCGCTTTCAACCAGAAAGCGGTAATTTGACCTTGTAACGGCATGGACATACCATTTATCCTCTATATGGGGAGTTATAATCCGGACATCTATTCCGGATTTCGCTGCCGAAGCCAATGCCTGTGTCATTTTGTAGTCAATAACAAGATAGGGTGTTGTAATATAAACATATCTTTTTGCTTTGTTCAAAAGGTTTAAATATACTGTCTCACCAACAGTCTCATCATCGAAAGGACTGTCTGAAAACGGCTGAAAATATCCGTCCTCAATTTCACTTTCTTTTTTAAACTTATAGCGGAACTTTTCAAAATCTTCCTCAATCCCCCTAAGATAATCCCACATAGACAAAAACATTACCGTCATGTTCCATACGGCTTCCCCTTTTATCATTATGGCAGTATCTTTCCAGTGTCCGTGCTTTTTAATCTCATTGATGTATTCGTCTGCAAGGTTGATGCCGCCGGTAAAAGCCGTATGCCCGTCAATTATCGCTATTTTCCGGTGATCCCGGTTGTTTATTTTGGCAGACAATATCGGAGACACAGGGTTAAAAACACAACACTTGATTCCCATACTTTCAAGCTTTTTGTTGTAATTTCGCGGCAAAAACAGCAAACACCCCATATCATCGTAGATAAGACGAACATCTACCCCATTTTTTGCTTTCTCCACCAGTATCTCCAATATACTGTTCCACATAATTCCTTCCTGAATGATAAAATACTCCATAAATATAAAATGCTTTGCTTTTTTAAGTTCCTCCTTAAGCTTTTCATACTTTTTTTCTCCGATGGAAAGGTATTCCGCCGTGGAATTTTTATGGGGAGGATAGTGGGCTACATTTTGAATATACCTTGACTGAACGGCCGCGCCGTCGTCATGCAGCATTATTTCACTTAAAACCTCCGGCTGCAGCACCAAAGCATTCTCCACCTTCATACCAATGGATTTCAGCTTTCTTCTCTCGCGCCTGCTAAGCTTCTTTCCTCCGAAAAAAATATAGAACAATCCGCCAAAAATAGGAAACAAAAGTATCGGAATAATCCATGCAATTTTGTAGGAGGGATTGCTTTTTCCGTTCAAAATCAAAAATACTGCAATCATGCTTATAATCAGGCATGCCCAATAGAAGAACACAAAATAGTCGTTAAACTTCAATACAACACTTACAAGAGCAATCAACTGTATAAGTATTGCCAAAGATATTAAAACAACTCTGTGATACAAAAATTTTACAATAGATTTTATCCTTGACCACATTAAGGATTCAGCCCCTTGATTTGTCAATAGTAACCAGATTTAATACTTCGTATTCATTGCCAATTTTTCGTAGTGTTTGTACAAAGAATGAAACTTGCCACTGTAAGATTTTTTCCATGGTTTTTTCTTTCCGCAAAAATGAATAAACACCGTGTTGTTTATTACGTAATCCATGTCGCACTTGCCGTTGCTTGTAATTTTATAATAACTGTAATATCTTGCGTCATAATTATATAATTTTTCATCAATACTCTTTATCTTTTTAGAATACAAAGAATTTATAATATCCTGATCCGGCATAATAAGTTTTGAGCGGTTATTTTTTACAAAATCAAAAATTTCCTCCTCTGAAATCGTTTCCCGCTGAAGTTTCAGATTCATCAGTAAAACACCGGAATTATAGTATTCTTTTATATCATACGCATTGAGCCTTATCCTGTTGATTCTTTTTATTGTTATTATGTTGTGATACGCCGCAGCGTACAAATAGTTGTCAATATCCATGTTGTAAAGCTCATCAATCGGATTTATAACTAAGATATCCGGGTCCAGATACAATATACGGTCCAATTCCTCCGGCAAAAATTTAAATGCCAAAAGCCTGTAGTACATTGCCTTCGTGTAGTGAAGAAGTGTCGGGGCATCTTCAAAATAACTGTCGTTTATTTGTACAATTTTCAATCTGCCGCCCTCTGCCTCGATGAACCTGTCCAAGTCCTCAAGTTCTTCTTCTTTTATGCTGGAATGCATCAAATATATGTCAAACTCTTCGTTTGGATTATTGATAAAGAGCGATTTTAGCATTACTTTTAAAGGCTTTAAATAATTGGAATCCAATGTAACAAGTATGCTCTTCATTATTATCCACTCCCGATCCCAAATCTTATGCAACATTGAGAACATTTTTTACAGGCATTCTATTATTAACTTTATTCTCCTTTCAATTCACAATAACAATAATAACACATAAAAAATATTTTTTCTAAGCTTATATAAAGCCCTTTAAAGCAAATAAAAAAACCCTGCAGAAAACTTTGCAGGGTTAACACGATATTTTAAATTTATCATTGTTCGTGAGAGACTAAGTTTTCACTATTTTTTCGGCAGCTCCGGAATGGCTTGAAGCAGATACTTCTTTAGGTATGTATAGTCTGTGGAATTTATTTTGCCGTCGCCGTTTATGTCCGCCGCCCATAAATCATCTTCGACAGGTAAATCTTCTATCGATTTAAGGATATATCTCTTCATAAGAGTAAGGTCTGTTGAATTTATTCGATTGTCACCGTTCAAGTCGCCCACCAGGCCTTTGTCAACCTGCGGAGGAGTGGGTACAGGCTCATCTGAAGCAGGTTCGCCGTAAACAATACCTCTTCCGTTGGTGGCAATATATACACGTCCGTATACTCTCGGGTCACCTGTTATTGCAGTATCAACAGCGCCATATCCGTGCTCGTCGTCGTTGATACGCACCCATGTCTTGCCGGCATCATCGGAACGGAAGAATCCTAAAACATTGTCAATTTTACCGGTAATGTAAATCGCCATGTAATCCTGTCCCGGTGCTGCCTTTCCGAAGCCTACCACATGAGCTGTGTCAACATTGGAGAGTTTCTCAAACGTATATCCACCGTCAGTGGACCTCCACAATCCGCCTTCTCTTGCAGCAAGCCATACATGTCCTTCCTTGCCCGGTACGGCTTTTATCTTGTTAACCGACTTGGGAAGCTGCGGTGCCTTTGTATCGGTAAAGGTTAATCCACCGTCCGTGCTTATATAGAATTTGCCGTTATAGAATGCGTAGAATTTTTTACCGTTCACACGGTCGGATGCCACCACCGCACCCATACCAAGATTTGTACAAACTTTCCATGAGTTTCCGTTGTCCGTTGTAACTGCAGGACTTGCATTTTCCGGTGTCCAAATAACTGATTTTGCATCGGCTGCAACGGCAACCGAACCGCCGCCTACCGAGTTTGGTGCTTCATTAGGTGGCTGGAACCAATTCCTTCCTCCGTCATAAGAGAAAGAAATCTTCTTTACATCATACAAATCAGCCTTTGCAACCAATGCCATAAAGTTCGGAACAAGCTCCGCATAATCAATTCCCGTACCTGAAGAATAAGAAGGAACGTGCATTTTTTTCGGACCAACTTTCAGGTCATCATGAACAAAACCGACAAGGTCGCCAACTGCACTTACAAGCGGTGCACCCTCCGGCGGGCTTACCAGGTCTAATACCGCACATTCTTCTATTCCGGTAGCTTTTACCTCGATTTTTACTTTGCCGCCTCTGTCCCAGTCAGTAAGATTGTCACAACCATAGATAGTTGCACCGGTAACATACATCATGCGGTCGGAATTAAACGGGTCAATCTCTATGTCACCTATCATCCATCCCAGTTTCGGATTGATTTCCGGCAGCTGTTTCTCAGTTCCCCAATCCAGCCACGGTGCTGCGGAAATATCTATTTCATAATGCAGTATACGTTCAGGATACATTCCCCATTCCCAGATATTCTTCCATGTAGCTCCGCCGTCAGTACTGCGGAAAATATATTCATCCGGCCACCACGCGTTCATGGAAGTTACCATTATAATGTCAGGATTCTGCCTGTCCACTGCAAGTCCTGCAAAGCAGAAACGATTGTCACTGCTTGAATAAGGTATCGGGGTGATATCTATCCATTCCCCTGTACGTGTATTGAACTTCCAAACCTGACCTTTTCCGTTGCCGTCATAAGGACCGCAGGTATCACCATAAGTTATATACAACATTCCGTTGGATGCCAAAACCCCGTGGTGAGGAAGTAGTCCCTTAGGTTGTCCGGGAACTGCTTTCCAGGTGACACCCCCGTCCGTACTGCGGTAAATACTTTCGTTTTTATCAGCCACACCAACATATATAGTCTTGGTAGGGTTGCCCGGTGTACTGCTGCTCTTGTCAAAAACAACCCAGACTACTCCAATAATGTCTTTGGTATAATCAAAATTCGGGTCATAAATGTAAGTTCCGGGATTTGGGAAACTTTCAACCTTGGACCATGTTACACCGTAGTCGGTACTTCTCCAAAGTCCGTTTCCGCATCGTGTTCCAAGATAAAGAATCCTGTTGTCATTCGGGTCGATCGCAAGACGTTCTCCCATGGATCTTCCCGGCATGTTTCCGCCCATCTTGAAAGGCAGTATGGTTTTTTCCCATGTTTCTCCCCTGTCCGTTGAGCGAAGAATTGCTCCCATATTAGGAAGCCAATCGTTGGTATACATACCTGCAGCTATGTAAACACGGTTCGGATCCACAGGGTCGGTTGCAATACTTTCCACTCCGTAATAACTGTACTCATCCATTTGGAAATGGTCCAGCAACGGAATCCATGTCTCGGTCGAAGGATCCCACCGGTACGCTCCTCCGATATCGGCACGTGCATAAATCAAATCCTTTTCCGTTTCATTAAAAACTATACCCGGCATAAATCCTCCGCCTCCGCCGATTACCACGTTGTCCCATTTGTAAGGCACGCTGGTTACAGCCTGGCTGGAAATCGCGGGGCCAAATATTGCCGTTGCAGCAACTACAGCCGCAAAAACAGCAGCCTTAATTTTACTTGTAAACTTTTTAACCATTAAGCGCTCCTCCCTTAAAAACTGATTAAAAATTTTCTCTCAAACCTGCCTGTTTACAACCGCTTTTTATAAAACAACCTCCCTCCCATTGGTATTTAAACAAACAGGTGCCTTGTCTATATTAAAAAGATTAATTATGTCCCTCTTCGCTATATAAATTCGGACCTGTACTTTCCTTTGATGTACCCGTAATTTTATTAATTTTTTATTTTAAAAATCAAAAAAGAAAGACGGCAAAAACCAATCTTTCTTTTTTTGACTCTTCTTTCGTTACTTATTGATTTTTATTAATTTGGTTAATTATTTTTGTTAATTAATAAACTTGTAATAAAATACCATTGATGCAAATTACGTTTTTAACAACTCATCAACAATTTCAGCCGCACTTCTTACTATTTCCGCACATGGCCGCTTTTTATAATAACCCTCCGTCCTTTTCTCAGGTTCAGGTTTGTCATGAACCACATTGAGTCCCAAAAGCTCTCTGCATATTATAGAACCGTTCTCTTCCTTAAACCTTTCCACAAGTTTTTGGACCAACTCATAATGCTCCTTTTTTGCATTCATGTCCTTCGGGTCCACATACCCGTACTTTAATCCGGCAATCATAAACATGGCCGAGGCAGCTCCGCAAACCTCTCTGAGTCTTCCGATACCGCCTCCAAAGGGAGAAGCAATCATTAATGCAGTTTTCATGTCAATTCCAACATCTTCGCAATATGCCGCAAGAACCGCCTGGGAACAATTGTATCCTTCCTTAAACAACTCAACAGCCCGTTCGGATTTACCGTTCAAAAATATCCCTCCGTTTTGACCCCTGTCCTCTAATTGCTCCATACTACTATTATATACCAATGAGCATAACAATACCAGTCCCACGGATACCGGTATGTCAATATATTATTTCTATTTTACAGGAAGTGATGGTATGGCATTGAGTAAATATCTTTTTAGCACAGTATAATCAGTCGAATTGATACGACCGTCCAAATTCAGGTCCGCAGCCTTAATTCCCCTTTCATAAGGGAAAGTTTGTATAGCGCCAAGCAAATATCTCTTCAGCAAAGTGTAGTCCGTGGAATTCACGCGTCCGTCACCGTTCAAATCTCCATAAATAAGATTATCCGGTGTATCGGAGGTCAAAAACGCATCCAGCGCAATTGTGGGTTTTCCGGATAAATCAAAGGCTCCTTTATTATAATACTGCCAGTTATAACATTGAGGCTCCCAGTAGAATACTCCAAGGCCTTTATTATCGGGCAGGGATTTTGTCTTTTGAATTATATCGGTAATAAAGTCTTTGCAAGCCTGCGCCTCCCAGTAATCCATTCCAATCTCACATATCATTATTTCTTTTCCGTATCTTGATATCATGTCTTTCATATTGTTTAGACACTGGTTTGTCAATTGTGGCCAGTCAGACGCCGTAGGATACAGCGACATACCTATTACGTCAAATCTTGCACCGTTTGCGGTAATTCCATCAAATATCCATCTGTACAATGCATTGTCATATCCATTTGCAATATGAACTATAACTTTAGTTTCAGGACTTACCGCTTTTACGGCATCATAACCGCAGTTGATGAGCCATGCAAAATTCCTCATGCTGTTCGTTGCCTTGCCGTCTTCCCACAGCATGCCGTTATTGGTTTCATTTCCAACCTGAACCCACTCGGGAGTTATGCCGTTGGCTTTCAAAGCGCTCATGACATCATATGTATAGTCATATACAGCTTTCATCAAGCCGTTAAAATCATATTTGGCCCATGCTGCCGGTTTTGTTTGTTTCCCCGGGTCGGCCCATGAGTCACTGTAATGAAAGTTTATCATTATTCTGAATCCCATTTTTTTAGCTCTTAATGCCATCTTAATTGTCTCTTCTTTGTTGCAGTAACCGTTTGGAGGATTGACCCATACCCTGAGTCTGATTGAGTCTATCCCATGGTCTTTTAAAATTTGAAGACAATCCTGCTCAATCCCGTCGTCATTATAAAATTTGTAGCCGTTTGCCTCCATCTCCGGCAGCCAGCTTACATCAGCCCCCTTTGCAAAAGTTGGAGCCGCTTGTGTGTAAGTTTTGGGCATTGAAAGAAATGTGACAGACAGGATGAGGATAAAGATAACAGTAAGTTTTGTAATTTTCGATAACATAGAGCCCCCCTATATTTACATCTTTTGATTTTTGGATTATCATATGTACAAATTTATTGTATCATAAATTGGAGGTTCTATAAATTGTATGTAATATAAACAAAAGAAATAATTATTTGATTGTGTGACTGTATTTAGATGCTGTTGGCTCATAAGTTCCTATTGATATCAAGTATTCAAACTTTCTGCCTGGAGATTTTGCTGTTGTACATGGTTTTTATGTTCGTCGATGTGGAGTAGTGCAAAAAAGCCGGGGGATCGACAAAATTTATTAATGTGCCTCAAATGCTGATTTATAGGTCTCTTGAGAGAGTTTTTTTGTTCTGATTGTTGATTTTTGTTTTATATAGAGTTAAAATATAAAGCAGAAGTTTAGCGAGTTCTATGGGTTTTTATCGTACCTATGAGGAATTGAAACCTACATTGAAACTGGCAATGCTACAGAAGCAGCAGTTTTTATCGTACCTATGAGGAATTGAAACCTATCTTTGTCAAACAGCAACCACATGAAAGCGTCGGCAAGTTTTTATCGTACCTATGAGGAATTGAAACAATCTACTATAAGTCAGTATGAAACATGCAAAAGAGAACGTTTTTATCGTACCTATGAGGAATTGAAACGGCGGTGTTGGTGCACATACAAAACTTCCAAGCACAGTTTTTATCGTACCTATGAGGAATTGAAACCACCTCATATGTTCAGGCATACATTTGTTTATATGGCAGTTTTTATCGTACCTATGAGGAATTGAAACTCTTCTTAGCCTGCCACTGCTCCCATCTGAAACCTTGTTTTTATCGTACCTATGAGGAATTGAAACTAAAAATATCTTCGGTAATTGCATCCGTTTTAATTTCGTTTTTATCGTACCTATGAGGAATTGAAACATTTTAAAAAACCCATATTATATCCTCCTTTAGTTTTCGTTTTTATCGTACCTATGAGGAATTGAAACTACTTTGCTTAAGTTTTTCATAATTATCAGATTTATCGTTTTTATCGTACCTATGAGGAATTGAAACTTGTAACCGAGAATGTCCCTCCAATGTTCTAACTTTGTTTTTATCGTACCTATGAGGAATTGAAACGTGATTGCAGACCCTGTTATTATTCAAGCCGCTGAAAGTTTTTATCGTACCTATGAGGAATTGAAACAAGCCGGATTTAGTGAGGCTTTTGGTGAGTCTAATGTCGTTTTTATCGTACCTATGAGGAATTGAAACATAAACCTCAGACATATGTCACAGCAAAAGGCGTTTCCTGTTTTTATCGTACCTATGAGGAATTGAAACGCCCAAAAGGTAGCTGTAGCTGTTGCTGGCGCAATTGTTTTTATCGTACCTATGAGGAATTGAAACTTTTCCCCAGGTGACTAATTTCAGGAACTTTTGTTAATGGTTTTTATCGTACCTATGAGGAATTGAAACTCTTGATAAAATAAACAATTTTTCTGTTGTAGATAGTTTTTATCGTACCTATGAGGAATTGAAACTGATGTGACTGTTGTGGTTCTCTACTGCTGCGCCTTGTTTTTATCGTACCTATGAGGAATTGAAACATTCAAGTCTCTTTTTTTTGGTGTTGTGCTTGCGAGCGTTTTTATCGTACCTATGAGGAATTGAAACTTCTATGGTCGGAGTGACTGGATTTGAACCAGCGACCTCGTTTTTATCGTACCTATGAGGAATTGAAACAAGGCGAAATAGGTTATAGAAAAATAAGTAATATAACGTTTTTATCGTACCTATGAGGAATTGAAACAACAGGAGCAGGAAGACAATGAAGCCATGCGCCAGGGCGTTTTTATCGTACCTATGAGGAATTGAAACCCATATCACCAAGTAAATTTGTTTCAACTCCGGCACCGTTTTTATCGTACCTATGAGGAATTGAAACAGAGAAGGGTTTGTAGAAGACGACTTTTTTACTGTCAGTTTTTATCGTACCTATGAGGAATTGAAACCCGACGCTGACTTTGCCGAGTGTGAAGAATGGCTGAGTTTTTATCGTACCTATGAGGAATTGAAACCTTCACGGGAAAGGTTCTTGCTGTAATATTCGGCCATAGTTTTTATCGTACCTATGAGGAATTGAAACAGGAACAGGACTTCATACAACGTCACCGTTGAAGTGGTTTTTATCGTACCTATGAGGAATTGAAACTAAGCCATCGGGCATGACGAACCATTATCGCATAAACGTTTTTATCGTACCTATGAGGAATTGAAACATCTCCAATCCACCTCCGGTATGCGGCTGCGTCTGCGTTTTTATCGTACCTATGAGGAATTGAAACTAAAGCTCTGGTCGGTAAATGTGCGGATTGGTCGCTCTGCGTTTTTATCGTACCTATGAGGAATTGAAACAACTCACCTTCTCCCCATTTACCGGACAAACTAACCGGTTTTTATCGTACCTATGAGGAATTGAAACGGTCTAGCTGTGTACCAGAAATACTGGCACAGCTTTTCGTTTTTATCGTACCTATGAGGAATTGAAACGGACTGGCTGCAACCTTGAACATAAACTTGAGTATGGTTTTTATCGTACCTATGAGGAATTGAAACGAGAGGCCTTTTGGCCGGAGGAAGTTGTGGAGGTGGTTTTTATCGTACCTATGAGGAATTGAAACTCGCCATATCTACCACATAACCAGCGGTTGTTGCCAATGTTTTTATCGTACCTATGAGGAATTGAAACATAGCATTTCTTGAAAAAAACCGTAAAGAGTGGGGATGTTTTTATCGTACCTATGAGGAATTGAAACTTTTTTTTGCAATTCCTTGTAACCCTGCTTTGCTACTCAGTTTTTATCGTACCTATGAGGAATTGAAACTACCTTTATTAGTCGATACAACACTTAAAGTCTATGACAAGTTTTTATCGTACCTATGAGGAATTGAAACCATACAGCGATGGTAGAAAGGTGAATATTGCTTCCTGTTTTTATCGTACCTATGAGGAATTGAAACTTGCCGCACTGCCCAAAACCAGCCCAATTTTTGAACCCAGTTTTTATCGTACCTATGAGGAATTGAAACTTCGACGTAGAAAATGCAATATCTATCGGGGAATGGTACTTGTTTTTATCGTACCTATGAGGAATTGAAACCCGAACATTTTATGCTCGTAGGGTACATCTTCGCAGAGTTTTTATCGTACCTATGAGGAATTGAAACCACGGCAGCACAACCAGCCGCACGTCTGCTTTGGCTTGTTTTTATCGTACCTATGAGGAATTGAAACCCGTTTCCCACATCTGATTGAGTTGTTTGTTGATAGTTTTTATCGTACCTATGAGGAATTGAAACTGCAATGATTTCGAATTCTTTGTAACATTGACTTTGGGTTTTTATCGTACCTATGAGGAATTGAAACAACCATAAAAAAGTAAACTGAACCATAAATGATACAGTTTTTATCGTACCTATGAGGAATTGAAACTGCCCCATTCTTTTCTTCGCTCTCCTTCGCCCATTAGGTTTTTATCGTACCTATGAGGAATTGAAACACTTTTTGTCTTCACCTACCATGTCCATATTCGTCATAAGTTTTTATCGTACCTATGAGGAATTGAAACCTTTTATAAATTGAAAAGGAGGATAAGTATGTCAAACAGTTTTTATCGTACCTATGAGGAATTGAAACTACCATCTGAGGGCTATTTTGAAAGGTTCGTCAGTGGTTTTTATCGTACCTATGAGGAATTGAAACTCGGTATGCACAAAGAAGTACATACCGCAATATCTCTCGTTTTTATCGTACCTATGAGGAATTGAAACGCTGCCATTTTGACAATGGTGTTCTGCTGATCTGCGTTTTTATCGTACCTATGAGGAATTGAAACTCTCGCTCGAATAAAATTGGTACATCATATTTTTCGTTTTTATCGTACCTATGAGGAATTGAAACAATAAAAAATTTAGCATACTTTATATTGACCTTGAAGCGGTTTTTATCGTACCTATGAGGAATTGAAACTAGACATGGATTATGTGAACGTTGTGGCAGACCGGGAAAGGTTTTTATCGTACCTATGAGGAATTGAAACGACTAAGTCCTGCATCAGATGGCAATGTCGGTTCAGGTTTTTATCGTACCTATGAGGAATTGAAACAAGAAAACTGACAATGCAGAAGCACAAAGAGAAAAGGTTTTTATCGTACCTATGAGGAATTGAAACTTCACCTCCTTTTTTCATGAACTTTGGTCCTCCAAGGTTTTTATCGTACCTATGAGGAATTGAAACATCATATATGATTCATGCAATGGATGTCAATATGGATGGTTTTTATCGTACCTATGAGGAATTGAAACGGTTTATAGGCTTTTAGTTCTCCGCTGTGTATCGCTCGTTTTTATCGTACCTATGAGGAATTGAAACCCGGCTTCACCTATCATCGCGAGAGTCGGAGCGTCTACGTTTTTATCGTACCTATGAGGAATTGAAACCCTGAAAATCTTCATTCAATGCGGCTATGCCACTGCGTTTTTATCGTACCTATGAGGAATTGAAACAATAAATTTTCCTTTTCCATTTATTTACCTCCTTTTGTTTTTATCGTACCTATGAGGAATTGAAACTCAAGCATTTCTTTCGGTAATGGTTCGCCGAAATCAATCGTTTTTATCGTACCTATGAGGAATTGAAACATTTTCCTCCTTTATATGTATAAAAGACCTTTATAAGTTTTTATCGTACCTATGAGGAATTGAAACGCCATATATACACCCCCTACAGGTAGCTTGGGGCAAACTCGTTTTTATCGTACCTATGAGGAATTGAAACATCTAAACGAAGAACAATTGCAAAAGCTAAATGACTGTTTTTATCGTACCTATGAGGAATTGAAACCATTGAAACCGAATGGGTTGAAGAAGGCGGTTTCTTTAGAGTTTTTATCGTACCTATGAGGAATTGAAACTACTATCTGTAAAATACTTGTAGCCTTGTCTTTTAATTGTTTTTATCGTACCTATGAGGAATTGAAACCCAATCCATTCTTTCCGCATCTTGTACTGCTGATACCGTTTTTATCGTACCTATGAGGAATTGAAACTTTGTATAAAGTGAGGTAAATAGTAAATATATATGCGTTTTTATCGTACCTATGAGGAATTGAAACAAATCAAAGAATCGGCAAAAGGAAAGACATACGAAATTGGTTTTTATCGTACCTATGAGGAATTGAAACTGCCTGCAATGTTCTCGATGGCATTGTCGAAGATGAGGTTTTTATCGTACCTATGAGGAATTGAAACTCCTCCCCTTGCCATGTTATGGTTTCGCCCACTCTTTGTTTTTATCGTACCTATGAGGAATTGAAACTCACCGTTAGGAAAGTTGATAGTGAACACGCTGTTAGTTTTTATCGTACCTATGAGGAATTGAAACTACAATATACACAAGCAGAATTCTTACAAATAATAAGTTTTTATCGTACCTATGAGGAATTGAAACCAAAAAGGAGGAGTAGTTCGTTTTGAGGAAATAGACGCGTTTTTATCGTACCTATGAGGAATTGAAACAGTGTTCTATATGTATTTGCTTTTCCTAAGCTTTTTGGTTTTTATCGTACCTATGAGAAATTGAAACTTTGTATAAAGTGAGGTAAATAGTAAATATATATGCGTTTTTATCGTACCTATGAGGAATTGAAACCGCTTTTTGCTACTTTGATTTACGCCATTTATTATTCAATGTTTTTATCGTACCTATGAGGAATTGAAACTGAACTGCACCTATCCGCCAGTTTCCAGTCATACTGGATGTTTTTATCGTACCTATGAGGAATTGAAACTGATTTTTAATGTATTGTAATATTTCCATTTCCTTTTTGTTTTTATCGTA
>JGI2924J29684_1077352_pt1 | contig 16103 bp, 12 predicted proteins | sample BenlonsequencITS_FD_29684 | JGI IMG/M metagenome (IMG submission 29684)
AATAAATATCTTTCAAGGGAAAAAGAAAAAGGGAGCATCGCTTGCTACTTTAGAAAAGTAGTTTTGCGACACCTCCTTTTTATTTTAGATAAAACAGAACAGTTCCCTAAAGGATTATGGCACATTTATGTATCTTCCTGCGTATTAAGAAAGAGATCATTTTTTTATCCCATTATATCTGTTAAAGGAGGCAAAAAAATGGCGAGACGTTTGTATAGATCAAGCCAAGATCGGCAGCTCGGAGGCGTATGCGGCGGAATCGCAGAGTACTTAGATTTAGATCCCAGTCTGGTTAGAATAGGCGCATTACTTCTTCTCATAGTAGGTGGTACAGGTTTTTTGGCCTATCTTGTTGCCTGGCTCATTATACCAAGCGAAAAAAAATCTGATTTTTAACGAACCATCATGAACTTTGGAAAGGCAACACTATTGGATTAAATATATCAAATTTCATTACAAAAATAGCCACAACTTTTAAAGTCATGGCTATTTTTATACTCATTAACACTAACGCGATGGTTTGATTTATTCTCTGCTGCCGTGCTGCAGTAAAAACATCTTGTAATATAACCCTTCTAAAGCCAAAAGTTCAGAATGAGTTCCCCTTTCCACGATTTTACCATTGTGAAGGACTAAAATCAGGTCGGCATCCTGAATTGTGGAAAGACGATGGGCAATGGCGATGGTTGTTCGTCCCTGCCGCATCCTTTTTAAAGCATTTTGGATGGCTTCCTCTGTTTCCGTATCCACATTAGCTGTGGCTTCATCCAAAACTAGAATCTTAGGATTTCCGGCGATGGTGCGGGCAAAACAGATAAGTTGACGCTGACCGCTGGATAAAGTTGCTCCCCGTTCTCCCATGGGCTCCTGAAATCCTTGGGGCAGCCTACGTATAAAATCCTCTGCCTGAACAAAAGAAACAGCCTCTCGAACTTCTTTTTCCTTAATCTCAGTTCGGGCGAGGGAAATATTACTGGAGATAGTTCCCACAAATAAGAAGGGATCTTGGGCTACAAGTCCTACTTTTGACCGCAGCTCTTGATCAGAGTACTCGGATACGGATATCCCATCAATGAGAATTTCCCCTTGGGTGATCGGATAGAACCGCAGGAGAAGATTAGCAATGGTACTTTTGCCGCTGCCGGTGTGCCCGACTAAGGCGACAGTTTGCCCCGGATAAGCAGTAAATGAGATCGACTTCAAGACCTCTGACCCCTTAATGTCACTGTCATATGAGAAACTGACATCTTTAAATTCAATCTTACCCTTAGCAATGACAGGAGAACTGCCGGAATCAACTTTCCGGCTTGTACGCTGATCATCCAATAGTTCGAAAACCCGTTCCGCAGCAACTAACGATTGTTGAAATTGAGATAAGCGCTGCATCATCATGTTCACCGGTTCAAAGAATCGATCAATATAGTTAATAAAAGCGTAAAGAACCCCAATTTGAACTGATCCCGTTATTGATTGGAGCCCGAAATAATTTAAGATAATGATTAAAGCAAAGGTATAGATCAGGTCAACAGCCGGACGCACAAAAAGGCTTTCTAAGCGAATATTAGCCATGGCTGCGTGATAGTAATCATCGTTAATGTTCTGCAATTCCTGGCGAAAGCGTTTCTCTTGGCGCATGGCCTGGATTATATTCATCCCTTGGATAGATTCGTTCAGTTTGGCATTAAGATGGCTAAGTTCTTTGCGTAATTTACGGTACACCTTGGTACTTACTTTACGATAGCCAACCATGAGGATAAAAATAATGGGAAGTAAAATCAGACAAAATGAAGCTAAGCGCACATCCAAATAAAACATGGCCACAAAAACGCCAAGCATGAACACCACATTCTGCACGAAAGCAGCCAAAACTCCCACAAACAACTCTTTAATGGCTTCCGTATCATTGGTGATACGAGATATTAAGGCACCGGCAGGGGTTTTATCAAAGACTTTAAATTCCAGGTTCTGTACATGGTTGAAAACATCAATTCGCAGTTGTTGAACTATTTTTAAAGCTATTTGGTTAAAACTGACTAATTGACGATAGTGAAATAGTGCCGACAGTATGTTCAAGCCTACATAGCTGATTGCCAGAATTAATAGTGCCCCACGATCAAAGGAACGCGGTACCAAATGCTGATCAAGAAAAATCTTCACAAGAACCGGCCCGATAACATCAGAAAAGGTAGCTAGGATGAGAATTATGGATGATAAGGTCAAAGACTTTTTATGGGGAGCAAGATAACCCATCAGGCGTCGAATCACCATTTTAAAGCTCCCCCCCTTCTTCAATCAACGATTCAAGTTGTTGACTTCGATAAGTGGAGGCATACCAACCGTTAAGGGCCATCAATTCCGAATGGGAACCCTCTTCGCTGATTTGACCGTCTTTAAGAACGATAATCAGATCCGCCTCTTCGACAGCACTTAGACGATGTGACGATATAAACGTGGTTTTTTGAACTCTCATTTTGCGCAGACTTTGCAAAATGGATTTTTCCGTTTTGGCATCGACTGCGGATAACGAATCATCTAAGATGAGAATTTCCGGTTCCAATAAAAGTGCCCTGGCAATTGATATTCTTTGTTTTTGTCCACCGGAAAGTGTCACCCCTCTGTCCCCAACCAAGGTGTCATACCCTTCAGGAAAACTGAGAACATCATTATGGATATCGGCAATTGCCGCCGCATCATGAATTTCCTCTAAAGATGCCGCAGGTTTACCTAAAGCAATATTTTCAGCAATAGACGTTGAGAATAGGAAATGATCTTGGGGTACATAGCCAATTTTACCGCGTAATGATTCGAGAGTTACATCATAGACAGAAATTCCTCCGATTTGAAGAGCACCACCGCTAAGATCAAATTCACGCAAAAGAAGACGTAAAAACGTAGTCTTCCCGCTTCCTGTTTTACCGACAATCCCCAGAGTTTGCCCCTGCCGTACCCGGACTGATATGTTTCGCAGCACCGAAGTACTAACTCCGGGATAACTAAAGGATGCCTTTTCAAAAATGACATCACCATTGTTGAATCGAGAGAGAGCGTTCTCCTTTTCCATGATTTTCTGATCGATCTTCAATAACGTATCAACCCGGTCATATGACGCTCTGCCCCGTTCGAGAATATTAAACAGCCAGCCGAAAGCCAGCATAGGCCAGATAAATTGACCTAAATAAATCGTGAACTGAGTAAGCTGTCCAAAGGTCAATCTGTCGTTAATTACATCGATTGAGCCAAAAATAAGAGCGAGAAAAAAAGAAATCCCGATAATTAGTTGGATTGTAGGATCAAAGAGGGCATCAACTTTGGCAACCTCAAGATTCTTCTCTACGACATCTTCGGACAACTTGCGAAAAGCTTCCAATTCAGCCTTTTCTTCTCCGAAGGCTTTTACCACTCTCACTCCGTTAATATTCTCCAGAACTTTATCATTAAGGTCGGAAAAAGCTGCCTGGGCCCGGTGAAATCGTTTATGAAGCATCGTCCCGTAGCGGCTGGTAGCCCAAGCCATTATGGGCATAGGCAGCAGCGTTATTAAGGTGAGTTTCCAACTGATAAAGACAGCCATCGAGATAATCACTAATCCGCCGGTTGTCAGGGAGTCCACAAAGGTCAATACCCCCATACCCGCTGTCATTTCAATGGCTTGAATGTCATTAGTTGCATGAGCCATTAAATCCCCGGTACGATACTTTTGATAAAATTGCGGGGACATAAGGGTGAAGTGATCAAAAAGCCGTTTTCTAAGTACTTTGCTCAACCGGCTAGCAGCACCAAAAATCATAAGTCGCCAGGTGAAACGTAAAGCATAGACGGCCACACCGTTCCCTATTAGCAACAATGTCCATTGAAGCAGCGATCTCGGCGTTAGAACTCCGCGGGTAACTTCATCGACAATAACCCGAACAACATAGGGTGGGAATAAATTAAGAAAGGCGACAAGAACCAGTACAATAATCCCTGTTATGTAGCTTTTTTTCTCTAACTTAAAAAACCACATCAGGTCTTTAAAAAGAAGCATACTATCTCCTCTCGTATTACAATTTGTTTCGGAGAATTTATTAAAGGGATTTAAACCCAATACGTACACACTCATCCGCTTGACCTATGTCACAATATGAGTGAACCTACGCGCAGTACGATATCTAAAAATGCTAACGAATGCTCTAAAATTATACCATAACGATGATTGTATGTTCCTCAAATATTTTATTAAACGTAAAATTTAAGGTATTAACTATAATAGAGATGGTCCATTGTCCAATGAGTAATTATACGTTTCTATAAAAAAAACTGCATATAAGTGGATTATTAAGCCGCTTTTATGCAGGGTTTTCTTTATTGAGGGCGCTTAGGCATTTTGCAACAGCCCATCTTTAACTTCCTATTCATATTATTTTTGTTTTGCGTTTGGATATAACCTTAGAATTAATTTAGTTATGCGTTTTCTTGCAGGGCCCGAAGTATATTTTCTAAGGTGACTGCTTGATGCGAAGTGTGCCAAACAACTTTCTTATTTCTAATTAGAAGTATTTGAGGAGATTCATGCTTGATTCCTAAGTCCCTTTCCGCTTGATTGGAAACCGACCGTGATTCAATTACTTTAATGACAGCTACTTGAACTTGCTCCGGGGCTTGCCGGGCGAATTTTTGGATCTCTTGCCAAGCACGAGCACTTATCGGACATTGAGTGCTGTGCTTAAACAGGAGAACTTCTTGCTGATAAGATTCATTTAAAACGGCTTCAAATTCTTGAAGCGATGACAATTCTCTTATTTCAGTCATAGTCTCAGCTCCTTAATTAGGGTTCTTATTGACATGCTGCCAGCGGCATAAAACCATCTCAAGCAAATCGACGATGATGAATAGTCCGACTCCCAAGACAGCCATCATAATGATTCCTGCAAACATTTCATCCGGTGCCGCCCGGCTCCATGCGTCCATGATGAAATAACCCAGACCTTTTGTGGTTGCAAAGGATTCGGCAAAGAATAAAACGGCAATAGCTGTTCCCATACTGAGACGCAGGGAAGTCAGTACATCAGGCAAACTTGCAGGCAGCAAAACATAGCGATAGATCTGTCCTCGGCTGCCTCCTAGAGAACGCAGTGAGGAAATTGTTTCAGACGGGATTTTGCGGACCGAATCCCGGGTAGTAACCAGAATCTGAAAAAAGACGATCAAGGTAATCAGAAATATCTTAGATTGATCACCCAAGCCAAGAAATAAAAGAATTAAAGGCAGAAAGACTATTTTTGGGATTGGATAAAGAAGATAAATCAACGGAGCTAAAAAACGGTCTATTTTGCTTTCAAATCCCATGATGAGTCCTAAGGGAAGCCCTAGAAACAAAGAAATTAAAGTTGAAGCCAAAACTCGATAGGTACTAATCCAAAGGTGAGTTCCAAGATTCCCCTGCAATAAGCGTTGTGTTGCTCTGAAAGCTGCTTCGGGTGTCGGCAAGAGAGGTGACTTTAGAATCCAGGCACCATACTGCCAAAGAGCCAGCAGAAATATCCCGGCTCCTAAGTAACCCAGGAGCTGATTTTGAAAGGTTCTCCGGCCCTGCTTCATTCTGCCGCTCCCCCTTCTAAAAGAGAACGAATGTAGGTTGCCTTTTCAAAAAACTCAGGGGTTTGCCTGTAACTCTTTTGTCCCACAAGAGGATTTAGAATTTCTCCTACAATTTCGGTGGGGCGTCCATTTTTGAGAACTAAAATACGGCTTCCCAGAAAAACAGCCTCCTCGATACTGTGTGTCACTAGAACCGTTGTCAGTTTTTCCTCTTGCCAAATTCCCAACAATAGTTCCTGCAAACGCTCACGTGTAAGAGCGTCGAGAGCCGACAAAGGTTCATCCATCAAAAGCAAATCTGGCTTGAGAGTTAAGGCCCTTGCCAAAGCCACCCGCTGTTTTTGACCACCGCTTAATTGACTGGGAAAATGATGACGGACTTCGGACAGGCCCATTTTGTGAATTATTTCAGAGACAATGTTTTGATAGATTCTTTTAGGTTGATGCCGCACCTTCAAGCCTAGCCGAACGTTTTGCTCAACATTAAGCCAAGGAAAGAGTCCATATTCTTGAAGGATGATGGCTGTCTTTTGGCGGGTTTTCTTTAAAGGCTCTCCCCAGATTTTAATTTCTCCCCCGGAGGGGATTAATAATCCTGCAAGCAGATAAAGAAGCGTGCTTTTTCCGCATCCGGAGGGGCCAATGAGTACAAGGCTTTCACCCGGCTCAATTTTTAAATTAAAATCTGTATAGATCTTGACCATTGTTGTTCCTTGAACATAGGCAAGATTACAATTCATCACTTCAATCACAGGTTATGTTTCTCCTTATTATCCATACCTCTGTTAAATTTCTGATTAGGGCAAAAGGCTTTTGTCTACTAAATCTTGGTAACTATATGCTTGGGGAATAAGCTTTTTATTTACCATCCATTTCATAACGCTGTTAACTTCCTCTTGAGTAGGTAATTGAAGTTTTGAAAAGGTTGGAGTTTTGTAGCTTTGTTGAATAGGGGCAGGCACTTGAGCTTTTTCTAAAAATAAACTTCGATATTGTTCAGGATGGGTACTTAAGGCTTGTCCTGCTAAACCATAAACTTGAACCGCGGCTTTAACGCCTGTCGGATTATCTTGAATGCTTTTCGTTCTGAACAAGAGTACTGTTTGTGAGATATTACGATAAGTATCGTCTGCGACTAAATGGGCCCCTTTCGCTTGGGCTAACGATGCTAAAGGGTCCGGCAAACAAGCAGCATTGATTTGGTCTGAAAGGAGCATGTCCAAACGTACGGGCATCTTAGGGATAGACACCTTTTGAACATCGCTTAACTGAACCCCTTTGTCACTGAGCATCTGGTCACTGACATAGTCAATAATGGAGTTCTCGGATATTCCTAATTTAGCACCTTTTAGTTCCTTGAGATTTCGAATGTTGGACTTCGGTGATGATAGAATGGCGAAGCGACCTTCCTGAGGAGTGGCACCAAGACCGATGGTTGCAATTTTTACATCTGTTCCAATTTTCTTTAACAGTGCAACAGCCACTAAATCGGCAACTTCACCATCGATTTGACCGGCCTGTAAAGCTGTGTCACGTTCCACAGCACTAGAAAAGCTCACCAATTGAACTTGAACTCCTTCTTTAGCAAAGAGCCCGTCTTTTTCAGCAACATAGAAAGGAAGATTGTCCTCAATGGGCAGAACACCGATTTTCACGGGGGCACTGGTTTGAGCTGATGTTTGTTTCGCAGTCGTTGATGTTGAGGTGCCGCACCCGGACAGTACTAATGCTAATCCTAGGATTAAAGGTATTACTTTAAACCAAATACTGTTTTTTCTCATCTTTTCCTGACACTCCTCAATACTTTATGTTTTTTTAGGTTTTATCTAAAATCTGGTCTATTGTCAATTAATAGTCTTCTATTTTATCATCGCGAAATCTTTAGTCTGTGAACTCACAGCTTTTATAATTTCGATGACGAATTGAGTGGTCCTAACCAGATCCTCTTCAAGGATGTATTCATCCGTTGTATGAATCTTTCCCATGCCTGTAGACAAAACAAGGCTGGGAACTCCGTAACTATTGTAATTATTAGCGTCACTACCACCACCGGTAGCGATAAATTCAGGAGTTAGTCCTGCAGCCTTTGCCGCATTTGCAGCTAAAACAGCAATTTGTGATTCTTGGCTTAGTTTAAACGGGGAATATAATCTCTGAACCTTGATCTCTGCCGAAGCGCCCATTTCTTCCGCTGAATTTTGAAAGATTTTACAGATCTCTTCAGTTAATTTCTCGAGTTTATTTAAATCCCGACTTCTCGATTCACAAGCAATCTCTACATTTTCCGCTACAATATTTGTTGCTAAACCGCCTCGTATAGTGCCGACATTAGCTGTTGTCTCTTCATCAAGACGACCACAGGGGACGTTGGCGATCGCCTTAGACGCAGCCACAATGGCATTAATCCCTTCTTCGGGAACAATTCCTGCATGAGATGCCCTGCCTTTAATGGACACATTAATTCTGTCCTGCCCCGGAGCTTCCAGAATAATTCTTCCCGGTGCCCCGCTGGAATCCAGCACAAAACCTAAATTTGCTTTTAATTTTGTTGAATCGAGGTTTTTGGAGCCATTAAGACCTCCTTCTTCGGCAATACTAAAAACTACTTGGATATCCCCGTGAGGAATATTCTGTTCCTTGATAACTCGCAAAGCCTCTAAAATAGGTACAATGCCGGACTTATCATCTGCCCCTAAGATCGTCGCCCCGGCAGAGCTGATGATCCCTTCTGTCTGAAGGGGTTCTATATTTTGACTGGGTTCTACCGTATCCATATGTGCCGATAATAATAAGACGGGCGCTTCGGGGAGATTACCTCGCAAATAGCCAAAAACATTGCCGCAGTTACCGCCGATTGCTTTCCCCGCCTGATCTTCATAAACCTCCATGCCAAACTGCACCAAACGTTCTTTAAGAAGATCGGCAATTTGTCTCTCCTGACGCCCTGGGGAATCAATTTTAACCAGTTCCAAGAATTCTGCTATCAATCGCTTGCGATTGGGCATTAGACATTTCCCTCTCTTTAATAGATTTGTTGAATGGTTCACTATTGAACTAGTGTATTTACTCTAATAATCTATTATTCAACAATTCCAGCTCAATTCCTGCCGGTATTTTAGTTGTCCGCCCTATACTCCAGTGAACTCGTTCAGCTAAAACTGAACATCGGGGCTTCAGATGGGATCTCTACCCCACTTGAAGTTTACGAAGGACCCAGGGGCTGTGTAAAATGTTAATTCAAAAAGTCCGAAGTGGGTAGCAAATAACCAAGGCGTTCTCCCTTAACTAGTATAGTGGACTGAGAATGCCTCTATATAATGATTATGCAAGTGAAAGTGGGGACTCAATGAGGCTGCCAACAAGTTTTGGTACAACCCCTCTTAAAAATCGGATAAATCATCTATGAATACAACACCTTCGAAAAGAAAAGAGAGTCTTGTCGTTCAAGACAAAACTCTCCAGAGAATAACTAGTAAATGAGTGATGTTCGTTAAAATTAACTGCGCCAAGTCAGTGCTCTGAATAAATCCCCCGCAGCTTCAGCACGATCCACAACTTCGTTGGGAGCAAAGCTTTGACCTTTGACTTGTACAATCCCTGTGCCAGTTGCCACGGCAACGTACCCTAAATCAGCCGTCGGAATATCCGAACTATCTTGGAAATTAACCTGATAAATATTCTTCAATTCAGCTAATTTATTAAGCTGCAGAAAACGCAGAAGTATCTTGCATAATAAGTCGCGGCTGACTTGATCCTTTGGTTGCAGGTTTTCCTTTAGCCAACCTTGATCTTTAGCCCGGGTGATTATCTCTGAGTCGGATAAAGATGCATATTGCCAAACGCCGTAACGGCTGAGATACATAGCTCTTAAGAGAGAACCAAGAGTCATTTTCTCATTAGGTTTAAAACTACTGCCAAAATCCCCAAATAATCCTGCTTCTCCAAGAGCTGATATCTCTTGCTCACCTACAACTCCTGTGATATCGGAAAATTCGTATGGCTGTGGCCCTTGGTCAACCGTTTCCCCTTGAAAATTCAGCAATTCACCGCTCATGGCATCAAGAATATTAAACGATTGATTGCTTTGATCTTTTGCCTTAGGAAGATAAACTAAACGCACATCTCCGGGAATACCATTTGAAAAAATTCGAACATAGGTCAAAGTCATCGGGCGATTCTTTAGAAAGGCTTCAACTGCCTGATCTTTAGTTAATATTCCGGAGGAGTTCGGAAAATCAAGATTAGACCAGTTTAAATCGTAGTTGGTAATGGTTCCGTCAGAAGGTTCTACACGAATCGCCATTATATTATTCGGAAAGTCAATCCCGTTTACCACGCGATGATAGATGAAACTTCCTGTACCGACAGGTTCAGCTATTTTCATCTGCTCAGGGCTGTCTGCTGTATCCAACGTTACTTGGCTGAACTTATTAGGCTGAACTTTTTGCAAAAAATTTTCTGCTATTTTTTGCATTGCTGTTTTGTCCAGTTTCGAATCACTTTTAGCCGTAGATTGATAGGAGCGGTTGAATCCCAGTAATTCTCCCGTTGACGCATCAATTCTGGCACTCATATATTGAGCTTGGCCTTCTGAGTTATCCCGATTCGCGTTGAACCAATCAAAACTCCAGACACGATTATCCGCGCTTCGCCAGTCTGTACTCAAGTTGGCGCTGCGCAGTGTTAATTCATCGGGAATACTAATCCAGCGTTTCACTGCCGCAATAGCTTCATCTTGTTTCAGAAGCTTGGCTGTATTAGCCACCTCACGCTGTTCCTGAGGAGTTAAATTTTGAGCGGCACTCGAAGCCGAACCGGCCGCGTCACCTTTGCCGCCCATACCGCCGCTCATAGATGTCTCAGCAAGCCAATCTCCGGAATTTAGCGTAAGCGGTTCACCGGTCAAGGCATCGATTGCTCCCCCGCTTGGGCTGACTAATTGATAAACAAGTTTGGCATTTAGTTTTTGACCGGCACTCAAGATTCGGTAAGGTTCCGGTGTCCAATATTGTAGTTTAAAGAAAGGTGATGCAGTAAAGGCTTCTTTAGCCTGAGTTTCACTGATTACATCTTTACTGTCTGGAAACTTAACATCACTCCAGTTGAGATTGTAGGAGATAATGTGTCCATCACTGCCTGAGACCTGGACATTAGCACCATTCGCTGTAAAAGGAATATCATTGACGAGCCGCTGATACTGAAAGTTGTAAGTAACCGGTCCATAGGTATTGATTGGTACAATCTGTTGATCATTATTCAGCAATTTCATATTTTGAGCCCGTTGCCCCAGGAGCCGGTTCAAAAGCGTATCACAAATTTTCCGAGCATCTTCTTTCGTTACAACAGAGATGCTCGAACTTGTCGTTGAGGTTTCATCTTTCCAGTTGTTAATACTAATAATATCACCATTGACGGCATTTACCTCAGCCATGAAATCCCCGGGTTTATCAGTATTATTCCAATGCAGGGACCAGGCTTGCCGGTCATCACTGGTACTGAAATTTGAGGTAAAATTCGTTAGATCACTCGGTATGTCAAAATTATGTTTAACAATCTCGATGGCCTTTTCTAAAGAAATTGTCGGCAATGACATTACTGGGGAAACAACAACCGGTATCGTTGTCCCTGAAGCCTGTTCAGCAGCGAGAACCGGTGAAGCTGTTATTTGCAGAAAAAATGCCATAGATATAAGGCTTGCCATTGTTTTTCGATATTTATTGTTCACTCTTTTCCCTTCCTCTCTATTTTCTTTAAATTTTTAGCGTACCTATCCCTCCTTACTTTTGTCTTAAATGATATAGATCGCATACTATGATGTCTTCCTCTGTTTAAAAGCATGTTCTTTAATCTATTTCCTATTATAAAATATAGACGTTTAATTAGCAGGTTTTCCGACTAAGAATTTATCGACATAAACTTACATAAATCGTACTTTAGTTAAGAATTGACACCTTTCCTTGGTCTAAATCATATTTAGCGCCAACAATTTGTATCTGTTTTGTATTTAAATACTCTTTAATCACAGGACTCTTTTGAATATCAAGAACTGAATTATGGATATTCAAGTCAACACATGTCTCAAGGAATATGTTTCCCTTTAGACCATAAGACGTTGCTGTATGGACAGAGGGTGTTATTTTATCAATTACAGCAGATAGGCTGCCTTTCGCTTCTCCTCCTTCTACGGCAGCAGTGACAGCCCCGCAGCCTTCATGGCCAAGTACTAAGACTAAAGGCACCTTTAGATGATCAACGGCATACTCCACACTCCCTAATTCAGCGGGAGTTATGACATTCCCCGCGACGCGAATGACAAATAGATCGCCTAGAGCTTGGTCAAATAACAATTCCGGCGGTACGCGTGAATCTGAGCAGCTAATAATCGCCGCAAAAGGATGCTGCCCCTTCTGCAATAAGTCAGAACGCTTGTCGGCACTAAAATCTTTATTTAAGACCTTTCCCGATTTGAAGCGTTGGTTACCATTCAAAAGAAGTTGCAGTGCTTCTGCCGGAGAAGTTATCATCTCCTTGCGTTGATAGACGGGCATTGCTGATGTTTGTTGCACTTGAGAATTTTGGTCAACTGAGGGGGTAACGGGCTGAGGAAGTGACGATTGATGGCAACCGTTCAGAAGGATTGCGAGATTAAACAGGACTAAAACTATGTAAGAAGATTTCCGTTTCATAAAAATTCTCTCCTTATTCTAAATGCTTTCTATACCCAGTTTAACCCAAAGAAGCCCCGGCTTAATCTACCCCACAGGTTATACATTCAGATACTATCCAGAAAACTTGGTTGGTGACTGCCAAGTTGCACTTATGCCGGAGGACGAAGACACCGTTTTCACTCGTATTAACTTTTCTTGCAGTATACGACCACAAGTTTTGCTTTCGGATAGCATAAAAAAAACAGGTCTCCTTAAAGGAAACCTGCTGTCTTGCTTATGATAATTAGGTTTTAGTCTTAAAATGATGGACTATTTGTATGAAATGCCATCTCATGATCGAAGTACTTTTTGGCAAGAATGGTTAAAATGTAAATACTTTAGATTCCGCTGCCATATCAATCAGATGACCCGCTGTCGATAATTTTGCGCCTTTAATAAATTGATCTTCTCCAAAAAGTCTAGTACGCGCACAGGGAGTGCAAACGTAAAACGAGACATCTTGACTTATCAGATAGTCAAGGTATTGCTTGGCATTATCCCCTGTGGGTGCCATAACTCCATCTGCCAATCCCAAAATCGCGTAAGAAACCGCATCATCAACTAAGAAAATATTTACTTCATGCCCTTTTTCTTTGGCTACCTTCGCCAGTTGAAAAGCCCTAGTGGCCCGTACAGGGTCCTCAAGTCCACGGCTTAGCACAAATAGAAATTTTTCCATAGCTAATTCCTCCTTTACTTTTGGGGATAGGAAGATCGAAATAAACCTACATATCCCCTGCCTCTTTGGTTGGGCAAGTTTTGCTCAGGTCGATTTCAGCTGTAATCTCTTTCCATGATGCTTCTTTAATATTGAGCGTTTCCAGTAACAGTATTAGATCTGACCTGCCAAAATAAGCCGGATTTCCTTGGGGATCAATTGTCATGAGAATAACAGGCATCCCAGGAAAGACCGGAAGCATCGCTTTAATAATCATAATAGCATTATCTGAGTCATGAAAGATATTGCGGTTTACCGAAATCACCGCAACATTTTTGTCTTGTACTGTAACGACAGCTGCTTCAAATTTAGATTCCATATAGTTCATCTCCTAATTCTTTTGTGATCAAATCCTTGGTTATTTTCCTCTCTTCTCGCCATCTCGAAAGTATGCACCCGAAATCTATACTTCTAACAGTACTCGGAAAATAACCTCTCCTAATATAAAATGCCCCAGAGTATGTCTTCGACAAACAATTCTCAAACCCTGCAAAGGGATTACCAAGATATTACTCTAACTCCTCTTGCGTATACTTATTTACCTCCAATCGGAGACTCCCGTTTCCCTTATGTGGAAGTGCTCTCCGTTCTTTGTTTCGGAGGGGTAGAGTTCATCTTCTGGGCATAACATTAGTTATTGGCTGGGCGTTTTCGTCGAAACCGCCCACAGGACACTTTCGTCACTGTTAATCCCTGAAATAATTAACACCGCCGGCAAAAATCGGCTGATATTTTTCTCCGGGGATATTGCATGCCACTCCATGGCCCGTCCGTTCAGAATGAGCCATCTTGCCTAAAATTCGTCCATCCGGACTGGTAATACCTTCGATGGCCTCATAAGAGCCATTTGGATTAAACTCGATACGATTACTAGGATTACCAGAAAAATCAACATACTGGGTGGCAATTTGCCCATTGGCTTCCAGGGTTTCTATAATGTTTCGACTGGCAACAAAACGTCCTTCTCCATGAGATACAGGAATCGTATGAATGTCCCCCAGCTTGACTCCGCTAAACCAAGGTGATAAAACAGAGACTATCTTTGTTTGAACCATACAGGATACATGGCGCCCAATCTTGTTATAAGTCAAGGTCGGGGCTTCTTCCGTCAAATCCAAAATTTCTCCATAGGGCACTAAACCTAGTTTAATCAATGCCTGAAAGCCATTGCAAATTCCTAACATAAGTCCGTCACGTTTGTTTAAGAGTTCTGCAACAGCCTCCTTGATCCGAGGGTTCCTGAACATAGCTGCAATAAACTTTCCGGAACCGTCAGGTTCATCTCCGGCGCTGAAACCACCGGCTAACATGACGATTTGGGCTTGGGCAATTTTCTTGGCCATCTCCTGAATTGATTCTTCCACGTCTGCAGGAGTTAAGTTGCGAATAATTAGCGTTTCAACAGAAGCGCCTACTTTTTCAAAAGCCCTTGCAGAATCATATTCACAATTAGTTCCCGGAAAAACAGGGATAAAAACTTTAGGTCTGGCAATTTTCAACGCTGGCTTTTGTATATTGCGTAATTTATAGCTTACAGTTCTTGGCTCAATCATATCTTCAGTACAGGTAGGGAAGACTTTTTCTAAGGGTTGTTCCCAAGCTTTTAAAGCCAATTCAATACCGATAGAAACTCCGTTGACTGTCAGCTCTGGGGTGTTTTGAGTCGTACCCAGCAGTTTATAGTGAACCTCGCCAAAAACATCATCTAAGGAGACTGATTCTTCAATTTCTAACAGGATTGAGCCGTAATTGGCGGCATAAAGCTGCTGAACGTCCATAGGTTCTTTGATTGTTAAACCAATCCTATTTCCAAATGACATCTTACTGACAGCCGCCGCCAGACCTCCCATGGGAATAGTATGAGAAGCTAAAACATATCCGGCTTGGATTAATTCATAGACCTTGCGGTAGTTTTTCATCAGTTGTTCAAAGTCAGGAATTTCCTGGCTGTTCCGCTGCGAACTTATTAAGACCACTTGACTTCCGGCTTTTTTGAACTCCTGGGAAACCACCTTGTCCACGTTAAGGACATTGACGGCAAAAGCTACTAAGGTTGGCGGTACATTTAAATTCATAAAGGTACCTGACATACTATCTTTTCCGCCGATAGCTGGTATTCCGAGCTTTTTCTGAGCATAAAAAGCTCCTAACAAGGCGCTAAAAGGTTTACCCCACTTTTCCGGATCCGTACCGAGTTTTTCAAAATACTCTTGAAGAGTTAGACGAACCTTGCGATAATCTCCGCCGAGAGCAACAATTTTACTCACGGCATCAACGACTGCATAGAGAGCACCATGGAAGGGGCTCCATTTTGCCAGCTGCGGATTATAACCATAGGTCATTACCGTGGCAACCGGTGAATCTCCGCTTAAAATTGGGAGTTTGGCTATCATCCCTTCGGCGGGAGTCGCTTGATATTTCCCTCCCAGAGGCATTAAAACTGTGGACATGCCAATGCTGCTGTCAAACCTTTCGACAAGGCCTTTCTGGCTGCATACATTTAGGTCCTGTAAGTTAGCAAGCCATGCTTTAGCAAAAACAGAGGACTCTAAAGGTTCCGTTGTGAAAGAATGGAGAGCCGCAGATAATTCTTTAAAGTAGTTGTTTTGAAAATCCGGTAAATTCACTTGAACCTTTGCAGTTTGTTTAATACCATTCGTATTTAGAAACTCCCGGCTTAAATCAACAATAGTCTGACCTCTCCAGGTCATTTTAAGCCTGGGGCTGGAAGTTACCTGAGCAACCGGAGTAGCTTCTAAATTCTCCTCATGGGCAAACTTAATGAAAGGCTCCAAATTTCCCGAACTAATAACTACTGCCATACGTTCCTGTGATTCGGAAATAGCCAGCTCTGTGCCATCCAACCCTTCATATTTTTTGGGAACAACATCAAGATTGATCTCCAGTCCTTCTGTTAATTCACCGATGGCTACGGAAACACCGCCTGCTCCAAAATCGTTGCAGCGTTTAATCATGGTGCTGACTTCCGATTTTCGGAACAAGCGCTGAATCTTGCGTTCCGTGGGCGGATTTCCTTTTTGAACCTCTGCTCCACAGGTTAACAAAGACTCTGAGGTATGTTCTTTTGACGAGCCAGTTGC
>JGI2924J29684_1077350_pt1 | contig 16097 bp, 14 predicted proteins | sample BenlonsequencITS_FD_29684 | JGI IMG/M metagenome (IMG submission 29684)
CCCCGCCACTCGATCCCAGTCGCCTTCGCCCCCTCCGAACGGCTCTTTACTGGCGGGCCGCTAGCGGGGTCCATGAAGCTTCGTCAGAACGCGCGTCACTTCGCCTCACGGAAGGCCCTCGAGACGCCGGTCGTTCGCTCGGTCGCCAAGTCGAGTCTCGTCCGACTGCACACGAAGATCTTCACGGAGAAGGCCGATCCCGCCCACGCCGAGACACGCACTGACCGCCTCGACGGCTTCTTCGACGCGACGATGGACACGTACCTGCGCGCGCTCCAGGAGGGGTACTCGGAGGCCGAGGCCCGGGAGATCACCCACATCCAGGCGAACTTCGATTTCTACAACCACGGCTGGACCGAGATGATGGAGTTCCCCGTCGACGAGCTCGACGACCACTACGACCGCTACCGCGACTTTTTCGAGCGCTGGGACATCACGATCGACGACCCGCTCGGCCAGTTCGCGCCCGCCGACGGCGTTCCCGAGGCGCCCTCGACCCCCGAGCGTCTCGAGGAGCCCGAACACCCCTACGCCGAGGGCGGGTTCGCCGACGACGTCTACGTCGAGACCGAGGACGGCGAACTGGTCGTCGGCGGCCGGGAGGAACCGGCGGACGTCGACGTCTCTCGAGCCGTCGGCGTCGACGAAGACGACACCTAGGCACCGACTCGCGCTCGGGATCCAAGCCGATAAATAGTCGGCGCGTTCCCGTTTCGATACCGAATGGCACTGAACGCAAACGATCGGTCGATCGCCGGCTTCACGATGGCCGGTCATGCGCTGGTCCACTGGTTCGAGACGGCGATCCCGATCCTGCTTGTCGTCTGGCTCGCGGAGTTCGACGTCTCGTTGCTCCTGCTCGGACTCGTCCTCGCGCCGAGCTACGGACTGTTCGGATTCGGCGCCCTCCCGGCCGGCGTGCTGGTCGATCGGTTCGGCGCGAAGCGGCTCATTATCCTCTGTCTCGGCGGGATGAGCGCGGCGTTTTTCGTGATCGCGGGCGCGTCGTATCTCGACTCCATCTACGCGATCGCGGTCGGACTGTTGTTGTGGGGACTCGCCGCCAGCGTCTACCACCCGGCGGGGCTTGCGCTCATCAGCACGGGCGTCGAGGAGCGGGGAACCGTCTTCGCCTGGCACGGGATCGCCGGCAACGCCGGGATCGCCCTCGGGCCGTTCGTCGCGGCGACCCTGCTGATCTTCCTCGAGTGGCAGTACGTCGCCGCGATACTGGCCGCGCCCGGCGCGCTGGCCGTACTGTACGGACTCTCGGCTGACTTCGAGGCGACCGCCGCGGTCGACGACGACGCGGACGCTGGCCCGAGCGATGCGCTGTCGCTGTCGGAGTTTCTCGCGAACTCGAAGGTGTTGTTCGCGAGCACGTTCGCGCTCGTCTTCGTCATCGTCACCTTCGAGGGGCTGTACTACCGCGGGATGCTCACCTACCTCCCCGAGATCCTCCACGGGCTGCCCGCGATGGACGCACTCGCCCTGCCCGAGGGGCTCGACGGGATCGAGCCGGCCGACTACATCTACGTCGGCCTGCTGGTCGTCGGGATGGCCGGCCAGTACGTCGGCGGCAAGCTAACGGACCGGATCCCGCCCGCCCGGGGGATGGCCGCGATCTTCGCCGTCCTCGTCGTGCTCGCGATAGCGTTCGTTCCCGTGACCGGGATGGGGCTGATCGCCATCGTCGCGCTCTGTGGCGTCTTCGGCTTCTTCCTGTTTGCGATCCAGCCGTTCTACCAGAACGCCGTCGCGGTCTACACGCCCGCCGACACCCGGGGACTCTCCTACGGCTACACCTACCTCGGCGAGTTCGGCTTTGGGGCCGCCAGCATCGCGCTCGGCGGGTTCGTGCTTGACGTCTCGCTGGGCTGGTTCTTCGTCATGATCGCCGCGTTCGCGCTCGTGGGGATGGTCCTCTCTGTGGCGCTGGCCGCGGGGCTGGACTGGTTCGCCGACGCCGAGCCGACCCCGGAGACCGCACCCGACGACTGACACGACGTAGCCGTCGATTCTCTCGTCGTTCGCTACCTTTTTGGCCGCTCTCCGGAAATCACTCGGCATGCTCACCGTGCGGGCTCCGGCGACCAGTGCGAATCTCGGGAGCGGCTTCGACGTCTTCGGCGTCGCCCTCGGAGCGCCCGCCGACGTAATCCGGGTCGAGCGTGCCCCGGAGACGTCGATCACGATCACCGGTGCCGGAAGCAACTACATCCCGACCGATCCGGAGCAAAACACCGTCGGCGCGGTCGCCGACGCGCTCGATGCGCCCGCGACGATCCGGATCGACAAGGGGGTTCGGCCCTCCTCGGGGCTCGGCTCCTCGGCGGCCAGCGCGGCGGGGGCCGCGGTCGCGCTCAACGCCCTCTACGACCGCGGGCTCTCGCGGGAGGAGCTGGTCCCGATCGCCGCCGAGGGCGAGGCGCTTGTGTCGGGCGAGGCCCACGCCGACAACGTCGCCCCCTCCCTACTCGGCGGGTTCACGATCGCCACCGACGACGGCGTCACCCAGGTCGACGCCTCGATCCCCCTCGTGGCCTGCCTGCCGGAAACGAGCGTCTCGACCCGGGACGCCCGCGACGTCGTCCCGAAGACCGCCGCCCTCGAGGACGTCGTCGACACCGTCGGCCACGCCGCGACCCTGACCGTCGGCATGACCCGCGACGATCCCGAACTCGTCGGACGCGGACTGACCGACGCCATCGTTACGCCCGAGCGAAGCGCCCTCATCGACGGCTACAACGCGGTTCGAGAGGCGGCCCTCGAGGCGGGCGCGACCGGCGTCACCGTCAGCGGTGCCGGCCCGGGCGTCCTCGCGGTCTGTCGCGAGGGGGCTCGCCGCGAGATCGCCGGGGCGATGATGGACGCCTTCGACGCCGCCGGGATCGAGAGTCGCGCCTACCAGACGGCCGTCGGCGAGGGGGCACGCCTCTACCGGGACGGCTGATCCGCACCCGATGGGTACGCGAACCGACGCGGCGCTGGCGCTCGCCGTGCTCGCCGTCTTCGCCGGGTTCGCCGTCCTCGTCGACGCCACACTCTCTCCGTTCTACCTGCTCTGGGGCGCTCTCGGGACGATCCTGTTCGAACTGGTCGCGACCCGCGAGTACGTCCTCGTCCGTCGGTACTGGGAACGGCGGGCCGTCCAGACGATCTCGCTCGCGCTGGCGGTCGGACTCGCAGCGGTCGGGGCACGCGTTGCCCCGGGACCGGTACTGTCGCTGTGCTGTGGCGCGACTGGAACCTACCTCGCCTTGCTGGGACTCGTCCGGGTCGGCGTCGTCCCGCCGCCGCGGACGTGGTGGTAGCGTCGGCTCACTCCGGCAAACAGCTACAGCGAACCGTCTCACCCGCGTCGGGCGCTTCGCCAGCGCCGTCCGTACACGTGGGGGAAGGTCTCGACTTTGGCGTGGCGAACGTCGGTCGGCACGGTCGAGACCCGTGTCGAGGCGCTCGCCGGGAGCGGGCCGACGGGCATCGAGGACGCCGCCGTCGGGTTGTTCGACGTCGGTCGTCGGCCCTCGGAGCCGGGGCCGCGCTGGTGGGACTCGTACAGCTCCTCGACCGTCGCGTGGGCGTCGATCACCGCTTCCCGAGCCGGCTCGATCCGGTCTCTGACCTCCTGCTGGAACGCCGCGTTCGTCGCCTCCCCCTTGACCTCCTCGGCGACCGCCTCGAGCTCCGACGGCTCCGAGCAGTCGCCCGAGTCGAACGCGTCGGGTCCGAGGACGTCCTCGAGCTCGTTCCGGAGCTGTTCGGACTCCCGTCCGAACTCGGCGAGGTCGACGGCGTTCCAGAGCTCCCGCAGCTCGATCGCCCGCCGCAGGGCGTCGAGATCGAGCGCCAGGTCGGGGTCCCGCTCTCGAATCGCCTCGGATAGCCGCTCGAGTTCGAGGACGTCGGGCAGCGCCGCCGCGTCGACGGCCTCGGGCAGTCGCTCGAGGTCGACGGTTTCGAGGACGTCCTCGAGTTCCGCGACGACGTCCCACAGCTCGGCCGCTGTCGACGCCACCCGGTCGTCGGTCGCGTCCTCGGCGACGGCCCGAAGCAGCCCCTCGAGGGCGTTCGCGAGGCGATCGAACAGCTGCTCCAGAGATGTCGACTGACTCATGGGACCGGTACGTTCGGCACCGAGAAAACGGGGCTGCTTACCGATTCGTTCGGACGAAAACCGGCAGGATACGAGAACAGTCTCGATCGCTACCCGCTCAGACGCCCCGACCCTGCAGCTGCTCCTCCTCGGCGAGGTCGGCGTTGGAGTCGCCTTTCATCCCCTTGCCGAGGTTCGAGGCGATGTCGGCGAGCCGATCGGGATCGTCCCAGTTGTTGACCGCTTCGACGATCGCCTCGCCCATCGCACGCGGGTTCTCGGCGCCGAAGATCCCGCTGCCGACGAAGATGCCGTCACACTCGTGGTGCATCATCAGGGCGGCGTCGGCGGGGGTCGCGATCCCGCCGGCGGCGAAGTTCACGACCGGGAGCCGACCCATCTCTGCGGTCTCGTGGACCAGCTCGGCGGGCGCCTCGATCTCGCGAGCGTAGGCCTCCCGCTCCTCGTGGGTCATCCCCTCGAGCTCGCGGATAGCGCCCTTGATCGTCCGCTGGTGGTGGACCGCCTGATTGACGTCGCCGGTGCCGGCCTCGCCCTTCGTGCGGATCATCGCTGCCCCCTCGTGGATCCGGCGCAGCGCCTCGCCGAGGTCGCGCGCGCCACAGACGAACGGCGCCGTAAACTCGCGCTTGTCGATGTGGTAGGCGTCGTCGGCCGGGGTCAGTACCTCGGACTCGTCGATCATGTCGACGCCGACGGCCTCGAGGATCTGGGCTTCCTTCGTGTGACCGATTCGGGACTTGCCCATCACCGGGATCGAGACCTCCTCGACGATTTCGGCGACGTCGGCGGGGTCGGCCATCCGGGCGACGCCGCCGCGCTTGCGGATGTCCGCCGGGACGGCCTCGAGAGCCATCACGGCGACCGCGCCCGCGTCCTCGGCGATGCGGGCCTGTTCTTTGTTGACGACGTCCATGATGACGCCCCCCTTCTGCATCTGTGCGAAGCCGCGCTTCACGAGGTCCGTCCCCCGTCGAAGCTCCTCGAGATCGGTACTCGCTGGCATATCGCGCCGTTAGGATCGGGCCCACTTACGCGTGTCCTTTGTCGACGTTGTTCGCCGCGATCGACTCCCCCTCGAACAGCCGCGCGCGGACGCGGGAGCCATACAGCCGAGCCAGCGGCCGACGCCACAGTCCCAGCCGGGCGGCCAGTCGTGGCGCGATCTCGACGTCGGCTCCGATCGGCGGCCCGACCGAGATCTCGCCGCGGAGCTGCATCCGCGCCCGGATCAGCTCGCCGTCGCGACGGGTGAAACTCGAGCGCTCCGTCCCGCGAAGCGAGACCGTGGCTCGAGGACGCGACACTTCGAGCCGGACCGCGTCCTCGCTCGCGTCGCGATCGCCGACGACGACGCGGAACCCCTGCGGACCGTCGGTGACGGTGATCGGTGCGCGTTCCTTCGGATACCCCCAGAGCTCGCGGCCGAGCGCGACCGACGCGTCGGTCGTCACGGGGAGCCAGTGGACGTACCCACCCGGCTCGCCGTCGAACAGCTGCGCGAGCGGCCGATCGGTTCGACTCCCGCGAACGGTGGGGACGATAACGGCGAACTCGTCGTAGGGCTCGAGGCCCGGGTCGCGGCCGACGCGGTGGTATCCGATGCCGACGAGCGCGACACAGCCGAGACGAGGCGCGATCGTGAGCGACGACAGCTCGTCGGGGAGAACCGCCTCCAGACGCGCCCGACGGGCCGGCACGACGACGCCGCCGAGCGTACACGAGAGCTCGAGCGGCAGCGAAACCGCGTGTCCGGTCGAGAGTACCCGACGTCCTCGGTCGTCGGTGTGGGGTGCCATATCCGAGCGAACGGTGACAGGGATGATAGGACTGTGGGCGAGCACCGACGGGTCGCAACCGCTACCGTTTTGCGGGTTCCGTTCGTCGCGCCGAACGATGACCGCGCCGACCGGGCTGCCCGACCGCGATCCGCTGCCGAGCTCCCTCGCCCCCGTCCCGAGGACGATCGAGGACCTCGGGCTGCGGTTCGCGTGGGTCGTCGTCGCGATCAACCTCGCGGGCACCGCCTTCGGCTTCTGGTACTACTCGGCCCAGCTCGCGGCGACGCCGACGCCGATGTGGCCGTGGGTGCCCGACAGCCCGCTGGCGACGCTGTTTATCGCGCTGGCGATCGCCGCCTGGAAGCTCGGCCACGAACTCCCCTGGCTGACCGCGCTGGCCTTTTTCGGGAACGTCGTCCTCGGGCTCTGGACGCCGTACACGCTCGTCGTCTTCCACGAGACCTACCTGGCCCAGACCGACTTCCTGATGTACCAGTTCCTGTTCTGGAGCCACCTCGCGATGGTCGTCCAGGCGTTCGTTCTCCACCGAATCACCGACTTCCCGGTCTGGGGAGTCGCCGTCGCGCTTGGCTGGTACACGTTCAATCTGATCGTCGACTACTTCGTCCCGATACTCGAGGGTCCCCACGGCGTCCACCACACGACGATCCCCGTCGCCCAGGACGAACCGATGTTCCTCGGTGCTGACGCGCTGGGCGTCGTCGCGGCCGGCGAGACGACGTTCGTGCTGCTGGCGCTGTTTGTCGCGCTCGCGACGCGGGTCAAAAAGTGTGAAAAGGCCCGAAACCGGCCGGTCGATCGCTGACCCGAAGCCTGACGTTACCGTGTGTCGTTGCCGACGATCTCGAGGTGTCGCTCGAGCGCTCGCGCCGCCGGACGCCGCTCGACCGTTCTGGCGTCCCGATCGTACCGGACGAAACACAGTCGTCTCGTCCGGACAGTTCCCGACGGTACGAACACGATTTATTCCGATCCGGGATGTCGAGTAGCGCGTCGCGGCCATCGCGGCCGGCGACACGTCCTCGAAACAGGTAGTGATCCATGCAAACCCAGGTCGACGCGAGCGAAGGCGAGTCGAACCACGACGAGCCCACGATCAGACTGGACAGTCTCACCAAGCGGTACGGCGACGTCGCGGCCAACGACGGGATCAGCTTCGACGTCGAGTCGGGCGAGATATTCGGCTACCTCGGGCCGAACGGCGCGGGCAAGACCACGACCATTCGACTGCTGCTCGGACTTATCAAACCGACCGCTGGCACTGCTGAAGTGCTCGGTGCGGATATCCACGACCGGCGAGCGCTCACCGAGGTGAAAGCTACCATCGGCTACCTGCCGGACACGCTCGGCTTCGAGGAGCGGTTGACCGGCCGTCAGGTCCTCGATTACTTCGCCCGGATGCGCGGGGACAAGCGACGGGACGAACTCCTAGACCTGTTCCATCCACCACTCGAGAAACCGGTCGAGACGTACTCCCACGGAAACAAGCGGATGCTCGGTATCGTCCAGGCGTTCATGCACGATCCGGACCTCGCGATTCTCGACGAGCCGACGTCCGGACTCGACCCGCTCAAACAGGATCGGATGCACGCGTTCCTCGAGGAGGAACGCGACGCCGGCAAGACGATTTTCTTCTCCTCGCACGTCCTCAGCGAAGTCCAACGCGTCTGCGATCGCGTCGGGATCATTCGGAACGGAGGACTGGTCGTGCTCGAGGACGTCGACGACCTGCTCAAACGCAGCGGCAAACGCGTCCGGGTGCAACTGGCAGAGCCGGTGAACGAATCGGCGTTCGTTACGTCGGAAATGATCGACGTCGAGATCGTCGATGCTACGGTCCGGTTTACCTACACCGACAAGCCCGCCGAATTACTGGAGCATCTCGTCCAGTTCGCGGTCGAGGACGTCGACATCAGTGACCCAGAGCTCGACGACATCTTCAAACACTACTACGGGGCCGACTCCCCGGCGGGTCCGGGATGACGGCGATCCTGCGTGTCGAGTCGACGAAACTGGTTCGCAGCTCGCTCGTCCTTACCGGGCTGTTCGCTCTCCTCTCGGCGTTTTTCTTCGTGGTATTTCCGGCCTTCGCCGAGGAGGCGGAACTCATCGAGGAGGCGTTTCCGGCGTTTCTCGCCGGCCTGCTCGGGATCGAGGAGTTACACACCATCGAGGGGTTCGTCGGCGGCTATATTTTCTCGGTCATCTGGGTCCTCTTTGCGGGGATCTACTTCGCCTACGCCGCCGGCGGACTGATCGCCGGAGACGTTCGCGCGCGTCGGATGGATCTGTTGCTCTCGAACCCGATCTCGCGCGAGTCGGTAGTACTCCAGAAAGTCGCCGCGCTCTGGGTGCCGCTGGTCGCACTGAATATCGGCCTGTTCGTCGTCGTATACGCCGCGGCAGCGGCGATCGGTGAGACGCTCGACCTCGTCTCGCTCGGGGTGGCGCACCTCCTCACGGTCCCGTACTTGCTGGTCTGTGCCGGGATTGGCCTCCTCTTTTCCGTCACTCTCGACCGCGTCGAGAGCGCGCAAGCCGGCGCACTCGGGCTCGTGTTCGTTCTCTGGCTGGTCGAGGGGCTCTCGGAGACGGCGCCGGAGTACGACTGGATCGGTATCGTCTCGCCGAGCCGGTACTACGATCCGTCCGCGATCCTCGTCCACGAGGAGTATGCGATCGGAGACGCCGCGGTCCTGCTGATGACGTTTCTCGCACTGCTCGGAATCGCACTCTTCGTCTTCGCACGGAGGGATATCTGATGGGGCCAAAACCGGACTCCGACGGTTCGGACGCACGCCGGGCGGCGAAATCCGACACACGACCCGCGATCGACGGCGCCGCGACGGCGATCCTGCGCGTCGAATCCGGCAAGCGCGTCCGCAGTTCGGTCGTGCTCGTTGTCGTCTTCGCCCTGCTCGCCGCGATGTACTTCGCGATGTTTCCGAGCATCCAGGAGGAGGCGGAACTGCTCGAGGACGCGTTCCCGGCGGTTTTCTTCGACATGTTCGGGATCGAGGCACTGCACACAATCGAGGGGTTCATCGCCGCGGAGATCTACTCGTTTTTCTGGATCGTCCTCGTCGGCATCTACTTCGCCTACGTCGGCGCCGGCATGATCGCGAACGACGTCGACGAGCGGAAGATGGACCTCACGCTCTCCAATCCGGTCTCGCGTGAATCGGTGATACTCCAGAAGATTGCTGCCCTCTGGCTCCCACTGATCGTGCTGAACGTCGGCGTCGGCGGGATCGTCTTCCTCGGCGGGATCAGCATCGGCGAACCGCTCGATCCGGTTGCTGTCGCGATGGTCCACCTGCTCTCGATCCCGTACCTGCTGGTCTGTGGCGCGATCGGGTTGCTCATCTCCGTCGTGATCGACCACGTCCGGACTGCTCGGGCAACCGCGCTGACCGTCGTCTTCGTCCTGTGGCTGGTCGAGGGTGTCTCCCGGTTGGACGAGGACTACGAGTGGATCGGTGCCGTCGGTCCGAGCCGGTACTACGACGAGACGGCGATCCTCGTTCGCGAGGAGTACGCGTTCGCCGACGCCGCGGTTCTACTGGCGGCGTTTCTCGTTCTGCTCGTCCTCGCCGTGTTGATCTTCACGCGCCGCGACATCTGAGCGGTCGTCTCGATCGAACTGTCTCTCCGTCGGGAACGATGACCCGACCTATATCGAGCTCGCCGGTGTGGGACTCCCGCATGACACCCACCCGACGGGACGTGTTGAAGCTCGCGGGAACGACGACAGCGATCGCGACGGTCGGAACGACTGGCGCCGCCACAGTCGCCAGACAGGACGACGAACTTCCCGCGTACGGCCGGTGGCTCACGCTCGAGGACGGGGCCCTCGAGTTCACCTACCTCGACTGGGCCGCCCTCGAGGAGTTCGTGGCGGACGAACTCGAGGCCGCCGAGCCCGACGAGGAGGTCCCGGCGGAGTACGAGGCCGATCCGATGATCGCGCCCGTTTCGGAGGGAGCGCTCGGGACCTATCTCTACGCCGGGCTGGACCTCGCCCAGTACCGACTCGGCAGACTCCTCGACGACGGCGAGACGTTCGAGTCGACCGTCGAGGAACTGCTCCGGACGCCCGCGGCGTTCGTCGCCCTCGGCGCGATCGATCCCGCGGAGATCGACGCCCGGCTGACGGCCGAGCCGGAGGCCGGGTTCATCACGCAACTCGAGCGAACCGACGGGATCGGTGCGTACGACGTCTACACCCCGGTCGACGCCGACGACGCCGCGATCGCCGTCGACGAGGACGCGCTCGTCGTCGCAACCGAGAGCGAGGATCCGATCGCCGCCCTCGAGACGATCGTCGACGCCGCCGACGGTGAGACCGAACGGGCGATCGAAGACTCCGAGCCGTTCTCGTGGGTTCTCGAGAGCGCCGGCGACGGCGACGCCGTCGTCGGCCAGTACGGACCCGAAGCTGGAACCGAGGGACTCGCCGACTTCGAGTTCGAGGAACTCGAGGACGCCGAGGCGATCGTGTCCTCGCTGACCGTCGAGGACGCCGAGACCTCCACCGGCGAGTTCGCGGCGGTCGTCGACGAGCCGGACGAGCCCGCGCTCGAGGCGTTGCTGGGTGCGTCCGGCGAGAACCAGTCGGTCGAGGTCGACGGCGACCGGGTGACCGCGACGGCGACGTGGCGCGAGGAGGCCGTCACGGTCCCCCGAGTTCGATAATCGGTCGCCGATCCGTCCCGCGGTGGCGCCGACCCCGAGACGCGAGGTCGGTGTCGCCGGTTCCTGAGGACTGTCGCTCAGTCGGAGCCGCCGACCGTGTCGCCGAGCTCGTCCAGTTGATAACTGATATACACGTTGTAGCCCGCACAGCCGACGATACCGAGCCCCCCGAGGACGTTACTCCAGAGGGGCCAGCCGCCACCGTCGAGAAGGAGGCTCACGAACGGCGAGACGATCGCCCACAGACCGAGCGCTACCACGACCGTCGCCCCCTTGATGTGGAGCCGTTCGCCCTTCGCACGTTGCGTTTCGTTGTACGCGGAGATCATGACGATCCCCAGACCCACGATCGCGTTGTTCCACATCGCCGCCTCGGGGGCGTCGAACGCGATCGGCGAAACGGCGATCCAGAGCGCCAGGGCGACGGTGACGTTAGCTAGCCATTCGCTCAGCCTGCGACTGTCGTCTTCTCCGTCCGTATCGGCCACAGTCAACTGCTCAACCCGACGGCGGATTGCTCTTTCCACTGAAGACGCCACCGGGAGCCCGACGACCCGAAACCGACCGGTACGGTCGTCGGTTCGTTCCGTTTCGGAACCACCGCCGCGACCCGACCGTCGCGCTACTCGAGGACGACGACGGCCGACTCGGTCTCGAGCATCTCGCCCTCGCCGGAGTAGGTGCGTTCGAGTTCGACCTCGAAGACGTCGTCCTCGAGCTCCTCGCCGGCGACTCGCAGGACGTCCTCGTCGTCGTCAATCTCGTACTCTCCGCTCTCGATCCCGGCGTCGATATCGCCGACTTTCGAGCCGTAGCGGGGGCCGAGCGTCGAGTAGTCGAGGTCGATCGCGGCGACCTCGGTCGTGATCTCCGGGGGCTCATCCAGTACCGTCAGCTCCTCGACGTGCATCACGTTCTGGATTGCGTCCTCGAAGCCCTCGATCGGGCCGTACACCGAGACGGCCTCGAGGGGCTCGTTCAGCGGGAGCTGGTTCTGGCTCTTGTACCGGCGCAGCGCCGAGATGACCTCCATCGCGGTCTCACCGGCCTCGAGATCGGCCTCGTACCCCTGCGAGGTGGGCCAGTCGCGGACGTGAATGCTCGTCTCGGCGAGGTCGGCGTTCTCGTTGCTATATCGGGCCTGCCAGATCTCCTCGGTGACGTGGGGAAGGAACGGTGCCCACAGCTCGAGGAAGGTTCGGTGTGCGGTCCGCAGCGCGTACTGCGTCGAGGGGTTGTCCTCACGTTCCTTCGCGATCTCGAGGTAGTCGTCACAGAACGTGTTCCAGAAGAACGTCCGCAGGCGGTCGCGGGCCTTCGCGAACTCGTACTCCTCGAGGTACGCCGTCAGCTCCTCGATCGCGTCGTCGAGTTCGGCCAGCAGCCAGCGATCGATCGCCTCGAGCTCGGCGGGCTCGTCCGGATCGGCGGGCGCCAGGTTGTCGACGAGCTTTGAGGCGTTCCAGAGCTTCCGCAGCAGCTTCTCGCCCGCGGTCAGGTCCTTCTCCTGGTAGGGGAAGTCGTCGCCGACCGCGGCGCTCGCCGCCCAGAACCGGACCGCGTCGACGGGATACTCCGCGAGCACCTCGTCGGGGGCGACGACGTTGCCCCGAGATTTGGACATCTTTTCGCGGTTTTCGTCTAGGACATGGCCGTTGATCAGCGTCGCGTCGAACGGCACCTCGCCGGTGTGCTCGTAGCACTTGACGATCGTGTGGAACAGCCAGAACGAGATGATGTCGTGGCCCTGGGGACGCAGGTCGAACGGGTAGAGCTCGGGGTTTTCCATGGTGAACTCCTGGGCCACCTCGTCCCAATCCCAGCCCGCGTTGATCAGCGGCGTCAGCGACGAGGTCGCCCAGGTGTCGAAGACGTCGTCCTCGGGCTCGAACGACGTGCCCCCACACTCCGGACAGGTGTCGATCGGCGGATCGTCCGAGAGCGGATCGACGGGCAGATCCTTCCGCCGAGCCATCACCTCGTGATCACAGTCGGCGCAGTACCAGACCGGGAACGGGATCCCCGAGTCGCGCTGGCGCGAGATCAGCCAGTCCCACTCGAGGCCTTCGATCCAGTGTTTGTACCGCGAGAACATCTTCTCGGGGTACCAGTCCATCTCGCGGCCGGCCTCGAGATACTCCTCCTTGTGATCGAGGATCTCGACGTACCACTGCTTGGAGACGCGGTACTCGACGGAGGTGTCACAGCGCTCGTGGACCTGGACGGCGTGGGTGATCTCCCAGCGATCGCGCAGGTAGCCCGCCTCCTCGAGGTCCTCGACGATGGCCTTGCGAGCCTCCTCGGTCGACAGCCCCTCGTAGTCGCCGGCCAGCTCGGTCATCGTCGCGGACTCGTCGATGGCGACCCGCAGCGGGAGGTCGTGGGCCTGATACCACTCGATGTCGTTCTGGTCGCCGAACGTACAACACATCACGACGCCGCTTCCCTTCTCCATGTCGACGCGGTCGTCCTCGATGATCGGCACCTCGTGGCCGAAGATCGGGACGCGGGCGGTCTCGCCGACCAGATCCTGGTTCTCCTCGTCGTCGGGGTGGACGAACACGGAGACACAGGCCGGGATCAGCTCCGGACGGGTCGTGGAGATGACGAACTCGTCGCGCGGGGCGTTCTCCCCCGCGAGTTCGAAGGCGATGTCGTTGAAGTGCGAGGCCCGTTCCTCGTCTTCCATCTCGACCTGGGAGATCGCCGTCTCGCAGTCGGGACACCAGATCGCGGGCGCCTTCTTGCGGTACTCCCGGCCCTTCTCGTAGAGATCCAGGAAGGAAAGCTGGGAGATGCGCCGCACGCGGGGTTCGATCGTCTTGTAGGTGTGGTTCCAGTCGATCGAACAGCCCAGCCCCTGCATCTTGTCGGTGAACTCGGCTTCGTACTCCTGGCAGACCTCGCGACAGAGCTTCTGGAACTCGCGGCGCTTGTAGTCCTGGTGTCGGATGTCCAGTTCCTTCTCGGTCAGGCGCTCGCTGGCGATTCCGTTGTCGTCGTAGCCGAACGGAAAGAGAACGTCGCCGTTGGACATCCGCTGGAACCGGGCCGCGAAGTCCTGGACCGTGTGGCCGTAGAGGTGGCCCATATGGAGGCTACCCGAGACCGTCGGCGGCGGCGTGTCGATCGCGTAGGTGGTGTTGGGATCCTGGCCGGGGTCGCCCTCGTAGGCGTAGACGTCGGCGTCGACCCAGCGGTCCTGCCAGCGGTTCTCGACGGCCTCGGGGTCGTAGTCGCCCTCGAGGCTCGGCGCGTCGCGCTCGGCCGCGTCGGGGTCCGTACTCATGCTCTCACCGCCCGGTGTGGGCGTCGTCGGTGCGTCGTCGTTGGGAGGATTCGATCGTCCATACGGGTCGTTGCTCGATACATGCTGGTCGGCTACAATACATCCGTCGATACGGGGTAGGAAGGCGGGGCTACGGGGCCCCTACGAAAACGGCGTCCCGGGCGGCGTCGAGACGCGCCGTCAGTTCCACGGAGTCCGCCATACGTCTCTTTTGCCCGCGATTCCTGTTAGGTGTTTCGCGTCGCCCTACTCGTTCTCGAGACGGATCACCGCCCGCGAGGACGTCGGTCGTCGGAGCTCCCCCTCGAGGTAGGTCGCCAGCCGCTCGAGGAACTGATCGTCGGCGCCGTCGCTCGTGACGAGCGCGATCCGCTCGTGTGTTGCGGGATCGTGCTCGCCCTGCATGATCAGCGCGAACAGCTCCTGTGGGCTGACGGGATCGCCGTCCGCGAGGCGCTCGGCGACGCCCTCGAGGGTCGTCTCGACGCTGGTCTCGACCTCGAAGGTGACCTCGACCGAGACGTTCGCGCCGCGTCTCGAGGCCGCGCAGGCCTCCTCGGAGTGACGGACGGCCGGAACCAGTACGTCCTCGAAGTCGAGACCCTGCTCGCTGGTTCCGATGTAGGTGAACGCGAGCGCTGCCCTGAGACCGTCGAGAGCGTCGGGATCGGTCGCTACCTCCTCGAACACCTGCCGTCGATCCTTTTCGGGGAGGGTGTGTAACAACAGATCGAAGTCAAGAATCGAGTCGATCACGCGCCGCCGGATGCGCGCCTCGGCGTTTCGTCGGGACTGTTCGTGGCCCAGCTCGCGTTCGCCGAGCAGGAACGCGCGGTCGGCCGGGGTGAGGATTCCGCGGTCGCGGTCGGTGTCAGTGTTCATAATCGGATTCCGATTATACAACATGGGGTTCTACCCGAACCGATATGAGCGCTTGGGCTCGAAGGAGTGGCATGCACAGTAGCGAACGGCGGAGCGTCGGCGATTCGAAATCCTCGTCTCGCTGCCGACGAACCGTCAGGGAACCGGCCCGTAACGTCTCGATAAACCTGAGGGGACGATAACGAATGGGCGGATCGATCGCCGATCGCTACGCTGACCTGATCGTTTCCCATAGCAAGCTGATCGTCCTGCTCGTGCTCGTTCTCACGGGGATCGTCGCCGTCGGCGCCGCGATCGGCGAGAGCGAGGACGGGGAGATCGGCCAGTTCGAGACCGACTCCGAGGAGACCGAAGCGCTCGAGGAGATCGAGGAGACGTACGCGACCGACGATCAGGTCGTCGCCCAGCTCGTCGTTCGCGACGAGGGCGGCGACGTCCTCACCCGCGACTCGTTGCTCGAGGGACTGTCCCTCCAACAAGAGATCCGCGAGAACGAGAGTCTGAACGCGACGCTCGCCGACGAGGGCTTCGTCGCTCTCGAGAACGTCGTCGCAACGGGGGCGGTCTTCGAGGACCGCGCAGCCGAGGCCGAGGGGCCGCCCGACACCAGCGAGCCGACCCTCGACGAGCAGATCGAAGCGCTCGAGGACCGCTCCGACGAGGACGTCGAGGAGCTGCTCGCCGACGTTCTGGACCCCGACGCGGACAACCAGGGTGAGGATCCCTACGAGTTCCTCCCGAACGACTACGATCCGGGCTCGACGAGCGCTGACGCCCGGATCGCCTTCCTCTTCCAGGTCGACGACGGTGCTGAGGACGACGATCCCGAAGCGGCCTACGCGGCCCAGGTCGAGATCGACGGGCTCGTCGAGGATCGCTTCGACGACGCCTTCCTCTTCGGACAGGGCGTCACCGACGAGGCCTCGAGCAGCGCGGTCGGCGACAGCTTCGCGATCATCACGCCCGTCGCGTTCGTGCTCGTGTTGGTCGCGCTCGGGGTCGCCTACCGCGACGTCGTCGACGTGCTGGTCAGCCTGTTCGGGATCGGCGTCGTAATGGCCTGGCTCGCGGGCCTCCTCGGCTGGCTCGAGATCCCCACGAGCCAGCTGCTGATCGCGGTTCCGTTCCTGCTGATCGGGCTCAGCATCGACTACTCCCTGCATGTCATCATGCGTTCACGGGAGGCGAGAGCGGGGATCCTCGAGCGCGACGACCGCAGGCAGGCCGATTCGACGACAGTCGACGAGCCTGCCACTGACGGGGGCGACGACCGAACGCCGCGAAACGGAATGCGTTTCGGACTGGCGGGGGG
>JGI2924J29684_1077348_pt1 | contig 16075 bp, 15 predicted proteins | sample BenlonsequencITS_FD_29684 | JGI IMG/M metagenome (IMG submission 29684)
GGGATTCATCAATAAACATTAAAAAGTCATCCGGGAAATAATCCAGCAGCGTGTATGGCGGCTGGCCGGGCTCCCGCCCGGTTAGGTGCCGGGAATAGTTTTCAATACCATTGCAGAAACCCATCTCCCGCATCATTTCTATATCGTACCTGGTTCGCTGCTCCAGCCGCTGAGCCTCCAGCAGCTTTTCCCGCCCCCGCAGCTCGGCCAGGCGCCGTTCAAGTTCCTCTTCAATACGGGCCACAGCAATATCCATACGTTCCCGGGAAATAGCGTAGTGGCTGGCCGGGAAAACCGAAACGTGCTGCCGCTCCCCGGTGATCTCACCGGTAAGCACATCGAATTCCAGCAGGCGCTCAATTTCATCGCCAAAAAAGTCCACCCGTATAGCCCGCTCGGAATTGCCCGCCGGGAATATTTCCACCACATCTCCCCGCACCCGGAAGGTGCCCCGGGTAAAGTTGACATCGTTGCGCTCGTACTGAATGTCCACCAGACGGCGCAGCACGGCGTCCCGGTCATATTCCGCCCCCCGGCGCAAGGAGAGCACCAGAGTGCTGTACTGTTCGGGGTCACCCAGGCCGTATATGCAGGACACACTGGCCACAATGATCACGTCACGGCGCTCGAACAGCGCACAGGTGGCCGAGTGGCGCAGTTTATCGATCTCGTCGTTAACAGAGGAATCTTTTTCAATATAAGTGTCGGTGTGGGGAATATATGCCTCGGGCTGGTAATAGTCGTAATAGCTTACAAAATACTCCACCGCGTTATTGGGAAAAAACTCCTTAAACTCACTGCACAACTGGGCAGCCAGTGTTTTATTATGGGCCAGCACCAGCGCGGGCCGCTGCACCCTCTGAATAACCTGGGCCATGGTATAGGTCTTGCCGCTGCCGGTCACTCCCAGCAAGGTCTGGTGTTTCAGTCCGTCACCGAGCCCCTCCACCAGCTCATTAATTGCCCGGGGCTGGTCACCCCGGGGCGCGTAGGAGGATTTCAATTCAAATTGCATAATTCTCACCCCGCTAAATTATATCACACCGGGCAACGGCAAAAAATTCACCTTAATTTAATATAAGGGTATTGATCGATATGCTTTTGAACTTATGAAATATGTTTCATAACCGGACAATAAGTTGTATAATAAAGTAAATGGACAAAATCAAAGAGGTGAATATCATGTCAGTACTGGAATATAACGAATTGACCCTGGACCATTTTCAAAATCCCCGCAATGTGGGGGTGGTGGAAAATAATAATGGCTATGGCAAGGTGGGCGAGGCCGGCTGTGGTGACATTTGCGAAATAACATTACGCATAGAAAAGGATGCCATCAAGGATATAAAATTCCGGGTCTACGGCTGCGCGGGAGCCATCGCCACCTCCAGCGTGGTCACCGAAATGACCAGGGGAAAAGATATTAATTACGCCTTACAATTAAACGATGACGATGTGGTGGAATACCTGGGCGGTCTGCCCGAAAAGAAAAAACACTGTTCCCTGTTGGCTATCAAAGCCATGCGTCAGGCTATTTACGACTACCTGCTGAACAGGCGTTTAAAGGAAAGCCAAATCAGCTCTAGAGAGGACTTTGATATTATAGACAATGAAATAATGCAGGAAATTATCAGCCGTTCCAACCAGACCTGATTTTTCCTGCATTACAATATCTACCGGGTGGCTTACATGTTTTAAATATTCCCTTTACTACAGCAAAAAGCATAGCAGATTTTCCGTAGTGCCAGGTGTTGAAAATTGAGAACGAGCTGGGGCATGGCCCAATAAGTAATTTTCGCTGTAGTATTAGAAAAATAATCAAGATGAAGACATAACTCACTCTATTTATTCCCCGGCCCCAATATTTTTCAGCAGCTGTATTACATCGGTACATCTATTGTCCTCCGCCAGCAGCAGCGCCGTCAAGCCGCTGCTGCTCACGGCATGGACATTGGCCCCCCGGGACAGCAGCAATTCCACAACACCTGCATGGCCGGCATGGGCCGCCACCATCAACGCTGTTACACCATCCTCGCTGCTTTCATTTACATCAACACCTGCGGACAGCAGTAATTTAAGTATATCAACATGGCCATTGTGTGCCGCAAGCATAAAAGCATTGGCGTCATACATTGTTTTAGCATCAAGTTTTATACCAGCTTCTAAAAATAGCTCTACAGCTCTGGTGTTACCCTCTTCCACACATTTTAAGAAAGTATCGTCATCATAGGAAATGTTCATTTGTTCTAATGCCGTACGGGCAGCTTCAGGGTTTCCTTTATAATTTGTAACCAAAATAAGTCATCCTTTCTGTATACCAAGCCAGGTGAGTAATTAACGGTTTTTATAATCAGACAATTAATCACCATCTTCACAGTTTAATTTTATCACACCGGGCAAGTCCTCTAATAAAGCCATTCATCTCTTCAATTGATTGGTGCCGGGTGTTAAAAGGTTGAAAATCTTAGATTTTCAACCTTTCAACACCCGGCACCAGCAGCTTTACTGGCCGCCTCCTTGCCCCTGTCCCCCCTGCTGGCCACCTTGTTCACCGTCCTGCTGGCCACCTTGCTGGCCTGCAGTTTCTATTTTCTTTACCTCACCATCTATCTGTACTTCCATTGTCTTACCATCCTGGGTGGTGATGCGCAGCGTTGTTTTACCCTGCTGTCCCTGCTGGCCTTGCTGAGCACTTTGACCCTGCTGGCCTTGCTGGTTTTGCTCATCCTCCTGGCTCTGCTGGTCATCCTGTCCCTGCTCGCCGCCCTGCTGTCCACTCTGTTGTTCACCCTGCGCCTGCTGTTGGCCGGCCTGTTCCTCCCGGGCTTTCTTTAATTCCTTCCAGCGTTCTTCCAATAAATATGCATTTTTAGCGGTTATAAGGCGCACCGGCACAACCCTGGCCGGCACGCTATAATCGCCGTTATTAAACTTATCGCCGTACTGCCAGTACCCGGTTCTGGCCAAACCCACCGCCGCCTCCAGGGCAAACCGCCCCAGCATCTCGGGCTGCAAATCCACCTCTGCATCATGTTCACCGCTGACAAGCCCCTTCGAAGCCTTTTCATCGGCCCCGGCACCCACGGTTAAAACACTTTTATCGAGCCCACCCATTTTTAAAAACTCCACAGCCGCCATAGCTAAAGTGCTGTCATTGGCCAATATTACGTCAATTCTTCCTTCCCTGCTCATAACCTCGGCCAGATTGGCGGCAACCGTGGACTGATCCCAGTTGGGGTGTTCATAAACTTCCACAATTTTAAAATCCTCTTGTCCCTGCAGCGCCGCCTGGTTGGCGGCGGTAATTTCCCGGGCTACCTGATCACGCGGGTCCCCCTGCAGTATAACCATATTTAATGGACGCTGCCGGGGCAGCTGGGCTACCACATTGTAATCCACCGCCCCGGTAACATTTGCCTGCCCACCGCTACTTCCCTGTCCGGCCCCGGCATTTTCCTGCTGCTCACCGCCACCCCCCTGACTTGCCCCATCCTGCTGTGTACTACCGGCACCCTGACCAGTCCCACCCTGTTGCTGCCCGCCCTGGCTAGCATCACCCTGACCACCATCCGGTCGAATAATGGTACCCGCCGGTGGTGGTGTAAATTGAATACCGCTTTGGGCCTCAGCTGCCCGGCTCAGTGCTTCTTGCACAAAACGGGCCTGCAGCCGCCCCACCATTGTGTGATCCGAGGCAATATAACCCTCTACAGGGGTGTTCACAGGCAGGTTCTCCAGAGCCACCACCTTGATGCCGGAACGGGCCAGGTTTTCCACCAGAACCTGCGCCGTGCCGGGATCAACCGGCTGCAACACCACTGCCTTGACCTGTTTATCAGCCAGCCCATTCAGCTGTTTTTGCTGTTCCGCCGGATCATTACGGGCATCCAGCCAGGTTACATCGGCATTCAACTGCTTCTTTTGCTCATCCACCACTTTTTTTATCGTTTTGTTACCATCCCGGTTCATATCCGCAAAAGCAAAGGCAATCTTTACCGGCGGCTCTGCAGGCTTACGCTGCGCTTCCTGATTGCTGCAGGCTGTCATTAAAAGCATCAATACCAACAGCAAAGCAGCGACAAGTAAGGCACATGTTTGATTTAAGCATAAATAGCTTTTTACCCTAGATTCACGCATTGAGCCACCTCCGGGCATGTTCCGTTATACGCTGGTAATAAGGTTACTAATTCCTTATTTTGCAAAAAAAACACGTGACGCCCTGGTGTAGCTTGCCTTGCAATCCAGTGCCAGGGAGCGCATTAACGTTATTACAAAGCTATATTTATGCTTTGCTGCACGGCAAGTCTTTATTCAAGGGCAGCCATGACGAAAACAGGAAAAATCATGCGTTATAATATCAATTTTGCAAAAAATTTATCCTCAAAAAAAGACAAACTATACCCGGAGCCAAATGCGGCAATAAATAGTGCTAAATATAACCAAACAGGCATAAGTATCTGGTATAATAGGTATAATCTGGGAGGTGTCTGTGTGTATAAAATTTACCTTGATCGCTTTCTAACATGGCTAACGCCTTTAAAAAAAGAACCGCCCGGGCTGCTGGAAGCTGTTAATTCGGCCAGGCGGGATTGGAAACAAGCTCAGTATGACATTAATTTTGTCAGTGATAGCAACCTTATTGATTATACAATACACAAGATCAAGGCCGGCGAAAGACAATATATGGCGCTGCTGCAAGAAGCCAGACAGCAAAGTATTACAGCCTGGCAGGAGGAACCGCAGTGCCCCTCTGCAACCTGCGAAGCACCCCAAACTTCAAAAGAAGGTCCACAGACCAGGGAAAAGATGATGGGACCATCTTTATAGCTGTATCGAGGCTGGCAAAGTAAATAATAATAAGCGCTTTGTTGCGTTCACATCCCACAGGCTTACCGGGAACTCGAGGCCGGGGTTGCCAAACCCAGCTCGACCAGCTTGGCCCGGATGGACTGCATATCCGACCAGGCCTCAGCCTTGCGTGAAGTATCCCGCAGTAGTGCGGCGGGATGGTAAGTAGAGGTAATCCAGAACCCTTTGCGCTCCGCCCACTGTCCCCGCGTCCTGGTAATACGCGCCTCGGGGCCGATAATGTGCCGCACCGCCGTCGCACCCAGGCACACAATGATCCGGGGCCGCACTATATCCACCTGGGCTCTTAAAAATGGCAAACATTTTTCGCCCTCCTCCGGGGTGGGCACCCGGTTGCCGGGCGGCCGGCACTTGACAATATTGCAGATGATGGCGTTTTTTTCCCGGCTAAGGTCAATGGCGGCCAGCATCCGGTCCAGCAGCTGCCCGGCCGGGCCGACAAACGGCCGCCCCTGTAAATCCTCCTGTTCCCCGGGGCCCTCACCCACAAACATCACGGGCGCCTCTAAAACTCCCTCCCCGAAAACCACATTGGTACGCCGGGACGCCAGGGGGCAAGCACTGCAGCTCAGACATACTTCCTTTACCCGGTTCCAACGAGTGAGTTTATCATTCACCGTACAACACCTTCATTTACTTCATTTTCCGCAAGTTTCATTTGCCCCGCCAAAGGACGTGCTCTTGGTATCAGTGGTTAGGACAGTGATACACCGCCTGGAAATAGTGTTAACCTAATACAGTTGGTTTGATCAACTATGTTTACCGCTGTAACCAGGGTTTTTTAGAATAAGGTGAGGTGCCAGAGCTTATATTTGCTTATTCGCATAATAAAGTTAGTTTAAGAAACTTTAAGCCTGACCCCTTACGCGATTGCGCAGGTCCACCATGAATTCAGTGAAATCAGCGCTGAAATCATCCGAATCCAGGCAGATGAACTTCATGCCTTTTTTACCGTAAATCGTTTCAAATACATAGTTAGGCTTCATGGTGACCATGAAAGCCTTGCAATTAGCTTGCATGATTTTAAAAAGCTTGCTCCACATGTACCGAATATCAAGGTCCCGAAAACTGTATCCTAAAAATAATACGGTTTTACCCAGCAGATCCGCACGCAATTTGATATCCACAGGGCCTTCCATGTCCAGCCTGTTGTGATAGTCTGTCTCACTAATTACCAGCGTCTCGTCAAGATCCAGGGTGCCGTGAAACTTGACAATCTGGGTCACGTTGTCCGGGGCAGCCAGAATATCGTCCAATGTGGCAATGGGGTAATAGGGTACCCCGTAATACCGGAAGGCCATTTCAATCATTTCATCGAAATTAGTAGTATATATTTTAGGGAAATGCATATCCACCAGGCACTTGTGTGCCTGGGAGGCAGCAATATCAATCTTAATGGAGCGCAGGTTGCGATCAATTATTTTACTGATCCGGTTTTTACTGCCACCATGGCAGATAATATGGTACTCGGCAATTTGCAAAAAGTCCCCGTGCAAAAACAGTATATCCGGATCAATATCCAGATCTTCAGCCACCCTAGCCATCAAAACATCCCATTCCGGCAGTCCCAAATTGCGTGACAGACCGGCCCCCACAAAGGGGATAATTTTCTTTTCACGGATGTCCTGGGCCAGCTCATCCATTAACTTGTCGTAACTTACCATGTCCTCACCGCCTGAAGGGATAAAAACTCCTTAAATTTTTTGGCCGCCTGGCCCCGGGCCGATATTTTCAATTTCTCTTCCAGCGGCATAGCCGCCAGTGATTTGGCCGACCCATCAGGTATGAATAAACATTCCCAGGTATCCGTGGGTCCATCAGGCTCGGTGGCGATGGTACCCTGCATGTCGGCCTCGAAAATATATATGCGGCGGCTGTTGCAATAACCGATAATGGTACGCACCGTGGCCCGCCGGCTGGTTTCACACTGCATCAGCCGCAAAAAACCGGACATACCCAACTGCCCCCACATCTCCGGGGTCATAGCGCCGGGCAAATCATTCCAGGAATCAATGCTTACCCCGGTGTGATCCACAAATAACCGGGCTCTTTTTTCGGCAAAGGCCAACAGCACCTTGCCGCGCACAACCTCCCGCTGGTTATCCCCCTGGGGTTCCCGGACATTTAAACTAACAGGTATAAACTGATGTGGAGCCAGTAACAGTTCATATTCCATAATTTTTTGCCGGTTGCCGGTTACAAATCTCATTGGTTTTATCTTATCCACAAAAATTATTCTCCTTAGTAAAAGAGTAAAACAGTCTCAATAAAACAGTCCGGTTATTTGCACATTAGCGATATATTGCACATTATTGCAAACTAACAACCGCACAAAGATCGCCAAGTAAACCGGGATATAATACTATATTTTTCAACCGGCTAATCTTTACAACTATCTTTATGTGATATCTTCTTTTTCCCGGCGAAAATTCCTTCTCTTGTATCCAAAAGCGACACGCTTTAGCTTGAGGATACGGCTTTACCGGGCTTTACCATCGGTCTTTACCACATTATCCTGGCTATTACAGTCATTTTAACCTTCAAAAAAAACATTAAGCCCGCCGCTGGATGCATTCGCTTCCAGCGGCGGGCTTAATCATACTGCATAACTATCAAGTAGGCATTATTATACATTCAATGTAAAGATATATTATTGATCATGTTTTTCCAGGATAATGCGGTGGTCCACCAGGGCCAGTTCAGCAATTCTCGCCTTAATCTGCTTGCGGCGGCCGAAAATATCCTCCAGCACCAGGCCGTCAGCTTCCGGAATTACTTTGTCCACCATTTCCATAATCACTTCTTCTTTGCCATCCTGACGCAGGTATGCATTTGCTTCACACATATAAATCACCTCCCTGTAAAAGACAAAAGACCACCTCGGTTATACGCAGTTAGCGTCAAACCTCCGTGGCCGTTTTACGCTGCCCGAAGCCTTCCTGGCTCCATTTGTTAAATTATATCCTCACTCAAACGAGCGTGTCAACGCATAATTTGTGGCACGCTATTTAGCCATATGTATACCGCTTATCTGCCCAGCCACCGCCAAAAACCCGAGAACCAGCGGCCCAGCGGTCCGGCGGTACTCAAATCCATTACCGCCGCCTGCTCGTCACCCTCGGGCACAGGTAAGATACCCAGCGGGCTTTGTTTATTGCTATAGGATAGTTCCCCCCGGCAGCGCCGCCCCTTGCGGTTGATATAATCCACCTGCAAGGATTGGTTTCCGATATACAGCATGGCCTCCAGTTCCGCCCGGCTGCGCACCGGCACCCCGTTAACAGCCACCAACAGGTCCCCGGAACGCATGCCGGCCCGCCAGGCCGGCGACTCAGCCAGCACATCCAGTACTACCAGCCCATCGGGATGGGGTACATGCACGGGCTCACCCTGTATTTCCAGCTTGCGCCCGATATAGATCACCAGTTCATGTCCCAGGGGCGAGAACAAAGCAGCCAACACCCCCAGCAGCCAGGACCGGTCGGACAGCACCGCCAATAGAAGCAGCACCAGGCTGTACAGAGCCAGGTAACCTGCGGATATCCAGCCTTTTTGTCGCGGGCTCCGGGCAATGGCCATATCACCGTAGCCCAGCGCCGCCACCACAGGTATCAGAGTATAGACGATATTTTCCGCATCCTCCGCTCCGGGGCTGATCAGCGGCCACCATTCAGGCATATCCACACTGCCCGGTGGAACATCAATACCCGCCATAAACGCTAGTGCCGCAATGGGAATCGGCCAAAATTTTTGCAGTGTAAAACCACCCACCACCCGGCCGGTCCGGTCCCGGAAAAAAGCAGGTACTGCACCAAGATGGCCGCTGAAGAAGATCAGTATGCTCTCCACCATGTGCAGCACGGCTACCAGAGCCAGTACCTGGGTAACGTTGACCTGTGGAAAACCGAACAACAACCTGGATAGGGCCAGTATTCCCCCCGCGTAGGCAAAACAAATAAACCGCGCGTCGATTAACATAAGCAATATAGCCAGGGGCCAGATATACATCAATCCCGAGCCGGTAAGCGTCACCCCAATGAATACCATCAGTATACTACCCAGCATACCGCCCAGCATACCCAGCAGTAAGGCGGTGCCCACCTCGCTCCAGTTGGATTTAAGCGGCATCCCGTAAATACTTTCCCGCACATTATGCATACGCCGGTATTGCAGCCCAATCAGCACCACCACAATCCAAAATATGGGCTCCCGCAGCATCAGCTCCATATTAACGATAATCATGGGCAATATATCGCCAAAGGGGAACATTTAACTCACCTCAAACCAGCCACGGAATAACCCTATGACCTTATACTTTGTATAACCTGCACCGGCTATAACGGCACCCGGCAATCTTTCAACCTTTCAACACCCGGCACCGAACACAACGGCACCCGGTAATCTTTCAACCTTTCAACAACCGGCACCGGTTACAATTGCTGTTTCACCAGTTCAACGGCTTTATCCAGCTGCTCGTCGCCGGGTTGGTCCGGCAGGTCTTCCATCACCACGTCCGGCATGACGCCCTTTTTATGGATATCCTTTTTCTTGGGGGTCAGGTAGCGGGCTGTGGTTAGTTTTAAGCCTGCGTCATTATCCAGTGAGAACACCGTTTGTACAATGCCCTTGCCGAAAGTACGGGTACCCACCAAAACGCCGACTCCGGTGTCCTTCACGGCACCGGCCAGTATTTCAGCGGCGCTGGCACTACCCCCGTTGACCAGCACGGACATGGGCAGGCCCAGGTAGCTGCCGTCTGCTTCTTTTACATCCTCGGCACCCGTCCGGTAATCAATATACACTATCGGCCCTTTGGGAACAAAGTTGTCGGCCACCCGGGTGGCCGCAATAAGCTCACCGCCGGGGTTGTCACGCAAATCCAGAACAATACCCTGCATGCCCTGGTCCTTCAGATTGGCCAGCACTTGCTGCATTTCATCCGGGGTTTTTTCATTAAACTGGCTGACGGCAACATAGCCAATACGGGAATTTGGCAGCATCCGCCCCTCCACGCTGGGAACACTGATTTCTTGCCTGGTAATGTTAAAGTCAATGAACTCGGCATGACCCTCGCGCGCCACACTCAGTTTAATATCACTGCCCACCGGGCCGCGCATCAGGCCAATAGCCGTATCCAAATCAAGCCCCTGGACATCCCGGTCATCAATGCCCATGATTATATCACCGGCCCGCATACCCTCACCGGCGGCGGGTGTGTCTTCATACACCCGCACCACAGTAAGCAATTCGTCATTATTAACTCCCACCAGTATGCCCAGCCCGCCAAAGCTGCCGCTGATCTGCTCCTGCAGGCGTTTAAAAGTCTGCGCATCCAGGTACACAGAATAAGGATCCTGCAGTGACTCCACGATACCACGCATAGCCCCGTCTACCAGGCTGGTGGTCTGCACCGGCTCAATATACTGGGTTCTCACCAGCGAAATTACTTTAATTAAATTGCCGATATGCTGGTAGTTGCTGCCTACAACACTTCCCACAAGTACAAACAATGCAAAAAAAACAACGGCCAGTACTGTCAGCCAGCGGGATATGCCGCCGCTTTTATATTTGTATCCATTCATCTTTAAGCCACCTGCCATTTTCCGGGTAAAATCACATACCATATTATACTACATTAAGGCAGGTTGAATTACAAGAAATAAAAAGGACGGCCTTTTTCCTGCTAATGGAAAGGCCTGTCCTCTAGTAAGTTCACTCGCTTTAATGCAGTCAACTAAAACATTTGACTCAACTGCTTCTGTTTATAAAGATGTCTTTGGGGCCATCTACCTTTCAACTTTCAACTTTCAACACCCGGTACAAATTCTAAACGTAATTTCTCGGATTGACTGTTGAACCGTTGACCCTGATTTCAAAATGCAGGTGCGGCCCTGTGGACATACCGGTGCTGCCCACCCTGGCGATGGCCTGGCCCTTGGATACCACTGCGCCATTGCCCACCAGCTGGGCGGACAAGTGCGCATACAGTGAAACAATGCCACCGCCATGATCGATCATTACCACATTACCGTAACCGCTCATGTAGCTTACATTGATTACCCGCCCGCCCTGGGTGGCCTGCACAGTGGCACCTGACGGGGCCGGAATATCAATGCCGGTATGCAACCGCTGGGTTTTTAAAATAGGGTGTATCCGGTAACCATAGGGTGACGATACAGATGTATGCCCCGGCACCGGCCAGAGGTATGCACCCGTAGCAGCAGGCTGCTGGCCGGCATTTTGTGTGGCTATACGCCGGACAATGTCCTCCTCCTGCCGCTCCAACCGGTCTACTTCAGCCTGGTATTTGGTCAAATCATGCTGGGCCTCGGCCAGCATTTGCTTTTTTTCAGCACTCCTGGAGGCCAGCTCCTGGCGGGCCGCCTCCTGCTGCCGCATTAGTGCAGCGATGTTTTCCTTCTGTTGGGCCAGCGCCTGGCGCATTTTTTCCAGTTCCTGCTTACGATCCTCCACCTCTTTGATCACGCCCACATCTCGGTCAACCACCCGTTTAAGGAGTTCATAGCGATTTAAAAACTCGCCGAAACTGCTGGAGGCCAGCAGCACTTCAATATATTGCACATTACCGTTTATGTACATCCCCCGTACTCGTTTATGCAATTCTTCGGTGCTTTCCTGCAGTTCCAACTCAGCCTGGTCTATTTCCCTCTCATTTTTGGCCAGCTTGGCCGCAGCCACGTCCAGCTGTTCCCGCAAACTGCTTATTTCCTGGTTCTTTTGAACAATTTGCTGGTCCAGCGCAGCCGCCTCACCGGAGTAATCTTTAACTTCCTCTTTCTTTGCATTTTGCTGCTGCTTGGTTTGATTAATTTTTTGCCTGGTCTGCTGCAGCATTTCCTGTAGACTGGCCCCGTACGCCGTACCATATCCCAAAGTCATGGCTGCAGCCAGCGTCAGCGCAGTTATCCTTTTTTTCCACGATTTACCACCCGAACGCACCAGAAGCTCCTCCATTCATCATTTTTTTTAGCTTTTTTAACTTATAATGAACAAATGATCGCCAAACGTTGGCACTAATAGCATTGTGCTAATTACAAAGATGTCATCGCAAATACCATTTCCATGAGGTGGTTATGATTTAGACATTTTAAAATATAAGATAAGTGTTAACGCTATACCCGCAGAAAACGGCGCAGCGATATAGCACTGCCCAACGCGCCAATTACAAAGCCCGCCCCCAGCAGGCCGCCCAGAACCCGGTAGATAGTCACCGGATCGTCAACCAATTGGATAAATGGCAATGAAAACATCACTTTGTTCAGCAGCGACAGGTAACCGAAATTAATCAGCAGCGCAGCTATAAGACCGCCCGTCACCCCAATGATCATGCCTTCCAGCATAAATGGCATGCGTACAAAAATATTGGTGGCCCCCAGCATCTTCATAATGCCGATCTCCCGCCGCCGGGCAAAAACCGACATGCGAATGGTAGTGGAAATAAGCAATACAGCCGCTACCCCCAGCACCAGCAAAGCCAGCGATCCCCAAATGCGCACCCAGTGGGTGAGGGCCAGCAAATTTTCCACCACACCCTGGCCGTAGCGCACCTGCTCAACGCCCTCCAACTTTTTCAGCTGCCGGGCCGCATCGGGCACCAGTTCGGCCTCCCTGGTTTTCACAACATATGAATTGGGCAAGGGGTTGTCGTCCTCCAGCCCGCTGACCAGATAGGCTCTATCGTCCAAGCTTTCTTTTAAATTCTCCAGAGCCTGCTCCTTGGTGACAAAATCCACCCGGGCCACCCCGGGCACAAATTGAATCTCCTCCTTCATTTGATCCAAACGGTCCTGCTCCAGATCGTCCTCCAAAAAAACAGTGATCTCCAAACTGGACTCCACATCGGAAGCAACCTGCCGCACATTAAGCACCAGCAGCAGCGAACTGCCCAAAATAAGCAGTGAAATTACAATGGTACCCACCGAAGCAACGGTCAGCCAACTATTGCGGATTAAAGATGTGGCAGCCTCACGGATATAATACTTAAAGGTGTTAATGATCATGGTTGTATACCCCGCCTTCCTCGTCCCGGACAATAACACCGTTGACGAGCTGCACCACCCTTTTCTTCATATCATCCACAATGTCCCAGGCATGGGTGGCCATTAAAATGGTGGTGCCCCGGCGGTTGATATCCATAAAGAGTTTCATCAAATCCCAGGAGGTATCGGGGTCCAGGTTGCCCGTGGGTTCATCCGCCAGTATTAGCACCGGATTATTGACGATGGCGCGAGCCACGGCGGTACGCTGCTGCTCACCCCCCGAAAGCTGGGCCGGCAGCATCTTGATCTTCTTATCCATGCCCACCATGCGCAGTACCGCCGGCACCACCCGCTTTATCTCCTTGCGAGAGGCACCGGTTATCTCCAGGGCGAAGGCTACATTTTCAAAAACAGTTTTGTTGGGAATAAGCCGAAAGTCTTGAAACACCATACCAATTTTGCGCCGCAGGTAAGGTACTTCCCGGTTCTTCATCCTTACCACGCTGCGGCCATTGACGATAACCTGCCCGCGACTGGGCAGTTCCTCCCGGCAAATCAATTTGGTCAAGGTAGACTTACCTGCCCCGCTGGGACCCACTAAAAAGACAAACTCCCCTTTCTTAATGTGCAAAGTAATGTCGTTGAGGGCTTTTACTTCGTTAGGGTATTTTTTGGATACATTGTATATTTGTATCATACGAGCTCCTCATATTTATTCTGCTTTCATCAGGTTGTCGTTTATAGTCCGATTGATAGTTCTTCATGTTAAGTTAATTCAACAGTTCAGTTAATTCGACAGCTGCAATAATAAATCCTTCACTAGATGGGCATTTCGACGGCAAAACAAGTAAAACCTTCAAGAAAAGGAAAAATAAAATACCCCGAAGGGTATTTTTTGCAGGAGCTTGTTCTGTTTTACATAATTTACCATAATATCGTCGCCGGAGCCTCATTTACCTTTACGCTGCAGCACCTCTTGCACTGCCCGGACCAAATCGGCAGGGGTAAGCCCGTATTTTTCCAACAAATCCTGGAGTTTACCGGATTCACCGAAAGTATCCTGCACGCCTACCCGGCGCATGGGCACCGGATAATTTTCCGCCAGCACCTCGGCCACGGCACCGCCCAGACCGCCAATAATACTATGTTCTTCAGCGGTAACCACCGCGCCCGTCGCCCTGGCCGCTGCCACCACCGCATCCACGTCCAGGGGCTTAATCGTATGCATATCCAGCACCTGCACCTCAATGCCCTGGCCGGCCAGCTGTTCCGCAGCCTCCAGAGCAGCGCTCACCATAATGCCGCAGGCGATAATAACAGCATCATTGCCTTCCCGCAGCGTAACCGCCCGGCCGGGCACAAAGTTAAACTTATTCTCATCATGCAGTACGGGTACTCCGGAACGCCCCAATCTTATGTAAACCGGCCCGTCAATTTCCGCCGCGGCCAACACTGCCGCCCTGGTTTCCACGGCATCGGCGGGCACAAAAACAGTCATATTGGGCAAACAACGCATCAGCGCTATATCCTCCACCGACTGGTGGGAAGCTCCGTCCTCGCCTACGGTAATACCGGCGTGAGTGGCTCCTATTTTAACGTTGAGACGGGGATAAGCAATACTGTTTCTTATTTGATCGTATACCCGCCCGGTGGCAAATACGGCAAATGTACTGGCAAAGGAGACTTTCCCCGCTGCAGCCAGCCCGGCAGCCGTACCCATCATGTTTTGCTCGGCAATACCCATATTAAAAAACCTTTGGGGGGAATTTTTACTAAAGTCATGGGTTTTGGTAGACTTGGATAAATCCGCGTCCAGCACCACAACGTCGGGGTTTTTTTGTCCTAATTCCACCAGTGCCGCACCGTACGCTTCCCGGGTGGCTATTTTCTTGGTCATTCGACAAACCTCCTATTAAACTAGTAAAAAAATCCTATTCGTTAGAGCTCGGCCAGTGCTTTTTCCACCTGCTCAGGTTTGGGTGCCGCACCGTGCCAGCCTACCTCATTCTCCATAAAGGAAACACCCTTGCCCTTTACTGTCCGGGCAATGATTATCCCGGGCTTGTCCCTGGTTTCCCTGGCCCGGGCAATGGCAGCCAGTATTTGCTCCATATCATGCCCGTCTATCTCCTGCACATCCCAGCCAAAGGCACGCCACTTATCGGCTAAAGGCTCGGGCGACATTACCTCGTCGGTGGGGCCGTCGATTTGCAAGCCGTTATAATCCAAAAAGGCGGTCACATTATCCAGTTTATAATGAGCGGCAGCCATGGCAGCTTCCCAGATCTGCCCCTCCTCAATTTCACCGTCTCCCAACAGCACGAACACGCGGTAATCCCTGCCGTCCAGCTTGCCGGCCAGGGCCATGCCATTGGCCGCGGATAATCCCTGCCCCAGTGATCCGGTGGACATTTCCACTCCGGGGACCTTGCGCATATCCGGATGCCCCTGGAGCGGGCTGCCCAGTTTGCGCAGCGTCTGCAAATCCCCTACCGGAAAATAACCCCGCTCGGCAAGGGCGGCGTACAGTACCGGCGCGGCGTGCCCCTTGGATAACACGAAACGGTCCCGCTCCGGCCACCCCGGGTTTTGGGGATCTATGCGCATTACATCAAAATAAAGTGCGGTTACAATATCAGCCGCTGATAATGACCCGCCCGGGTGGCCCGAACCGGCCTCCCCCACCATGGAAATTATGTGACGCCTGATCTGCCGGGCCTGTCCCCGCAGTTGCGCCAGTTTTTCCGCTTGTCCACTCATTTTAAAACCTCCCAATTTATTCTGACCAAATCGAAATTTTTATTCGAACTGATAAACACCGTTTGTTAATACCATCAGCGCAAATATTTAATATAAACTCAAAGTGAAAAACACAGGGTATATACCGGTTGATGCTGGCGTTAGCCCGGGTTAAAAAGCGCTGGGTGGGCGGCAGACCGTTGGTACCGGGTGTTGAAAGGTTGAATGTTATAGTATTGTTTTATTGAAACCTGGCGGTGATTTTGATATTGGGGTGTTGTAGATTAAGTGTTGCTGTTGGTGTTATTGTGTTATTGTGTTATTGATGCTGGTTTGGTGTTTTGCTGGTGTCGTGGATTTTTATTTGCAACTTTCAACCTTTCAACCTTTCAACACCCGGCACCAGTTAGACGGCACCTATTGGACGGCATCAATTAGAAATCTTTCCCACCGCCGTACTCTTTAAA
>JGI2924J29684_1077346_pt1 | contig 16041 bp, 21 predicted proteins | sample BenlonsequencITS_FD_29684 | JGI IMG/M metagenome (IMG submission 29684)
CCTTTATTGTCACATACCCGCAAGCCATTGGAGTTAACCAATCTATTATCTTCGGTTAAATAAAATATACCGTCCCTGGACAGGAACCTTTCACCTTTGTCATTTTGCAAAACAAACATGCCGTTACCGTCGATGGCCAGGTCCAAAGTTCTACCCGTACTTTGCGAAGGCCCGGTTGTAAAATCATTGGTTATACCGCTTACTGACATACCGGTACCCACCTGAGCTGCGTTTTTACTCTCATCACCGGAACGAATGGTTTGGTACAATGTATCCTCAAAATTCACCCTACCGGATTTATATCCAGTGGTATTAACGTTGGCAATATTATTACCCACCACATCCATGCGGATTTGGTGGTTTTTCATGCCTGAAACACCACTATATAGGGAACGAATCATCTATATTTCCTCCTATTTCTTAGATTTTTTAACGCTTTAATTCAATAATCCCCTGCAGCACTTCGTCCGCTGTGGTAAATACTTTGGCATTAGCCTGGAAACCACGCTGGGTGACAATAAGATCGGTCATTTCATTTGTTAATTCAGTGTTGGACATCTCCAGTGCTCCGGAACGAATTACTCCCAATCCTTCTTCCCCCGGTTCACCTGCCAATCGCTCACCGGATGCTTCGTTATCCGAGTATAAATTGTCTCCAACCTTGGTTAAGCCCGATAAATTGGTAAAATTAAACAGGCCTATTATATCGTTTGTGCTTTCTTTACCTACAAAAATTTCCCCGTTTTGATTTATTTGAACTTCCTCCAGGTCATCATTATCAATTTGTATTTCGGACTCACCATCATCAACTACTCTAAGTCCGGAGGAATTAACGAGGTATCCCTCCGCATCCAAATGAAATGACCCGTCCCTGGTAAACTTTAACTCATCATTATCATCAATAACGCCAAAGAAACCGTTACCGTCAATAGCAAGATCCAGATTTCTACCGGTGGGCTGAATTACTCCCTGCGTAAAATTATTGGATATTTCTGATACGGCTACACCATTACCTGACTGACAAAACCTATTGGATTCCCTGGCCAGGTAAAGCATGTCTTTAAAGTTCGCCCGTCCCGACTTAAAGCCGGTGGTATTAACATTGGCGATGTTATTGCTAATTACATCCAAGCGAAGCTGATGTTTGGAAATTCCTGATACCGATATACCCATGGAAGGAATCATCTTCTATCCTCCTACTCAAATAAATCGCTTCTTTCGTTCAGCGATTTACAGCATCCTTTAAAAGGTCCTGCTGCTTATTTAATAATTACGGCGCTATCAATATTAGTAAAAACATGCTCCTTCATAGATACTTCATCCATCGCAGATATCACCGTACGGTTTTTAACACTTACTATTAAAGCCAACTCTCCGTGAATTAACAAAGAATTACGGGCACCCTTATTTTCCGCTTTATTTATAGCATTATTGATCTTGTGCCAATCAGTTTGGTTAAGTACTATATTCCTTTCAATCATCCGTTGTTTAGCATGAGCGGAAAGTTTAACTTGCTTTGCATCAGTCAGACTTTGAGATAAATAATCCTGGAAGCTTTCTATTTGTTTACCGGGTGACGTTGTTTTTGTCGTACAAGTATTCTGAATTACCGGCTCCGGTACAATATGTACCCCTTTTATGAGCATTTGTTTCACCTGGCCTTATTCTGTCGTCCCATCTTCAGCTGCCGGCGTTGGTTCTATTATTCGTCCAACTTCAATTAACTGATCCATACCATAGGTTCTACCATTTACTTGTATAAGTGATTGGCCATTTTGGATAAGCACTTTTTCTACCAGCCCGGAAATTTCCTCATTATCATGCCTAACTTTTACCAAACGATCAACTAATAAAGCATTTGACAGAAAATCCGAAGTTTCATTACCGGCAACTTGGATAATCTGTTCCAGGCTATACAATGGGCCGTTTGGGTTATTGTCAATGTAAAAATATGGTTTTTGATCGTCGAATAGAATACCACCCACCTGACCTGAAATAATTTTTTCTTTGTCTTCACTTAATACTGTAACATTTTTCCCAAGGAGGTTATAATAGTTGGCCGTTTCATACCTGGATGCCATGCTATCCATACTCCGGCTGACATTGTACATCTGTTCCATGCTGGCCATTTGGGAAAGTTGGCTAATAAAAGCGGAACTATCCTGGGGGTTCATTGGATCCTGGTATTGCATTTGAGCCACTAAAATTTTTAGAAATATATCCGGGTCGGCCATGCTCTGGGGTGGATTTTTTACTTCATTGTCACTTGGCAGGTAATAATCGTTTTTTATGCTAATTGGATCGGTCATATTATCCTCCTTCCTAAACAAAGTAATTCAATTTGTCTAAAGCCCCGGTTATTTCTTCTGTTGATTGTCCGAATGCTTTTTCGTTTACGGCCATCGTTTTACCGGATAATCCATCGAACTGTTTTTTATGCTGGCGGTTCTGGTCCCAATTTTGCCCCCTGCGGTTGTTCTCTCCACCAATAGATACTGTGGCATTTTGCAGGTTAAGATTAAAACTGCTTAAGGTTTCTTTCAATTGAGACAAAGAGCTTTCAATCATGTATTTCGCATGCTCGCTTGCTGTTTGAAAATGAGTAGCTATATTTCCGTCACGATAAATTATTTTAATAACTACTTCACCAAGATGTTTCGGCTGTAATTGCAAACTTACCTGTGTCTGACCCTGACCTCCTTTAACAACCTGTCCCCGAATGGCCTCAGCAAGCTGCATATAAACATTGTTTACCTCTGTTCTAGTTAAGTTAATTGCTTTACCACCCGCTGATTTTGTAGCAGATAATATGTCATTATTTATAAGAAAAGTTGTTGGATCAATTTGCTTATCGGATCCGTTTTCATGTTTAAGTAAAAAAGATGTTGGTGTGTTGGATTGATTATTTAAACTCATCTTACTCTGTACATCTGTTGGCACGTTGATTATTGTGTTACCCGGCTGTTTTGTTTTAAATGATAAGATAAATTCTTGCAGCATTTGGGACAATTTTGATTCGTTATATGGCCTTTGTAGAACATGTTCCGGGTCAGCATTGATGAGCGAAGCTGCTGTCTTTTGGTCAGGGTATGCTGTTTCATCGGTTTGCATATTCAAGCTGCCGAACGGTAAATTTGCCCTGCTTAAAATAGGTGCTACTTCTTTTGTAGAATGGTCCTTTAGAAATTGAGACCAGGCAGCAGCTAATGGCGATTTTTCATTTACGCTATCCATTATGTGTTGAGGAACAGTCAACAAGTCCCCTGCTGAAGCCAAACCATCTACAAAATTTACAACTTGTCCCGGCTTGCCTGTCTGCCACAATTGTTGCACGTTCGCTGGTACATTTTCGAGCGCAGTGAGACCCTGTGTTTGGTATGCTAATAGCAATTTCTGCAAATCCGGTGGTAATTCTTCCGGTGTTGGGCGCTCATTTACCCCTTCTGTTACAGTAAACGTATTAGCCAGCAGTTGCAGCAGCTCATTTACTATTACCGGGTTATCGAGCTGTTGGGCCAGCTCTTGTAATTCTAGTGGTAGTACATTTAGAGATATTTGCCCGGTGCATTCCTCTACGCCAGCAAGATTTGAATCATCAACATCTTTTTTACTTGAATCAACCGGGGTATCAGTTAGTTTAAAAGTAAGGTCGGATTGCTCACAACCGATTTGTTCCAAATTAGTTCCTTCTGTGCTTGGCTGCCGCATTAAAAATGGATTGGCAACATCCTGCTGCAAAAAGTTCAGAAGCTGCATAAAGTCGATTCCGGTATTTAGCGCACGGCCTGCCATACTTTTTTGCTGAAAGCCGCTGCCGGTTTGGCCTAACTGAAATAAATTTATGGATTTTTCGAAAGATATCTTAAATCACCCCCTTTTATTGATCTTTCTTTGCGTATGATAATATAAAAGCACTTGGGTATAGTATTTTAATAACCTATTTATTTCTAAATAGGAATAACTGCGTGGCAATACCATCATTTTCTTTTTGTTCAAGTACGTTCGCTGCTAACTTATACGACCTAAATTGTTTTTCCTTAAGCTTTTCGATAATAGACCGGTCCATCATAGCTTGAACAAGATTTTCCCGGCATCTTTCAAATTTTCTCCGTGAACTGCTGGTTATTGCCTCCAAGTTTTTTATTTCTTTAGTCATATACTCAGTGTACGTAATCTGATTTAAATACTCGAATTGATTCACTGGTTTATATGTTTGTATTGCCATGGCATATCTTTCCCGGGCAGCACAAAGATTTTCGTTATTTTGTCTGTATTCCTCCAAAGCACGGGCATGCTCTTTAGCAGCCTGTTCTTCCTGGACCTCCCGGTGCTTTAACACCGGTTCCAGGCGAAATTTAAATTTATTCATGATCGTCACTACCGCCTAAACTTTAATAGTTCTTGTAATGTTTGATCAAAACTGCTCTCTTCGTCCTTATTTTGTAGTAAAAATTTTAGAATTTTATCATATTTATTTATTGCATTGTCAATTTCAGGGCTTGTCCCTTTTACATAGGCACCTATATTAATCAAATCTTCAGACTGTGTATAAGTTGCCAAAAGATGCCTCAACCGGGCAGCTGCCAGGGCATGGTTTTTATCAACCAAATTCGTCGCCAGCCTGCTCACGCTGTTTAATACATCAATAGCCGGGTAATGGCCCCGTGCCGCTAATTCACGTGATAATACAATATGCCCGTCCAATATGCCCCTAACTGCATCGGCTATGGGTTCATTCATATCGTCCGCTTCCACAAGAACGGTATAAAAAGCGGTGATAGTACCATTTTTCGAACTACCTGAGCGTTCCAACAGCTTTGGCAGCAGGCTAAAGACAGATGGGGTGTAACCTTTGGTTGCCGGCGGCTCCCCCACGGCCAACCCAACCTCACGTTGGGCCATAGCAAAACGGGTTATAGAATCCATAAAAAGTAATACATTTTTACCCTGATCTCTAAAATATTCCGCAATGGCACTGGCTACAAAAGCGCCCTTCAGTCTGACTAAAGCCGGTTGATCCGAGGTAGCGGTTACTACTATGGAACGTTTCATACCATCGGGCCCAAGGTCATTTTCTATAAATTCGCGGACCTCGCGGCCACGCTCGCCGATTAGAGCAATTACATTTAGGTCGGCATTGCAAAACCGGGCCATCATGCCCAAAATTGTACTTTTACCTACCCCACTGCCGGCAAAAATACCAATACGCTGTCCCTGACCACAGGTCATTAACGCATCTATAGCCCGAACCCCGGTGGTAAAAATTTTATTGATACGCTTTCTTTGCAGCGGGTCCGGCGGGGGATTGTTTACAGAATATGTGCCCCGCAGGGTAAGGTCTTTACCATCTATAGGTCTACCCAACCCGTCCAGTACCCGGCCCAAAAGACCTTCGCCCACTCCTATAATTAATGCTTCACTTCGGGGCACTACCGTACAGCCCGGGTAAATGCCGCGCAGTTCTCCAAGGGGCATTAATATTGAAGAATCTTCCTGAAAGCCTACCACTTCCGCCATAACCGGATTGCGTTCACCGGGAATATAAATATCACAAACTTGTCCAATGCCCGCAGTAATTCCTTTTGCTTCAACCGTAAGGCCAATTACTTTGGTTACCTTTCCCGTGGACCGCAATAGTTTGGCCTGGCTTACTTTTCGCCGCCAATGCCTGATTTCATTTACCAGTTCCTGCATCTAAACCCTCGTTAATTGCCTTTAGTAAGGTTTGCCACCTGTTTGACAACGTAGCATCTACTTTCCCATAGTCGGTTTCCACAATACACCCCCCCCTGGCCACGGTTTCATCAGTCATAATATGCACCTCAGCCTTGGGCGGTAGATGTTTTAACAATTGATCCCGGTGCTTTTGACAGATTTCCTCTTCTTCCGGATGAACCCATAACACAATGTATTTTCGATTGCTAACCAATTGAATTGCTTCTTGTGCTATGGTTAATACAGCATCCGATTTTATTTCCAATTCTTTGGTCACGATTTTTTCTGCTATATCAATTGCCAGGTCGCGGATTTCTTCTCTCAGGTTATTTATTTTTTCGCGTCGATTTTCCTCAGCTTGCACTAATACCGATTTAGCCCGGGCTCTTATTTTATCTGCCTCTTTTCCGGCCTCTTCCAGCGCGGCCCGGTAACCTTCATCATATCCTTTATCGTAGCCCTGTCTGGCCGCATCAGCTTTTATCCGCTCAGCCTCAGCGATGGCTTTTTGTTTGGCGCTGTCCATGAGTTCAGCCGCCTTGGCTTGAGCTTGTTTTTTGATTCCTTCAGCTTCTTTCCTGGCTGAAGCTAATAAGTCCATAACTATTTTGGGGTGGGGTTCGTTTTGAGAAAAACTGTTGTTATTATTTTTTATAAAATCGTGCCTTAAACCTATACTTTTCCAGCTAATTAAATCACCGTTCCCGGTTTCTTTATCGCGAATGATGATTTTATGTAATGATGGCATCCTCTCCACCCCGCGATATTATAATTTCACCGGCCTCATCCAGGCGCCTGATAATTTGCACAATCTTTTGTTGAGACTCCTCTACATCCCGCAAGCGTACCGGTCCCATATATATAATCTCATCCCGCAGCATATCGGCAGCCCGTTTGGACATATTTCTAAAGATACGCTCCTGCACTTCGTCATTGGAAGCCCGCATTGCTCTGGCCAGATCCTGTGAGTCAATTTCCCTAAGCACTCGTTGTATAGAAGCATCCGGCAGCTTTACGATATCTTCAAATATAAACAAGCGTTTACGTATTTCATCAGCGAGGTCTGGACTTTCCATTTCCAGTTCTTCTAAGATATTTTTTTCCGTACTGCGGTCTACCCGGTTCAAAATATCTACCAGGGAATTAATACCGCCTGAGCTATGTTCGCTTTGTTCGAGAAACGACATCTTGCGTTCCAGAATACTTTCTACCTCGCGAATCATTTCAGGAGCAACCCGGTCCGTCATGGCAATACGGCGGGCTATGTCACTTTGTTTTTCCGGACTTAATGAAGAAAGTATCATGGCTGCTTGTTCGCTGTGCAAATGAGTTAAGATTAAAGCAATAACCTGGGGGTGTTCACTGTGGATAAAGGTCATTAAATTTTTAGGGTCGGTTTTGCGCAGTGTAGCAAATGGTTTATTTACTATGTTTACCTGTACTTTTTCCAAAATCGCACTGGCCTTATTCTCGCCAAATGCTTTTTGCAACATATCTTTGGCGTAATCAGCACCACCCACAGCCAAATAATCCCGTGCTTGAAGCAATTGCCCAAATTCCTCCAGCACTTGTTTCTGAATTTCCCGTGGTACGGTTTCCATTATAGATATTTGCTGGGTAATTTTTTCAATATCCTGTTCATGAAAATTCTTTTTTAAAATCTCAGCAGATATATCTGACCCAAGCGAAATAAGTAGTATGGCTGATTTTTGCAATCCATTTACTCCTTTATTTAGCATTGTGCAGTATAACCTACTCTCTTAGCCATATTTTTAAAATCTCTACTACCTCGCCCGGTCTTTCCCGGGCAACTTGCTTCACGGATTTGCGCTGTCCGGCTATTGGATCTTCCACTTTTACTTCTTTTTTAGGCTCTTCCTGGACTACCTGAGATAACGCTTCCTCTTCAATCTGCTGCTGTATCAGCATTTCTTTACGGCGGCGGGCGCGTCTTCTGAGCAGCAGAAAACCTATAAGCATTAGTAAAAGTGTCCCGGCAATAGCTCCCGGAATAATCAACCTTTTATCTAATAAAGTTTCAGAAAATGGTGCCGGTGTTTCTTCAAAATTCGGCAGTGAGTCTTTATTAAAATTCATGCTCGAAACATTTAATTGGTCGCCACGGTTTTCATCGTAACCCATAGCTCCGGCAATCACTTGCTGTAGAGAGTCTAATTCGTTCTGTGCATAATCACCGTCCACCACCACAGACACGGAAAGTCGCCTGACGGTACCCGGAGCTTTAATTAAAGTTTGTTGGTTGGCATTAACCTGGTAGTCAATAGTACTCTGCTCCCTATTGTATGTTGAACCGGTATTATCAGTGGCAAAAGGCATCGTATCCCCCGGCATTTGAGCATCCGTACCCGGTATACCACCGCTGGTGGTACCTGTCCCTTCCTCGGTTAACGTTTCCTCGTGGAGTATAGTACCGGGGCCATACTCTGCCTGCAAAATTTCTTGCCGGTCAAAATCCAGATCAGCGGATACCATAGCAACAGCACGGGCAGGACCTAAAATGCGGTTTAGCATTTGCTGCAGTCGTTGTTCCATTTCTTTTTCATATTCTCTTCTAATTTCATAGTTTTTAAGGGCTGAAGCAGTAGAAAATTCAGCACCGTCAGTTTCCATATTTTCATTTAATACATTACCCTGCATGTCTATAATATGAATATTTTCAGGGGTCAGTCCCTGCATGCTTCCCATTACCAGGCTTTGAATGCCCCGCACCTGATCGCGCTCCAGTTTGGTATATGGCTTTAGTTTCAGAGCAATGGAAGCGGAAGGCACCACCTGTTCATCCAGAAAAACACTTTCCTGGGGCAGTACCAAATGTACCCGGGCCTGCTCTACTTCTTCCAATTGAACGATGGTGCGTCGCAATTCCTCCTGCAGCGCCCTTTGGTAACCAACCTGCTGTTCAAATTCAGTAATGCCGAACTTTTTTTCATCAAACAACTCAAAACCTTGACCACTATTATATAAAGCCCCGGCACTGGCCATTTGTATACGTAATTTATATACCTGATCCTCGGGGACCTCAATGGTTTTACCGTTGTTGGTTATATGGTAAGGAACTTGCAGGGTTTCCAGCTGTTCAATAATCTTAGACGCATTTTGCGGCTCTAATTCTGTAAATAAAGGTGCATACGTTGGGCGTAACAACATTTGGCCCAAAACTATAATGGTGATAAGAATACCGGTGCATCCTGCAACAAATATAATTTTCCGTGATCGATTCAAAGACTGCCACCATTGACGCAATTTGTCCAACATATTGCTTTATTCGACCTCGCCTTTTATCTATGTATAATTAAATTTGCATTCTGGACACTTCCTGATAAGCTTCAACTAGTTTATTGCGCACTTCCACTGCCAATTGCATAGTAAGTTTGGCTTCACTCAAAGCAATCATAACCGTATGCACATCTGTAACTTCACCAACCAAAAAATTCTTTACTGTATCCTCAGATTTCAGCTGACTATCATTTAAGTTTTTTAAAGCGTTGTCGAAGATATTTTTAAAGGAATCATTTTGTATATTATTAGCTGTTGAATTTTGCTTAACCTGTATTGTAGATTGTATCGGTAAAACAGAAGTTAGAATATCCATTATGAATCACGCCTTTTTTAAAAAATAGGTAGGAATCAACGTCCCATTTCCAGAGCTGAAACTGCCATACTCTTAGCTGCTTCAAAAACTGTAGCATTGGACTCGTAAGCCCTACTGGCCGCCATAAGGTTTACCATTTCGTTTAAAAGGTTAATATTCGGGTAAGCTACATATCCCGTCTCAGGATTAGCATCAGGATGGCCCGGGTCATATACCAATTGGGGCTCACTGTTATCTCGGACTAACCGGGTAACTTGCACGCCCTGTCCATGCGGTACCGGAGTAACATTTACTTTTTGTTGTAATATTTCTGCAAAAACAGGCACTTGACGGCAATACGGTAGATTATTTGGGTCACCAGGCTTACCTGTACTGTTCATATTGGCAACGTTATTGGCTATCAAGTCAGCCCAAAAACGGTTTGCTGTCATACCCGAAGCACTGATATAAAAGCTGTCAAACAAGGCCATTGTTAACTACCTCCTTTAATCACATAGCTTAATATGTTGCCTTTATCACTTTTCACTCTTGTTGCCAACCTGTATAACAGGGTATTAGTGGCCAAATTGACCATCTCCTGATCAATATCTACGTTATTACCATCGGCCTTCATTGCGGTATTCTTAACTTGCACTATTTTCGGTGTTAATTCGGCCAAATTATTGTTTTGCTTGACATGGCTGTCATCCAAAGCTTTCTTCAACTGCTGCTGAAATGATACTTCGGACTTTTTAAAGCCCGGTGTATTGAAGTTGGCAATATTATTAGCAATTACTCGCTGGCGTAAAGTACAGGTATCTAATTGTTTAGTTAAAATAATAGATAGCGTATCGTTCAAGATGCTCATAAATATCCTCCAGATGCAAAGTTATCCAAAATCCATAACAAAGTATTTTCAACGTAATTCTTATTTATTCCTGCAAATTATTATTTTTTTTAAATTAAATGTCAAATGTTTTTCTAATTTTAAATAATATATGTATTTATTAGGGTTTTCCATAAAAAAACAAGAAGCCACAAGTGACTTCTTTTGCTTGGCTTTTTTAAATACTAAACTAACTTGTCCACCATAATACCCAGTATCTTTTTGAAATATCCCACCATTTCCAATACCTTTTCAGGAGGAATTTCCCGGATCACACTACCGTCTTCCCTGCTAATTACTTTTACCATAATCTCGCCGCTTTTTTCGTGCATTTCAAAACGGAGTTCAGTCTGATAATCCTTCATGGTATTATTTAAAGTTTTAACGGCTTGCTCCAGTTCTTCTTTTACATCACGGTTTTCCTCCAACTGTTTTAGTGTTCCGGGATTAGTATTTTTAGGCCCGAATTCATTTTTTCGTTCCTCCGAAACCGACGGTTTATATGTATTTTGTTCAGTAACGGCACCAGGATCTACGCCTGTTATTTTCATTAAATCACCTCCCCACCGACTCTTACTTTTTTTTATCTACAAAAAAAGCTGGTGGCTGATTGTTTTTTTTGTAATAACTGGCTACAGCCAGCCTGTTTACCCGCATTGTGTCCAGTGCTTTTATAATGTTGTTATAGTTTTGCTTAAGGTCATGCTGTACCTTTTGGTCAATCCCGCGGATCTGCATAAGATACACTTTTATATTAATCTCTAATTCTTTTATTTCATTGTTTGGAATTTCGTTTGCATTATAAGGGGTTGGTATCTGTTTTTCATTTAGTAACAATTCCTTGTCCAAGCTGTTTATACTTTCAATTAACTTTTTTCTCTCTTCTAATATATCATTAAACTCTTCGATGTTTTCTGAAGATAAAGTTCGTTGCAATGAATTTGTTAGATAGTAAAACTCCTTCAATAGCGCAAGTTTTTTTCGCAATATTACTGTCTTTTCTTGCTGCTGTCCCAGGCCATTATTTTTAAATTCCAAGTGCTTAAACCTGCCCTCGGGCTTTTACCATAGCCTCTTTCCATGTGTTGCGTAATTCCTCGGCCAAACCTAAAATCTCATGTAAAATAGCGATATCCTTTTTTATATTAGCCTGCAGCAATTGGCGGATCATAAAGTCATATAAGTTATACAAATTATTGGATATTTTGATATCCATATTTAAAGTATCTTGTAAATGCTTATATATTTCTTGCGCCCTTACTAGCTCTTGATGGGCCTTTTCCATTTCATTTTCTTCAATACTCTGCATAGCCTGGCGAATGAAACGCACTCCACCACTATATAACATGTTGGTCAATTCCTGAGGTGGGGCACTGGAAACAGAATTTTGTTGATATCTTTGGTAAGGGTTATTTAGAGCCATTTTATTTCCTCCCTTAATAAACTCCTAATGTGTTATTGTCCGCCCATGCCAAACTGTTGTATAAGCCACGTACTCTGGGAATTTATCTGCTGTATAGCCTTTTCCATAGCAGTAAATTGACGCCAGTAACGATCCTCTACCTGCTTTAAGCGGTCTTCAATCTTCGCAGCTCGATCATTAATATCTTTTATTTCTTTACCAATAAAGCTATCATCCACCAAGCTAAATTCGTTATCGTTACCCGCTTTTGTAGATATGCTTTTCAATCTTTTTATTAATTAATCGGTAAAAAATCATGAAACTTTACACAATCAGTTGCTATAAAGCAAAAAAAGGTCAAGAACGGTACGTATCGACGGGATGAATGTTTTTGGGGCCGGCTACTGTAGTAGGGAAAATGGATACAGGTGGCATGCGGGACAGTGTGGTGGGTGAGGAACCGGGAAGAAATCTCTCAACTTTCAATACCTGCTACCAGGTACTTAGAATTAGGGCAGTTTATGGTCTATCCGGGCGACATAAACCAGTATCCGGGCCACTACTTCATATAATTCGGGCGGAATTTCGGTGTTCACAGCTAGTTTACACAGTGTTTCGGCCAGTTTGCCATCTTCGTAAACCGGCACACCGTGGCTTTCGGCCATTTCCCTGATGGCGCGTGCTAGATCGCCTCGGCCTGTGACCGTTACCCGGGGGGGCCGGTCTTCATCGGGTTGGTAACGTAGAGCAGCGGCATAGCAATTGGCCGGTTTTATTTCGTTGGCTTTCTTATCATCCATTTTTCTACACCTTTTGGTCTATTAAGGTCGGGGAAGTAAATTTTGTCTGCAACTTACGAAGTTTATGATCCAGCACGGTGCAGTGAAAGGTAATTTGCTCAAAGCCCAGATTTTGCACCTGTTTTTTCAACTCTTCCGCGCGTGCATTTAGCCGGGAGGCAAATTTTTCATTCTCGGTATGACAAACTATATTTATCGCTGTATCTCCGCGCCGGGTAAGCATAAAGAATAATTGCCCCAGGCTGGCGGTGATTAGGCTGAATACAATCCCTGTCTCCCCTTTTCCTTGTTTATGATTAGTATCATTGGGTTTACGAAAAATAAAAAACTGAGTATCCGGGAAAAGAGGTGTTTTAAGAGGCAGAGGGAGCAGTATCGGTTCACCACCTTCCGCCGGGCGGTCCCGGGAAGGTGCTGTCTGGGAAGCTTCCGGTGTAGTAGTGGATAACGTTTGAGGCCGCATTACTGTTGTGTTTGTATCTTGCTCCCGGAGCGATTGTTTTGGATTTTGCTGCTCGCTTAAAATAATATTTAGCAAAATTGGTAATATGCCTGAAACCTGCATGAGCATAGACCTACCTTTATTAACAACCGGTGGTGCCTTACTTGTTGATACAATATATTCCAAGCGCTTTATCAAGTTATAATATCTCAAGCTATAATAATAAGCAAGATGTTTGTTGCATAAGAACTGTTATAAGTTTAAATAATTTATTTAGTAGTATTTTTTTCCTGCTAAAAAGTACAGCAACCGGGCTAGTTCACACTGCCGGGGTAAGTTTGTTTGCGCTGCCCACAAATTAATTTTAACTTTTACAACCGGTAACAAAGCAGGAATTAAAGCAGTGAAGTATAAAATACATTAATTGATAATTATTTAAACCATTGGTTCTATTGCCAGGATAACGCCGTTCATCTTACAGTTATAAAAAGTATAAGGGAGATAAGAAAGATATGAATATAAATATAGATACGCTAGTTAAGACGCTTTTTATAGAAATGCTGTCTTCCTCATTGTCCGGTACGAACCAAACTGACAGCACCCCCACCACAGGCCTAAACTTTTCCGATATTTTATTAATGGCCCTGCTGCGCCAAGAAACGAACCAGTCGCCCAATCGAACAAGTTCATTGACAGCCAACGAATCACGCCGGTTAGTCGATCAAAGTTGCGTCACCAGTAGATATCAAGTAAGTAATAGTTATGCCGCTGGCGATTCCAGCCTCAAGCCAGGTGTCAGCAGCGCGGCGTCCGTCTATGGAGTAACCGCTATCGGCACCATGACCGGTGCGGATAAACCGGAGCTAGAGAAAACGGTGGAACAGGTGGCCCGAAAATACAGCGTAGATCCGGCACTGGTAAAGTCGATGGTACAGGCGGAATCCGGATTTAACCCCCGGGCGGTTTCCGCAGCGGGGGCTATGGGGCTAATGCAGCTTATGCCGGAGACAGCCGCCTCGCTGGGTGTCACTGACCCCCTCGACCCGGCACAAAACGTTGACGGTGGGGTACGTTACTTAAAACAAATGTTAAACCGCTACAATGGGAATGTCCCCCTGGCACTGGCCGCCTACAACGCCGGCCCCGGGACCGTTGACCGCGCCGGTGGCATCCCCAACTACCGGGAAACCCAAAATTATATACAAAAGGTAATCAGAAACAGAGTAAATTTTGTAGTGTAGGTGTAGAAGAGTCAGTCCCCTTTTGGGAAACAACGGTGAATGAAAACTTAACTGTTTCCTGCAGGTTTGCAAGCGGTACTAAGAGAAACATTGGCTGCACCTCCTTCCATAGCAAATTGACGTATGTTCTCCTGGGGTACAAGACCCTTAATTACAATATTATTTTCTATTCCCAAATTAATTTCTTCACCTGTTGACAATAGTTTCACTACCGGCCTAAAAACCAGGCCAGGGTTTTGTCTGTAAATCTGGGCAATATGGCCGTTGCTTAAATAGACTATACTCCCAACTGGATATGGTACAATGCACTTCAAAAAAGCTTCAACAGTAACGGGGGTAAAATTAATTTCGCCGGATACCATTATCATTTCATAAGCTTCATGGGGTGGTAGTGCTTTTCGATAAACCCTATCAGCGGTCATAGCACTGTATACATCAGCTATAGCGCAAATATAGGCCAACTCGTTAATTTCATTGCTATGTAACCCATTAGGGTAACCGGAACCATTATATCTTTCGTGATGATTCAATACTATTTCCGCACTTATTCGATTTATATCGTGTTCTTTAATTGTTTCATAACCATAGACAGGGTGTTTTTGTATTATACTAAACTCGTCCGGTGTTAATTTGCCGGGTTTGTTTAATATTTCGTTCGGTATTTTTGTTTTGCCAAGGTCATGGAGTATACTGCCAACTCCGAGACAAATAAGCTTTTTTCTATGGAAACCCATCTTAACCCCAATTGCTATAGCCAATATTGCAACGTCAATTGAATGGGTATACGTATACGTATCTGCCAAACATATTTCCGATAGGCTTCCGATTACTACTTTACCTGATAATATTTCGTCAATAATATCTTCTATTGTTTTAAGAAGTGTTGCAAAAATTTTTTTATCAAAGCTTTTATTCCATTCCTTAACAGCTTTTAAGGCGTTTAACTGTATTACTTCGTTTAGTTCATCTCCCCGTTCAGTTTCAAAACTACTTGTTACTCTTACAGCCAATACCCCTGCGCGGCGCATGGCCATAATGCTTTGGGCTGTTAAAACGGAGCCTTTTCTAAGTAATAGTTCGCCACTTTGGCCGTAGAGTGGTCTCTCCAGTATCATTCCGGGTAATAAATATGAAGTTGATAACTTAATAAAAATCCCCCCCTCTAAAAAAATAAAAGAGCTAACGATCGCTGTTACTACCCTGCAAGCAACAATCCAGCTATTGCCTTTCTGCATGGGCATGTATGTATTTATCGGGTAATTTTGGTTAAGCCTTATAGTTTTTTATATAGTTATTACTTCGGATTAGATGTCAAAAATCCTGTATAAAAAGTAGTACTCCTTGTAAATTTGCTCTAAAAAGCAACAGTTTGTCACGCTGATAAAAAAAATAGAATATGGCTATAATAGCCATATTCTATTATAATGGGGGTAAGGTATTTGAGAAGGAATGATAAGTTTATGCCTAGTGTACCTATCCACGAGGCAAAAAATAAATTGTCTGCATTAAGGCGGGAAGCTATTACAGGAAAAGAGTTTATATTAGCGGATGCCAAAAGAAAAGATGACAAACCTGTTTCCTTAATATCAACGGCACTACTTGACGAATTATGTGAAACTAAGACTTTTTCACTTGAATGGATAGACGAACCCACGGAGGAAACCGAGCATTATTCTTTATATAATCAGGAAACTGGTGTTTACGGTGTAGGCCCGACTAAAAGGGAAGCTATCGAAGACTTTATTAATAATATTGTTAACTACACTGAGGTTTATTCAAATGACTTACCGTTTTATTTAAGTCCGTCAGGTGGTCGCCGTGAACATTATTGGTACTTAAGGCGCAGCATTCGCTGTAAAGGGGACAAGGATCAAATTTACCTGGTGCTAGATTTAAATAAGGTGCTGGAAGGTTAATGGGGTATACGTTTACCTGGGATGATATTGAACAAATTTGCCGTAAC
>JGI2924J29684_1077342_pt1 | contig 16016 bp, 16 predicted proteins | sample BenlonsequencITS_FD_29684 | JGI IMG/M metagenome (IMG submission 29684)
GGCAATCCATTTGCCGGCCAGGTCGGCCAGACCAACGCGCACTGCACTGAATACTATGTTGACCGGGTCATTGTCCATACCCACGTGAGCCTGGGTAACCAGGTCGGAAATGGTGGCATGAATGCCGTGGGGCATTACATTACGTTCACGGTAATTTTCAAGTCTTTTATCAATAAGCATCTTATTAACCCAGGTGGCTTCGCCTTCACCTTTAAGCCGTTTGAAGTCATCCAGTGCTTTTTCAGCCAGTTCTTTGGCCAAGGTATTATTATCTTTACCTTCGGTTTCTATATCTACCTTTTTACATATTCTAATCAGCTTTTCCGGATCCTTAATGGAATAATCCGGCGCTTGGCCTTCGGCGATCATCTCCAGCACGTGGGCAATATGGTTACCGTGCTGGGCGTGGGACGCGCAACCCGTAAGGATCATCAGGCCAACGCTACGGGCCACAATGGTCCAGGCATTAGCACCACAGATACCCCTGCTGGCAGGGCCTTCATCAGCTTTAATACGGCAGGGACCCATCATGCAGAAACGGCAGCAAATACCTTTATAACCGAATTGACATTGCGGCTGCTGGGCCAGTACCCGGTCAAAAGCTGTAATTACACCTTTTTCTTTGGCCACATCGATCATTTCCAAGACCGCAGGGTCAACAGACCGCTTAATATTTTTGGGATCAATAACCCGCGGTGATTTGTTCGAGGGCCGGCTGGTCAGGCTTGGATCTCTAAACCTTGGCATTAATTCGACCTCCTTAGTTGTTTTAACATTAGTTAATTAAACAGTTTAAGGTTGTTTTTTTCACCACCCACCCTTAATTTGAATTTTACGAAAATGCAACCTGCATCTTCATACTCTTCCAGGCCGTAAAACATATATAGTCGAAGCAATAGAAAGAAAACACAATAAAGTTAGTGTAAATATTATTTATAATTACTATACTAAATTGTTCCTATTTTGAGCAAACGTCAAAAACAAAGCAAAAGGCAGCAATTTCACAGGTATTTATGGACAATCGTTCTATTTGGCCATTTTAAGCATAATTTCATAACTTTAATTTTGTGATCAGAGCAAAACAGGATTTAATAATATTGGCATCGAAACAATGAATAAATAACTTTAGGTTTGGTAAATGGAAAGGAGAGATTAGGATGAAAGTTTTAATTGTTGCCTGCGGTTCTTATGCGTCCCAGGGATATGGTTGTCCCGGTGAATGGAAGTGTCTGAAAGCCGCCAACGACAAGGAAGGGGAATTTGCAGGTTATGCAGATAACGTTCAAGTGGTTGGCTTTTTGGAATGCGAATGCAACGGGCGCCAGCTGATAGCTAATATCGGCTGCGTGAAAAAGAATGTTGATTTTGATGCTGTTCACTTTTCCACCTGTATGGTCAAATCCTGGCCAAGCTGCCCGTACATGGACGTGGACGAACTGGCTCAAAAGATTGAAGAAAAATTTGGGGTTAAAGTAGTCAAAGGAACCCATAATTACGGCTAGGCAAACGCTAAGACAGTGAAGAAAAATGACATAACTAGGAATACGCTAAAGCGCAAAAAGTGTGTGCTTTGGTTGCTCGGCTTAAACCCCGGTTCTGCAAAGGAGTTTAAATAATGGCTAATATTTTAATTGTCACCTGCGCTAAAATAAGGGACGTCAGCTGTATCGCTTGTCTCAAATGCTTTAAGGCAGCTAATCTTAAAGAGGGTGAATTCGCTCAATACGACACCGTAAATATAGTGGGAATGAGCGGCTGTGGAGATTGTCCGGGGCTGGTCATGCCCAAAGTCGGGCTGGTTATGGAAATGGCTGACTACCTGGAGCAGGACGTAGATGCTATTCACCTGGGTACCTGCATGGTTAGGGCTGGCAATACCGCCGCCTGCCCCATTGATTTGGCTAAAGTTCAACAAATGTTATCCAGCAAGTATGGTCTACCGGTAGTCATCGGAACTCATAGTTATTAATCGCGTCAAAGATTGTACCATAATTAAAGGGTCGCCTATAATATGGCGGCCCTTTTAAATAATTACTTAGTCATTTTTAGCAATATTTAATTAACTCATTTATATTGAAAATTAGGCGTCTTTGCATGTAAAATAAAGATTAAAAGATATATGTATAAAATATTTTTCGGGGAGGGGTAAATATGGATCCGCATGATGCACATGCCGAACCGGCTCAAGAAGAATTTAAAATGGACTATTCTGAATGGCAAGCAGTTAATATTATCCCGGCAATCATATTTTTTGGATTTTTGATAGGCGTATCTACTATATTTATATAAAATATAACCTAATTAAAGGCCGTTATCGAACGGCCTTTTTACTTTCTTTTCCTGTTAACCGCCCAAGGTAGCCAGCAAATGACAAATGTTTCTCCAAGTAAAATTAGGGCAATACAAACTTGGATAGAGAGAAAATTTCCATTTTAAATAACCGCTTTTACCGTTAAAACATATCAGCAGGTACTAAGCTTGCTGAGTTATTTTTCGTTTACTTAATTTAAATTCTTTGTCTAGGGTAAGGAAATCCGGTTTACGGGCATTAAACGGAAAGTTAGGTGGCCATAAAGTTAAGCAGCTTACCCTGCTCATTTTCCTCGTATAAATACCTGCGGGACACGCCTGTATTTCTGGCCGCTTGCTGCACTGCCCGGGACACCGCCGGGCAAACGTCTTCATTGAAAACCGAAGGGATAATATACTCCGGGGAAAGCTGTTCGGGGGTTACTAAATCCGCCAGCACATGGGCCGCCGCCAGGCACATTTCATCGTTAATCATGCGAGCATGGCAATCCAGCGCCCCCCGGAAAACACCGGGAAAAGCGAGTACATTATTGATTTGATTGGGGAAATCAGACCGCCCGGTGGCGATAACCCCGGCTACATCCAGTATCTCTTTGGGATCCACCTCGGGCTCCGGATTGGCCAGGGCAAAGATAATTGGTTTTTCCTTCATACGCAATATATCATCCCGGTGCAACAGTCCCGGGCCGGAAACTCCAATAATTACGTCAGCTCCTTCGATAACCTCCTGCAGACTGCCGTGCACGCAGCGCTCATTAGTATGCCTGGCCAGCCATTTTTTAGAATCTATTTCCGGCATATCATCCCTGACAATGGCCCCTTTACGGTCGCACACCACAATATCCCGCGCGCCCGTAGACAGGAGCATTTTAGAGATGGCCACACCGGCCGCGCCTGCACCGCTCACCACTATCTTGACTTTGTCAATCCGCTTATCCACCACTCGCAGCGCATTGAGCAACCCGGCCACCGTTACAATGGCCGTGCCATGCTGGTCATCGTGAAAAACCGGAATATCCAGCAGCCGGCTCAACTCTTCTTCAATGGCAAAGCACTGGGGAGCGGCAATGTCCTCCAGGTTAATTCCACCAAAGGTTGGGGCACAGGCTATCACTGTATCAATAATTTCCTTTGTACCATGCACATTTAGGCACAGGGGCAAAGCATCAATACCGGCAAACTTTTTAAAAAGTATGGCTTTCCCCTCCATCACCGGCAGAGCGGCCTGGGGCCCGATGTTACCTAAACCCAATACAGCCGAGCCATCAGTCACAATAGCCACGAAATTACCTTTCATAGTCAGCCGGTAAGCCATTTCGGGGTCACCCTCAATAGCTTGGGAAACCCGGGCCACCCCGGGGGTATAAACCAGTGCCAAATCCTCACGGCCATGGATTTCCCTTTTAGCTTTAATTTCAATTTTACCGCCCAAATGCTTGGTAAAAACTCTGTCGGCTACCTGCACTATCTGCACGCCGGGGATTTCTTCCAATGCATTAATCAACCCCGCCAGGTTTTCTCGCTCATAAAACCAAACCATCAGCTCTCTGACCATATGGTCCGGTGCAGCAGAAACCAAATCTATAGATCCCAGATTGCCTCCCTCATCAGCAATCACGGCCAGCACCCGGACCAGCGTACCGGGCTGGTTGGCCAACTTCAAACGGATAGTAATATTAAGGGACATAACCATGCTGTTTCCCTCCGTCCATTATTGACGTATTTTGGACACAGCCCAGCACTAAAAATAAGCTTGGGCTCGTTTCCACACATGGTATTAGTTTGTCCCCATTCGATCATTTTGCTGCAGCGCTTTTTAACTTTGCTGCTTCATCCGCCTTATTGCATCAATATGCCGGCATATAAAACCCGGCTTGACCCGGGACCTAAACCTGAAGGTACAGCACTCACAGCTGTCTTCGCTGGCCCGCAACTCCCACCGGCAGTCATAATCTGTAACCAGCGCCTCCTTTTCATTAATGAAATAAACAACTAAATCATCGACAAAATACGGTTCGCGAATTTTAAATGTCATAATATTACCTTCCTTTGATAAATAAGCTCATATAGCCTTAGGACGACAGATCGCCATCCCTTTTCAAGGCTAACACAGGCATTGCCATATGTAAAGGGCAGACTGTTTGTTACCTGATACCATTAACGTGGAACAAAAACCTGATCATTTGTGATTTATCCAGACTACATATCTTCATTAAGTCTTTAAAAAAAACTAGGACCAGGTTGGCACATAAAATACGGTACCCCAACAATACTTTCCTGTACTGTATGGCTTATAGATGTGATAAATTAGGATTATACAATCCATTGTCAGGGAGGAATTGCCGTGTCCAAGCCACCTGAACAAGAGCTGCTCAATCCGGCGCAGATCAGCCAGGCTCTGGGCATTACCCCCAATAACATAAAACGACTGACCGGAGAAGGCTATCTTGAAGTAAAGAAGCAGGTAAACTTTAAAAACGGTGTGATGCAGCTGTTTACCAATGCCCAGGTGCAGGCTCTGATACCAGCCATGCCCAGAATTAAACAAGCCTGGGAACGCTATGACAACTACCACCGGGGAGCCAACCGGATGGCCCGAACCAGAGTCCACAGGCACCAGTCATACCGGGATAAGGTCAACCGCAAGGAGCAGTTTTTAAATTCCATATATGGACTGCCCCGGAGCCGTCAGGAAATATTAAAAGCAGCTTACTATCTTTACCACCTCAATCATTATGCCAAGGCAGGCAGCTCTTATCTATACGATTTAAAAGAGGCTGTGCTGCACACCCTGGTGAAGAACTATTATCAGCGGGATGAGTGGCTAAATGTCAGCTTTATTGAAGGAACTAATAAAATTACCCTGTGTCCTGACTGCCGGGCCAGGGCCAACAGCCAGCGTCTGAGTTACCTGGAGTACCTGGATAAGACAGGCGGGTGTTTTAAATGCACCAGGGGATACAAGTATTACAGTCTGTACGAATTCAATATCAGTTCCCAGGATTACCGTTTCTGCTTTCACACACCCTATGCCAGCGCTAAAAGATGGTTCAATAAACATAATATGCCTTCCAGAAAGGATAGCCCCGAAAGGGAAGGTGCCTATGCTTTCGGCCGGGCCATATATGATTCCGAAGCCCAGGCCGTGGAATTAATAGAAGTGATTGACGAATTGCAAAAGTTCCTGGCCTTATTTGATATAGAACCATTGATAAATACTTATTGAAAAATTAGTTTAGAAAACAGGCTAAAAACCCAGCAAAGATTCGGCGCTGTCGTAAGTGATCGGCCCCCCTGCGGCATAAACTACTTGCCCCTGGGGGTCAATTATTACCGTGGAAGGAACCCCCGGCACACCATATGCACCGGCTACCTCCCCCCGGCGATCCAGATATACCGGCGTGGAGTAATTATTGTTCATTAAAAAGGTTTCCACATCATCAACAGACTTTTCTTGACTGGCTATATTGATAAACAAAAACTCCACATTCTTCCGACCATAGTTCAAATAAAGTTTATTTAAATCAGGCATCTCTTCCTGGCAGGGCGGGCACCAGGTGTTCCAAAAATTGATAAATACATACTTACCTTTTAGTTCGGATAAAGTAGATATTTGCTGATCCGGTTGTTCTACCTGGTTATCCTGAGTTTGGTTTTCTTTAATAATATAGAAATCAGGAGGTACTTGGTCGGACTGCAGTGCTTTTTGTTTTGGCCCATCGGGCAAACTTAACGCCACCTCGCCAGCCAGCTTAGTGTTTGGATAATCTACAGCATCCTGATTTTTATCTTCCGAGGTCAGCCATAATCCTGCGGCTACAATAACGGCCACCACCAACACAGTGATTAATTTGGGCTTCACGGGCTTGTTACTCCCTTCATTTGTTTAACTTTTAGAGCTTGTCAGGGACATTAAATACGTATCGTACAATTTATATAGGCAACAAAGGACTAAGCAGATTAAAAGATATTAACCATGTTTTACATTAATAGCAAGCAGCATAGCAACCCTGGAAATGCTCGTTCAGCCTAATAAAGCAGCAGAACCAATCTATCCCACAAGCCCAATAGCAGCAATACACCCATAGCAATCAGAAGGCCGCCGCTGACAGCATTAATATAAGGTATTACTTTATTCATTTTACCCAGCCAACTATGCACAAAACCAATGCCCAGGGCTGCCAGCAAAAAGGGAATGGCCAGCCCCATGGAGTACCAGATTAACAGTGTCACCCCCTGGTACAGCGTTTGTGTGTTTGTGGCCAACAGCAAAATAGAGGCTAAAACCGGCCCTACACAAGGAGTCCAGCCAGCGGCAAAAGACAGCCCTAGAAAAAATGCCCCCAGCCAACCGGTAAACCGTTGGGCAGGCTGCCATTTGACCTGCCTGTAAAAGAGCTTGATAGGTAATATTTCACTGATATGCAAACCAAAAATGATGATAATAATCCCCGCTGCTTGCTTTAACAAGGTCTGGTTGCTGATCAGCCACTGCCCGGCACTGCTGGCCGCGGCACCCAGACTAACAAATAAAACGCTAAAGCCCAGCACAAAACCGGTACTGTTCCACATCGCCCGGCGGCGAGAGGGTGCCGCAGCACCGGTTATATCGGTACCGGCAATAAAGGAAAGATAACCGGGAAGCAAAGGCAGTACGCAGGGAGATAAAAAAGAAAGACCGCCAAATACAAAGGCAGTTAACGCACTTACAGAGGACAAACCGTTCAATATCAGGCACCACCTCTTGGAATGAAATAAATATAATATTGTTATATATTATATTTATAATATTGACAAGACTTTTATTAAAGATTACATTAATAACCAATTAATAAATACCCCCCGAAAGGACACGGGGGGCTTGGAATGCAACTGTCTTTGTTTTTTGTTTACTAAAAGAAGATTCTATCAATCGCTCAAATGGTGTTTTTAAGCGGGCGAGGTTTTATTTTTACTTGTCCCAATGCTTAATGAGCATCTTTGGGGTCTGCAAGAGAACCATCCCCTTGCTTCCGGCTGGCTACCATCGCCTGGCCCAGGCTGATGCCACCGTCGCCGGTGGGTATTTTAGTATGCCTGTAGACATGATAACCTTGATCACCAAGTAATTTACAGACTGCCCTTAGCATATACCGGTTATACCAGCAACCACCGCTAAGAACCACCCGATTTAGGCCGCTTTGACAGCGCACCTGTTCGACCGCCTGCACCACCATGCTGATTATCGTATCATGGAAACACCGGGCGATAATTGCAGGGGCGCAGCCATGTTCAATATCCAACACCAGCGCTTCAATGGTGGCGCCGGTTTCGATTATACCACTGTTCAGGTTATAGGGGTACGGGATTAGGGCAAGCTGGGAGCGGTCAAGTTGCGACGGCTTTTCCGAAAACATAACGCTATCAATATAAGCCGGCGCCAATTCCCCAAGTTCAACAGCCGCCTGACCATCATATGTATTTACCTGGCAAATTCCCAATAATGCGGCCACAGCATCAAAGAACCTGCCACAGCTAGAAGCAAGCGGTGAGTTAATACCCGACCGCAACATTTTTTCGATAATGTTTAATTCGCTAAACCGGTCGGGAAATAATTTTTCAGCCACCGCACGGCCCCGCTCCCCCAACGCCGTTAGCAAATAAGCAACGGCGGTCATCCACGGGTTGCGCACAGCACGCTCGCCGCCGGGTAAAGGCGTATATTCCAGGTGCCACTCCCGGGAAAAATCCAAGTAATCACCCTGCAGCACCTCAAAGCCCCAGATGCACCCGTCCAGCCCGTACCCCGTGCCGTCCAAAATGACGCCGATAACCTGTCCCTCCAGGCCGTGCTCGGCCATGCAAGCGGCCATATGGGCGTGGTGGTGCTGCACGGCAATAGCGGTAGGCACCAGCGCCCGGGCCATCCTGGAGCTGTAGTAGTCAGGGTGCAGGTCATACCCCGCCACAAGGGGCTGCGCCTGTATCAGGCGGCTAAAGCCGGCCAGGCTAGCCTGGTAATTGTCCGCACCTTCCAGCACATCCACTGATCCAATGTGCTGGCTGAGATAAGCCCGACCCCCCTCCAACAAGCAGAAGGTGTTCTTCATATCCCCTCCCGCCCCCAGGACGGTTATCTCATGATCAACCGCCTTACCCTTAATGACCCTCCCGGTTTTCTCAACTGCAAAAGAACGAGATTCCACCGGCTTAACAGCCTGTGGGCGACTTGCACCGGGTACTTCTTCCGGCCTAATAGCTGGTTGGCTGCCCAACGCCTCAACATTTTCGTCAATTTCGGCAACCTGGGGAACCACCACAGGCTGCGGCACATATCCCCGGGAACGCCGCATGAACTGTAGATGCCCGTCAACCAGCCAAACCACCGAATCATCGCACCGGTTAATGATATCCCGGTCATGCAGCAGAAAATAGTCCGCCACATCGCCCAGTTCGGTGAGTGCCTGCCGGTTGTCCTTTACCAGCGGCAGACCGCTGCGGTTGCCGCTGGTCATAACCAGTACTGCCGGTCCATTTTGCATAAGTAAAACGTGCAGCGGGGTATAGGGGAGCATTACTCCAATACTATTTAGGCCGGGGGCCAGAACCCGGGGCAGGGTTGAAGATGTTTTTCTCTCCAGCACCACAATAGGAGCTGCCGGAGAGCACAGCAGCTTCTCTTCCCCCTTAGACACCAGGCAATGTTCCCGAACCGTAGCCATGTCCCGGCACATCACCGCCTGAGGTCTTGCCGGCCGCCCCTTACGGCGGCGCAAGCGCTGCACAGCTGAGGCATCCATTGCGTTGCAGGCCAGGTGAAATCCCCCCAGCCCTTTGACAGCGACTATTTTACCCGCCACCAGCAACCGCCGGGTTTCGTCAAGCCAACTGCCCTTTAATTTCTCTCCATACCGATCCACCAGCGTCACCCGGGGACCGCAATCCGGACAGGCTACGGGCTGAGCGTGGAAACGCCTGTTAGCCGGGTCATGGTACTCGGATACGCAAGCAGGGCACATGATAAAACCGGCCATGGCAGTGCCCGGCCGGTCATAGGGTAAATTTTTTACTATTGTAAACCGGGGACCACAGTTGGTACAGTTGGTGAAGGGGTACTGGTAATGCCTGTCAGACGGTTCCATAACCTCCCGGCGGCAATCCGGGCAAATGGCCACATCCGGAGGCACCACCGATTCCCCCGTAGCATCGCCCCTGGTATCAATAATGGTAAAACCGACGAACCCCTGGAAAGGGCGGCTGGCTATCTCCCAGCAGTCAATCCGGGCCAAAAAGGGTGGATTGGCTCGCAGTGCACCGGTAAACCGCTCCACGCTATCCGACGGTCCTTCCACCTGCACCAGCACCCCTCGGCCCGTGTTGCACACCGTACCGCATAAATTAAAAGACCGGGCCAGGTTGTATACAAAAGGCCTGAACCCCACTCCCTGCACAATACCGGTTATGGAAATTTGCCTGGCTATAATGTCCTCCACGGCAAGCGCACCTCCCATTCCCCAATCACCCCACTTTGTACCGGGTGTTGAAAGGTTGAAAGATTACCTGATGTAATACAATCGTTATCAACACTAAACCAAACGGAGGTCTTTACCAGAAGGCAAAGCCTTACCGGCCTGCATCGCCAAGACTGGCTTTAATGATATCCTGCCGAGTAATAATCCCAATAAGTTTCCCATCGACATCGACCACCGGTACTCGGTTAACACCCTTTTCTGCAATTATTGTAGCCACATCCCTAATGGATGCTTCAGGTCCAACGGTGTAAAGGTTGGTAGACATCAGTTCTCCTACCTTCTGGGCTATGGCGCGCTTGATATCTTCAATAAAACGATTGGGTCGTTCCAAATAGATAGGGCTGTCGAATATTACCACATAAAACGGAGTTCTAACCGGCTTCTCCTGGAACACCAGGTCTGCCTCACTTACAACCCCCACCAGTTTCCCACCATCATCCACCACCGGCAACCCACTGATACGATGCTCCAGCAGTAACCGCGCCACCTTTTCCAGATCATCATGGGTATTAACGGTGATTACATCAGTCGTCATGATATCCCCGGCCTTTTTCATCATCCCTCGCCCCCCTTTAATTTAAATATGATTATACTATTTGCCCCAATATTATTTCAAACATAATAATAGGTATATTAAAAAAAAGTATTTAAATGTATCCCATAGCTGGTTTAGCCGGTGGTAAGATTCGCCACCGGCTGGTTAATTACACGCTTGCTTATTTTATATGCTTAAAATTCCACATTTATATGTCAGAGAATATCTTATTGACCTGCATATATACGCAGGTACTCCTCCAGCGTTGAAATACCTTTTTCTTGCATAAAAGTGGCCACCGGCACACCAACATACCGAAAATGCCAGGGCTCGTAGGCATAACCCGTGATATATTCTTTTCCCCTGGGGTAGCGCAATATGAATCCAAAACGCGGGCAGTTTGTTTCCAGCCAGCGATAGGCAGCATCACTGCCGGCAATATCAACAGCCAGTCCTGTTTGATGCTCACCGTGACCGGGCGGCGCAACAGTTGCTTCAGTCACTGATAAACCATACAGCCTGGCATGTTCATCAAATAAAGCCTTTTGTTCAGTATAACTCCGATAGGCCGATGTCATGGTGATTTGGATACCCTGCTGCGCAGCGGTATCATAAAGCTGCTGAAGTGGTTGCTGCAGCAAAGCAGATACCTGATAGGTGCCGAAATTAACCAGCGGGCCGGTTTGGAAATCTTCAGGGAGCCCCTGTACTTTGTTAACCAGTAATATGAGCTGGGTTGGAATCACCTGCGGTTTGCCATCCACGGGCAGGTATACCAGTACAGCGTTGCCAGGTTCATCCCATTCCACGGTATAACCGAAATACTGGGCCACCCACCGGGCCGGCAGGTACATACGCCCACTGATTACTTGAGGGACAACGTCCATCTCCACCGGCCCATCTACAGTAACTAGTTGATTACTGCCCGCTTGCAAAGCCAGCACCTGATTTTCCCCTTGAAGGGTTACGGTTCGGGAAAAATCATCCCAGGATATGCCCCCGTCGCGCACCCCGCAAGCATAGGCCAGATAGCGCACCGGGACAAACACCCGGCTGTTCTCTATAAAAGTAACGGCATCCATCTTTTGCTGCCGGCCGTTTAATGTATACACATCGCCGCCTGGTAGGAATACTGTTTGGTTAGCCGCCGCCGACACAGCGTTTACGGCCATGCATAAAAGCATAATGATCGCAAACAATGCCGTGATTGTCCTTTTCAATCCTCCGGCCCCCTATTTTACCACGATTGTTTTGTTAGCAAATCCTGGGCAAGGGCTGGCCAGCCAGCAAGCCTAAAATTTTAGTGCCACCCAGGGGGGTTTGTAAATATACGTTGCCGCTGCCAGCACAAATTTGACCAATTACCTGCGAGTCACGCCCATAGGAACTTTGCTTTAAAATATCCAAGGCCTTTGTAACCTGGGCCGGGTCAATGATAACCAAAAACTTTCCTTCATTGGCCAGATACAGCGGGTCCAGGCCCAGTATCTCCGCTGCACCCCGCACCGCTGCATCAATGGGCAACGCATATTCCCGCAACCGTATATCCAGCCCACAGCCTTCGGCTATTTCTTTTGCCGCGGTGGCCAGCCCGCCCCTGGTAAGGTCGCGCATCATTTTAATGCCGGAGCAATGTTTTTGCAACAAATTGATAGTATTATTCAGCGGTGCACAGTCACTGGCCAGGGCACCATCAAGTCCCAAATTCTCTCTGGCCGCCAGTATAGTTAAACCGTGGTTGCCCAGGCTGCCGTTGACCAGCACAACATCCCCGGGCACCGGGCGGTGATAGCCCCAATCCAGTTTTTCCGGCACCATGCCCACACCCGTCGTAGTGATGAATAGTTTATCCAGGTGCCCCCGGGGCACTACTTTAGTATCCCCGGCTACTACGTCCACCCCGGCCTCGGTACAGGCCTCCGCCATTGAGGCTACCACCTTTTCCAAATCGGCCAAAGCAAAGCCCTCTTCAATGGTGAAGGATGCGGTAATATAGCGGGGCCGCGCCCCGCTCACCGCCAGATCGTTTATCGTTCCACACACCGCCAATTTGCCGATATCCCCACCGGGAAAAAAGATGGGATCCACTACAAAGGCATCCGTGGTCATAGCCATCCGCCCACCCGGCGAATTAAATACCGCAGCATCAGATAGCTGCTGCAGCAGTGGGTTATTAAAATATTTTAAGAACAAGCCGTCAACTAATTCCCTGGTCAACAGCCCCCCGTCACCATGGGCCAACAAAACAACTGACATACAATCACCTCGGGGTCAGACTTAAACTTTCTTAAACTAACTGTATTATCCTGATAAACAAATATTTTGGCAAAGTCAGATTCTAGCTTCTACCTTGATCTACCTTTTTTTCAATCCGTAAGGTAAGAGGCTTCCTGGTTAATTATATAACCCACCCGTCCTAGCTCCCCAGAGTCACAGACAGAGCCTGACCTATCCTTCTTAATGGCACGGCTGCATTTCATTATAATAACCACGTACCTAAATGATAGCTGCGGCTATCATTTAGCTAACCCTCTTACTAAAAAGCCGTCAATTTTCAACCTTTCAACCTTTCAACACCCGGCACCAAAGTTGTGGTAGCACCATAACGGTAGTAGGCAGCGCAGGCGCCTTCCGATGAAACCATGCAAGGGCCTACGGGGCTGGCCGGAGTGCATTTGCGCCCGAACAGGGCGCAATCCGGGGGGGTGATTATACCCCTTAGCAGTTCACCGCAGCGGCAGCCGCGCGGCTCGGCGGCATCGTCCACCGTAAAACGGTTACCAACCGCTTCCATTTTACCACCAGCAATACCCACCGGCTGCGTTACCGCCCCTCCATCACTGACGAAACCGCCGGCAACGCTTAACGAACCCATTGGATCCCTGGGCGACTCGTTACAACTGGCACACTGCCCAGCGCCGCCAACACTATCCACCTCTGGCATCGGCAAATCCAAGCCACCGACACGCTCAAGCGTATCCAACCCAAACTTGCGCATGGCATCGTACCTGGCCAAGTGCTCCTTTATGAATAAACCGCTGTTGTTAATAACGCCAAAACCCCGCCAAATAGCATCGCCAGGGTAAAAGCAGTCTTTTATCGCACCCTGGGCTTGCAAGTTACCTTCGTCTCGAACCACCCAGCGATAACCGTTAACCACCCGGCTATCCCCAGTCTGCATTTTATTCAACAAAACATGCAGGGCATCCAATATATCCACCATTGTAAAACCAGTCACCACCGCCGGTATGCCATATTCCTCCCCGATGAAGGCAAACGCTTTGCTACCCGTTACCGCGCAAACGTGACCCGGTAGAATAAGCCCATCAACCCTGGCTTCTCCGGCGCCAAGCAAAGCCCTCATTACAGGGGGTACCAGTTTATGTATGGAATAAACACTGAAATTACTCAATCCCAGCTGAGCCGCCTCGTTGATACTAAGTGCCGCCAGAGGCGCAGTTGTTTCAAACCCCACTCCCAGGAAAACCACCTCCCGGGCGGGGTTATCCCGGGCCAGCGCCACAGCATCAGCCGGGGAATAAACAATTTGCACCCTGGCACCCCTGGCCCTCTCCCTCTCCAGCGACGACAGCACGCCGGGCACCCGCACCATGTCGCCAAAGGTGGCCACCGTCACCCCGGGCACCCGGGATATGGCGATCATTTGCTCAATATCCCCGGCCGCGGTTACGCACACCGGGCAGCCAGGACCGCTGCGCAATTCCATCAACCCGGACAGCAGGCCGCGCAGGCCGGTACTGGAGATAGCCATAGTATGGGTGCCGCAGACTTCCATCAGCCGCACCGCCCTACCCAGGCGCTCGGCTACCCGGGCCGCCTGCTCTTTGACTATCTTGACCATTTGCCGGCCCAATTGCGGATCGTTAAGCTTTTTCAGCACGCTCAAATTCCAGTAACTCCTTCCATATTGCAAGCCTGGCCTCAGCTTCCGCAAGTTCCAGTTTTTCCACCGCATAGCCGGCGTGCACCATCAGATAATCCCCGGGCACCACTTCGCCCACCAAATGCACCCCCACCTTGCGCCTGATGCCCTCCACCTCAATTATGGCCCACAGTTTGTCGGGGACCTCTACCACCAGTGCGGGTATACCCAGGCACATCGCTGCCACCGTCCCTTTCTCCCAAAATGTCTCCGTGAAACGTCGTCAACTTAGCCACCATTACCCTTTATATTGCTTCCACCCGGATTTCCGGGCTAATTTCCCAAGCCAGCCACACCACTGGTCCATACCCTGCCCGGAGCGGGCCGATGTTACAAATACCTGTTGATCACAGTTAATCTGGTGTATTTCCGCAAGGCAAGCGGGCAGGTCAAAATCAGTATACGGCAATAAATCAACTTTGCTGATCACCGCAGCCACCGCCTCCCTGAATATACCAGGGTATTTGGCCGGCTTGTCGACGCCCTCGGCAACACTTAATAGAGCTACTTTAACATGTTCACCCAGGTCAAAGGCCGCCGGACAAACCAAATTACCCACGTTTTCAATGAATAGTAAATCCAGGTGGGAAAGCGGCATTTCCTGCAGCGCCCGGGCAACCATGTCAGCGGTAAGGTGACAAAGCCCATCGGTGTTGATCTGCACAGCCGTCACACCGGCCCTTTCTATCCGCTCGGCGTCCCTGACGGTATATAAATCCCCTACCACTACACCTAATTTAAGTTTGCCTCGCAATAGCTCCGCGGTCTTTTCCAGCAGGGTGGTTTTACCCGAGCCGGGGGAACTTATCAAATTTATTGTGGCCACTTTATTTTTATTGAATAAAGCCCGGTTTTCTCCGGCCCGGCCTGCATTGGCGTGTAATAAATCTCTACCCACAACTACTTTCAATTTGCTAACCGTTCCTTTCATCGTGGGGCCATGCCCACGGCTCATCAATAAAGTTTTCAGTAAACCACGCCCGTTAAGCTACTCACCTTCATAATAATCCACATACAGTTCCCTGCCCTTAACCAGCGAGGCATATGCCGCACCACAGGCGGGACAACGGTATAGGTAACCCTCCGGGCGAAATTCCTGGGCGCATTCCTGACACTTTAAAAGCAGGGCGCTTTTTTCTATAACCAGTTCCGCGCCGGCGCAAATTGTACCCTCAGTCAATATCTCAAAGGCAAATTCCAGCGCTTCGGGCAGTGCGCCATGGCACTCACCCACCACCAGCTGAACTTTAGCCACTTTAATGATATCGTTTTCCTTAGCACTTTGGACGATCATATCTATCAGGGTTTGAATTAAAGATACCTCATGCACTGACGACACCCCACCCCGATTCTACCGTTAACACGTACAATGACTCTACTGCCATTTGTTCAATTGCTCCCCGACCATTTGTACCGCCCGCTCCACCGCTGCCTCCACCGCCGGGGAAAGCCCTTGTACCCACCGTTGGGGGCGCTCAATTTCCACCCCCACAACCACAACTTCTTCGGGGAAATTAGCAGGCATCACCCCGCGAGCAAAGGAAAGTGCCTCCCGCAATCCAATACCGTGGGATTGACCTGCGTTATAGCCCGGCTTGGGCAATTCTTCTTCCAAAAAGCGCCGTACAGTGCCCGGTGCCGCACCACCAAGAAAGGAATCAACCAGTATTACTTTATCCGCACCCAGCATCATTTCCACCAAGGATAGGCCAGGGAT
>JGI2924J29684_1077340_pt1 | contig 16013 bp, 10 predicted proteins | sample BenlonsequencITS_FD_29684 | JGI IMG/M metagenome (IMG submission 29684)
CCGCCCCGGTGGTCCCTGATGCCATATTTCTTGTCGTAGCCGAAATCTGCATGTCCAGGCCTGTAGATGTCCCGGTACTGGTCGTAGTCTCCGCTTTTTTGGTTTCTATTGGCGATGAACATGGCAATGGGGGTGCCGGTACTCTTGCCCTCGAAGACCCCGCTGAGGATCTCAACCTGGTCATGCTCTTTCCTTGGGGTGGTCACCTGAGACTGGCCCGGTTTTCGCCGGTCGAGTTGCAGCTGGATTGCGGCCGGATCGATCTCGATTCCCGGAGGCATTCCGTCGACCACGACGCCGATTCCCTTTCCGTGCGACTCCCCGAAGCTTGTAATACGGAAGCGAGTTCCGAAGCTGTTTCCTGCCATTGTCTACTCCTTCTTACCAGAAAGGAAGGTATCCACCCCCCTGATGATAATCTGACTGTTTTCCTTTCTCGAACGATCTTCCAGGTCAAAAACGAGATCGGCATACCTGCGATAGACCTTCTCCCGTCTGAGGCAGAGGTGATGGAAGCGTTCCCGTGCCCCCTTGATTCCTCCCTCGCCCTCAAGGAAGGGGGGCAGGCCTCCTGCCACGATCCTGGCAAAAAGGAGTCCTTCGGGAAGCCTTAGATGGATGATAAGAAAAGACCTTCCACCCTCGTCGTGAAACCCCGCGAGGACTCCGTCGTTGTCGGCAATTCCTCCTCCGGTAGAGACAACCATTGCCCGTTCGTCTTGTTTCAGAGCCTTGGCGGCTTCAGCCTCCAAAGCCATAAAGCGTTGTTTCCCTTCATTACGGTAGAGTCGTCGGACCGAGGATTCCTTGCCTCCCTGCGCCCAATATCGTTCCATAACCAATCGGTCAAGATCGGTGAAGGGAAGGGTAAGATGTCTTGCAAGGGCCTCGCCGTGACAGCTCTTGCCGCTATGCTTCATTCCCGTTATAAGAATCGATGGTAGCTCTTTACCTGATTGCATGGCAAAGAGTATTCTATGGGCGATTCAAAGTGTCAATGGGAGCATTCATGGAGAGCAAAAAAGGGTTTCGTATAGAAAAAGATTCAATGGGAGAGATGCTCGTACCCGAGCATGTGTACTGGGGGGCCCAAACTGCACGGGCCGTTAAAAATTTCACCGTGAGCAGCCGAAGAATCCCCGAAGGGCTTCGGCTCGCCCTCGGCTGGATAAAAGAGGGGGCCGCAGTTGCACATGGTGAGCTCGGAACCTTTCCCGAAGCGGTCTGTGACGCCGTGGAAGAGGCCGCCCGTGAGTTGCGCCGCGGCAAGTTTGCCGATCAGTTCCCCATCGATCTCTATCAAACCGGAAGCGGGACCAGCTGGAACATGAATGCCAACGAAGTGGTTGCCGCCAGGGCCAATGAACTGCTTGGCTTTCCTCTCGGCTCCAGGGGGCCTGTCCACCCCAACGATACGGTTAACCGAGGACAGTCGAGCAACGATGTCATTCCCTCTGCAATTCAGATTGCATCCAGGCTCTCGGCCAAGTGTCTTGCGCGGGATCTTCGCTATCTGGCGGAAGCGGTGGAGACAAAGGCCGAGGAGAGCAGGGACGTTATCAAACTTGGGCGTACCCACCTCCAGGATGCCGTCCCCATGACCGGTTTTCAGGAGCTTTCGGCCTGGGCCGATCAACTGCATCAGGCCCTGCGACGCCTGAAAGCCCTTTTTCCCGTTCTCGAGCGCATTCCTCTCGGCGGAACCGCGGTTGGTACGGGTCTAAACAGCAGCCGCAACTTTGCCGATCTTACGGCGACTCATATTGCGGAGGGAACGGGATGTCCCTTTGTTGCCATGGATCGCAGCTTTTCCGCAATAGCCGCCCGGGATGCCAGCCTTGAATACGGGGATGTCCTCAACGCCCTGGCGGTGATCATAATGAAGATCGCCCAGGACCTCAGACTCCTTTCCAGCGGCCCCCGGGCAGGTCTCGCGGAGATCAGGCTTCCCGAGCTTCAACCGGGAAGCAGCATCATGCCGGGAAAGGTGAATCCCGTTATTCCCGAAATGGCCGTACAGGTGGCCGCTTCGGTCATGGGCAAGCATGTAAGTCTTACCATTGCCTGCCAGAACAGTCCTCTTCAACTCAATATCATGATGCCCCTTATCGCCGGCGAGCTGCTTGATTCCGCCGAAATGCTGAGTCGGCTCTGCCGCTCCCTTGCAGATAGATGTATCTCAGGTATGAGCTACGACAGACAACGCTGCCGGGATTTGATCGAAGGAAGCCTCGCCATGGTTACCCCGCTTGCCTTGGAAATCGGTTATGAAAAGGCTGCCCGGATCGCCAAGGAGGCCTACGCCAGCGGACGGAATGTCAGAGAGGTTGCCCTGAAGCAAAGCGGCCTTGACTCCGAAACCGTGCAGCGCCTGCTTGATCCAGAACGGATGTGCGGCGGAGTTGATTAACCGAAGGCGGTCGGGTGCAGCATTTTGATGGGGGTGGGCTTTCCGAAGAAGTAGCCCTGAGCATAGTCGACACCAATCTGCTCAAGTTCCCGTAGTATCCCTTCGTTTCCGACGAATTCGGCGATGGTCTTAATCCTCATCACCTTGCCCATGCTGTTGATGGCCTCTACCATGGCCCTGTTTACCGGATCGGTATCCATATCCTTCACGAACATCCCGTCGATCTTCAAATAGTCGACAGGCAGTAGCTTCAGGTAGTTGAAGGATGAAAAGCCGCTTCCAAAATCATCCAGGGCAAAGGTCGAGCCGATCTTTTTCAGCTCATTGATAAAGTGACTTGCAGTCTTCATGTTGCTAATCGCCTCTGTTTCCGTTACCTCGAAGCAGAAGGAGGAAGGGGGAACACCGTATTCCTGAAATTCGTAGACGAGAAAGTCGAGGCTGGTCTCATCCGCGAGAAAAGCACCGGAGAGATTGATGGTAAAGAAAAAGGGATTCCGATCCTGGCCGAGTTCGTCGGAAAGCAATTTGTACGCTTTAAATGCGTTTTGCACTACCCATCGGTCCACGGCAGGCATCAGGTTATAGCGTTCGGCAGCAGGAATAAAATCGGCAGGCATGATGGTGTTTCCTTCCTGGTCGATCATCCTGATCAAGAGTTCACATTTTTTCATTCCCGAGTTTGAACTGTTGATCGGCTCTATCGGTTGGAAAAAGAGTTGAAAACGGTCCTCCTCAAGGGCCTTTGTCAGCCTGCTGATCCACTGCATCTCGCCGCGTCGCTTTGTAAAGAGGTTCTCCTCAACGTTGTAGACCTTAATTTTGTTGCCCCCGGCATCTTTTGCAATGTAACATGCGTCGTCCGCCGCGGCAAAAACATCATGTATGTCCTGATCGTTGCCGTTTATCATGACGATACCGATGCTTGTGGTGATATTAAAGACGTGTTTGTCCCATATCAGCTTGGTCTCCCTCAGCCGGGATTGAAGCCTCTGGGCGATCTCCGTGGCCTGACTGATGCTTGCTCCCGTAAGCAGGATACCGAACTCGTCACCCCCAAGACGGGCCGAGAGATCGCTGGAACGAACCACGCTTTTAATGACCGTGGTGGTTTTTAAAAGCAGTTCATCTCCGGCGGTATGGCCGCACAGGTCGTTCACTACCTTGAATTGGTCGATGTCGAGAAAAATAAAGGCATTTTCACCGTCACTTTCCTTTGCAAGACCGATGGTACGGCGTAGCTGTTCGGAAAATTCGTCTCTATTGATCAATCCTGTTAGGGTATCATGACTTGCCTGATAGCTGATGGTTTCGCTCATTCTCCGCATTTCCGTCGTATCGCGGAAGGCGAGAACCTGGCCGTCGAGTTTACCATCACGGTCCCGAATGGCTGCAAGGCTGCCTTCTGTATGAATCGTTGCTCCTGCCCGATTCTTGAGAAGGCAGTTTTTAAAGACAAAGGGGCTTTCTTCTCCATCGGTAAGCAGGTTCGGAAAGGAAACCGCGGTTTCGTCCGGACCATAGTAGAGCTGAAATACCATACCGAGGGTTCTCTCTGTTGCCTCGTTTTCTTTCCAGCCCGTGATATTTTCCGCGACGGGATTCATAAACTGGATTTTCCCGTCCTTCCCGGTTGCAATGATTCCGTCTTCAATGCTGTGGAGGATGGCGGAGAGCCAATGCTCCTGCCTTTTGAGGGCCTGATCGACATTAAACTTGTACAGCGCAATATCGATGGTTGTATATAATTCTTTTTCTTTAAAGGGCTTAAGAATATATCCGAAGGGCTCTGCTTCCTTTGCCCTGGAAAGGGTTTTTTCATCGGAGTAGGCGGTAAGAAAGATGACCGGGATTCCAAAACGTTCCTTGACGACCTTTGCCGCATCGACTCCGTCGATTCCCCCGGAAAGCATGATATCCATCAAGATGATGTCGGGATGGTGCTCTTCTACTCTCCTCAGAGCCTCATCCCCGGTTGCCGCAAGAATAGGTTCTGGATAACCAAATCGTTCCAGACGACGCTGGAGATCAAGGGCGATGATCCTCTCATCTTCTACAATCAGTATTTTTTCATTTCGCATGGTGCCGATAACTCCGGTTACACAATTTCAATATCTCCAATACTTCACTCATCATAAATACTTTTCATCGAAAGATCAAACAAATTGACGAATCAAGCCGGGGAAAGCTATAGTGAAGATATGTTTAGTTCCAAATCTTTTTTTCATTATATAAAAAAATCTCCTACTTCTCTGCACGCCGCCGCAGCCTCTACCGACATTGTTGCCGGGAAGGGAGCCGTTGCTTTACGGCCGGAAGAGCCCTGGAGCCTTGAGGCAGGAAAGATTTATCATCTCCAGAAACGGGGGCTTTTTGCGGCGTTTCGTCCGGGCAAGCTTCCTCCCTGGGAAACGGGCATCGCCCTCTGTGCCGCCCATACCGATAGTCCTTCCCTGAAGCTTAAATTTGAATCGGGCACGAGAACCAGCCCTTTTCTCAGAGTTCCCGTGGAGCTCTACGGAGGCGCCATCGTCTCTTCCTGGCTTGATCGGGAGCTTTCCTGCTCCGGACTTGTTGTCTCTGCCGATTCCAATCGTCTTTTCACGACCGACGAACCGGTTGCAATTATCCCGAATCTTGCCATTCATCTGAACCCGAAGGTAAATGATGGTTATGCGTATCAAGTTCAGGATGAGCTTCAAGCTCTTTTTCCCGGGATCGCTTCTCTCCGGGAACTGGTGAGCAAGCACTCCGGTCTTCCGGGGGATGATATTCTTGCGGCGGATCTTTTCCTTCACGACCATATTGCTCCTTCGGAACTTGGAGGGGTAATGGTTTCGGAGAGAATCGATAACCTTGCTTCCTGCTATGCCGCCCTCTCCGCCTTCCTTGATGCTTCGGCCTTGGGAGCCGGTTGGACAATGGTTCTCTTTTCCGATGCCGAAGAGGTGGGAAGTACCATAGATTCCGGAGCGGATTCGGCCTTACCTATCAATCTGCTTAGACGGATCGTTGCCGTCTCCGGCGGGGGGGAGGAGGAGTTCCAGCGAACCCTTGCCCGTTCCTTTCTTGTTTCTGCCGACGGAGCGCATGCCGTTCATCCCAATTTTTCCTCGAAACATGATCCTGACTTTGCTCCGAGAATCGGAGGCGGTCCTGTGGTAAAAATGAATGCCCTGTACCGTTATGCCACAAACGCCGAGAGTGCCGGAATCTTCATATCGCTTTGCAATGAAGCAGGGATTTCTTATCAGCGGCTTATCGGTCGTTCGGATATGAAATCGGGAAGTACAGTCGGTTCTATCTTGTCGGCAGCACTTTCCATCAATACCGTGGATGTGGGGATTCCCATGTTGGCGATGCATTCGATCAGAGAGTGCGCATCCTTCGAGGATCTTGAGGCTCTCTATCGAGTCCTACTCCTTTTTTTCCGAAAGGCGGAGGAACAATAGAGATGGAACCTACCCCTTATCGTTTTGAGAACAGCTTACCTGATGAGTTACTCCAGCAACGGCAACAACCCCGAATCGAGGATATCCGCGGCCGTTATTTTCGTGACACCACGGCTATTATTCACTGCAACCCCTTTCGTCGCTTGAAGCACAAGACACAGGTCTTTTTCAGTCCGAAAAACGACCATATCTGTACCCGCATCGAGCATGTCATGCATGTCGCATCCATAGCTGCTGCGGTATGCAGGGGGCTCGACCTTGATGCCGATCTCGCCTGGGCCATCGGTCTCGGCCATGATCTTGGTCATACTCCCTTTGGTCATGTGGGTGAACACATCATGGCCGATATTAGGAAAGATTCAGGGGGCTTTGTGCACGAGCTCTACAGCCTGCGGGTTGTCGATCATCTTATCGGCTACGGGAAGGGGCTCAACCTCACCTATGCGGTACGGGACGGTATCGTAAGCCACTGCGGGGAAAAGTTCGAGCAGTCCATCATCCCTGTCCAGGAGATTAAGGACCTTGGTTCCCTGACCGGTCGCAACCACCTTCCCTCGACCTGGGAGGGAGCAGTCGTTCGCATGGCAGATAAGATTGCCTATTTGGGACGGGACCTGGAAGATGCCCTTCAGCTGAAGATCGTGAAGCGCGGGGACGTTCCCGAAGAAATCGTCACAAGCCTCGGAGCGGAAAATGGCGTTATCATCAATACCCTGGTCAACGATCTGATCGATACCAGCCGCAAGAATGGTGCCATTGCTTTTTCCGATGAAAAATACCATGCGATGAAGGTGCTTACGGAGTTTAACTATCGGAACATCTACCGAAATCCCCTGCTTTCCGATTATCACCGCTATTTCGACCGTATCCTTCGTTCGCTCTTCGATTATCTGGAGGACCTTTTCGATCGTTACCGTTTCGATGAGACGCAATACCGAAGGGAGAAAAATCTGCTTGCGGTACGGTTCGGGGATTATGTGTGTAAAATGCGTTCTTTCTACGAAGGGGAGGATGGCGGATTTCGAAATTTGGCCGTCGACTATGTTGCAGGCATGACCGACGACTACGCCTTAGAGTGTATCCAGGAGATTATGCTGCCGCAAAAGATGGAAACTCAATTCGACCAATTCCTTCTCGGCAATTGATCGCTTTTTCGTTTTAGATGCGAAAACGTTCCGCCAGTTCCTTCAACTGCGCTAATGTTTCGGGGCTGTCGCTCACCCTTTCTCTGTCGCTGTTTGCAAAGGTAACATATCCGAGATTTTGGGTGGAATAGTCTTTAAAGAGGCCGCCTATCACCAGTTCTGCGCCGAGAAATTGATGCTCGAAGGCCGGGGCTCCCCCGACAAAAAGGGCGGCTCCCCGTTTTGTGGAGTGTAAAGGTTTGTCCTTGCGTACCTCACTGGCCCAGAATACCTGGAAACGGTCTATCAAAACCTTCATTTTACCGGGGATGGAGTGAAAATAGACGGGGGAAGCAACAATGATATTGTCAGCCGCATCCATCTTCGGATATATCTCCTGCATCTCGTCCTTAATCGAGCAGCCACGTTTTTTCCAGCAATAGCGGCAATCGATACAGGGAGCCACATCGGTCCTATAGCAATCGATCTCCTCAACCGTTCCCGCCGAGTCCCCCATCTCCGCGAGAAGAATATCCAGCATTGATCGCGTTATTCCCTTTTTACGCGCAGAACCATACAATACCAATGTTTTCATCCTGTGTACTCCGTGAGGAACTCTATCACAGGATAGCTTGTCTAGTCATCCCCGTATGATGATTTCCGTCGGGAGCTCCGCCGCCTTCAAGGCGTCGGCGTATGACTGCATCTCCTCTTTCCCTGTGGCCGGCCTCTTGTTCCAGTCGGGATCAAGGCAGCTGCCCGGTCTGAAAGCCTGGAGCGACCATCTGGTCGGTGTCTCGAGCCTTCCCGCTCCAACTTCCTGAGCAAGCGACCTTGCAAGGGTCGCGAGCTCCTGAGGGGTGATGACGGCCGGATCGACGGTGGTTCTGGCCTCCCAGGGGACGGCGTGCCGGGCAAGCTCGCCTATGCTTGCGAAAATCGCTTTTTTTACCGCTTCTGCAGCCGACCCGTCCTTTGTTTTGTATCCAAGCAGTCGTGGATAAGCTTCGAAGGAGCTTTTCAAATCTACGGCGACAAGAGACGGGGAATGGTCGGGAAATTGGTCCAGGAGCTTGCCCAGCCGTTTGGGAAGGGTGCCGTTTGTATCCAGCTTCCAGGGCATCTCCATTGCCACGAGAAGGGCGACAAGGTCAAAGAGCCCGGGAGATAACAGGGGCTCTCCTCCGCTGATGCAGACCCCCCCGAGGAGGGGGGCCCTTTTTCGAAGAAAGGCCTCGATCTCCGGAATACTTTTTCCCTCCTCCTGGCTTATCTGCCCCATGACAAGATCGGCATTATGGCAATAGGGACAGCGGAGGTTGCAGCCGGCGGTAAAAATCACCGCCGCAACCCTGCCCGGAAAATCGATCAGGCTGGTCTTCAAAAGAGCGTAGCGCTCCATAGCCTACATTACCGCTTCCAGTTCGTCTCGGCTCCCTGCTCGTGCCACCACCTCTCCCTTATCATCGAAAAGGATGACCGTGGGGGTACTGTAGACCTGATGATCGGCGGCGAGGGCAAGCCCCTCTTCCTTATCCACATCCACGGCCTCTCCCGGGAAGGGGAGGGTCGCCGCAGCTTCCTTTACCGGCGGGCAGGAGGGACACGCCTTTCTGAAAAAGCCGAGCCACCTGACCGCAGCTTTTCCGCTTCCTTCTTTCACCTGCTCCGTGGCTGCCGCCCTTTTTTCGACCTCTCCAGCCGAGGTTTTTTTCTCGTTTTTCGTGTCAAGGCTTTCCTTCACTTCGAAAAGCTTGCGCTTCCCGTATTCCTCCCGTTTGCCCTTGTTCCAGTTCGCAACGGAACGGTAGTAGCCGACGATCCTGGTGTAGACCTCGGCCACCTTCCCGCAGCGGGGACAGGTAAAATGCTCCCCAGAGAGATAGCCGTGATCGGGGCAGACCGAATAGGTCGGGCTGATGGTATAGTAGGGAATGCGGTATCCTTCCGCCATGGCGCGGACCAGGGCCCTGCAGCTTTTCCAGTCGTCGATCGCCTCTCCCACGAATCCGTGGAATACGGTTCCTCCGGTGTAGAGGCTCTGGAGTGCTTCCTGGTGATCGAGTGCATCGAAGATATCGTTGGTGAAGTTGACTGGAAGCTGACTCGAATTGGTATAGAAAGGCTCGTCCTCCCCCGAAGTGATGATATCCGGATAGTGGTTGCGGTCATGGAGAGCCAGGCGATAGCTGGTGCTCTCGGCCGGTGTCGCCTCCAGGTTGAAGAGATCACCGGTCCGTTCCTGAAAATCGGCAAGCTTTTCCCGCATATGGGAGAGTATTTCCAGGGCAAAAGAGCGTCCCTCTTGGCCGGTGATATCCTCGCCGAGAAAGTTGAGAAGCGCCTCGTTCATGCCGCAGATACCGATAGTGGAAAAATGGTTCGAGAGACCGGAGAGATACTCTCTTGTATAGGGGAAAAGCCCTGTATCGTAGAGCTGTGCGATTACCTTCCGCTTAATGATCAGACTCTCGGCTGCCAATTCCATGAGATGATCGAGGCGTCGAAAGAACTCCTGCTTTCCCGCCGAGAGATATCCGATCCTCGGGAGATTGATGGTCACGACCCCGATGGAACCTGTCAGCTCGTCGGATCCGAAGAGTCCGCCGCCGCGTTTCCTTAGCTCCCGCTTGTCGAGCTGCAGACGGCAGCACATCGACCTGACGTCGCCCGGATCAAGATCGCTTGAGATAAAATTCTGGAAATAGGGTGTTCCGTATTTGCCCGTCATCTCAAAAAGCAGGCGGGCATTTTCTCCGTCCCACTGGAACTCCTCGGTGATATTGTAGGTTGGAATGGGGTACTGAAATCCCCGCCCCTCGGCATCCCCCTTCAGCATCAGCTCGATAAAAACCTTATTGATAAGATCCATCTCTTTCTGACAATCGCCGTAGGTGAACTCCTGTTCTTCTCCTCCCACGATCGCTTTCCGCTCTGCGAGATCACGGGGGACGGTCCAGTCGAGGGTGATATTGGTAAAGGGTGCCTGGCTTCCCCATCTGCTGGGGGTGTTGACGCCGAAGAGGAAACTCTGAATCGACTGGCGGACCTGCTCCTCTTCCAGCTTTTCGATTTTCACAAAGGGGGCGAGGTAGGTATCGAAGCTCGAGAAAGCCTGGGCCCCTGCCCATTCGTTCTGCATGACCCCGAGAAAGTTGACCATCTGCTGCACCAGGGTCGAAAGATGGCGGGCCGGTTTGCTGGATATTTTTCCTGCAACGCCGCCGAGTCCCTTGATGATCAATTCCCGGAGCGACCATCCTGCACAGTAACCGCTGAACATCGAGAGGTCGTGGATGTGGAAGTCTGCATTACGATGGGCCTCGGCAATCTCGGCCGGATAGACATTTTTAAGCCAGTAGTTTGCCGTGATGGTACCCGAATTATGGAGAATCAGGCCCCCAAGGGAGTAATTGACATTTGCGTTTTCATTTACCCGCCAGTCGCTCTGAGAGAGGTACCCATCCATGGTAAGATCGATGTCGAGAAGCAGTTTCTTTGCATCGCGTATTGCCTCGTGGCGGGCCCGGTAAAGTATATAGGCCTTGGCCACGGCTGCTTCTCCCGCCTCGATGAGGGTTGTTTCCACGATGTCCTGGATCTCTTCAACCGCCGGGGCGGAGTTCGGGTGGCGGGCGGCGAAACCGCTGCGAAGCTTCTCTTCCACCGCGAGGGTGAGACCTTCGGCAAGCGATCCCTCTTCGCCCCTTCCTGTGGCCTCTATTGCCCGTGCAACGGCCGATAGAATCCGTTCCCTGTCGTACGGAACAAGGCCCCCGTCTCTTCTGACGATCCACCTGACCGGTGCTTTTTGCCCACCTGCGTGTCCCCCGTCGTGAATTTCGCTGCTGCTTCGTATTTTTGCCCATTCACTCTGCAAACTTGTCACTTTTCCCTCCCGTTTCTGTTAGTTGTTCGATTTCCCGGAGAAACTCTTCCACATTGTCAAACATGCGGTAAACCGATGCGAATCTGACATAGGCGACCTTATCCACCTTGTACAGCCGCCTGAGAACAATCTCTCCAAGCTCTTTTGTTGCTATTTCGTGACTATTTCTGGCACCGTAGGCTACCTCGTCCTCTATTGCCTGAAAGAGGCTTTCTCTGGTAGCCTGTCCAATAGGACGCTTTTCCATGGCGATGTTGATCCCACGCTCCAGCTTTGCCGGTTCATAGGGCTCTAATCTACCGTCACGTTTGACCACCATGATCGGTTTTTCTTCGATCCGTTCGTAGCTTGTAAAACGATAACCGCAGGAAAGACACTCCCGTCGCCTCCTAATGGCACTGCCTCCGGCATTCTGCCTAGATTCCAGAACCCTGTCCTCCAGGGCCCCACAATGAGGACATCGCACCATAAACCTCCATACATCAAAAGTGCTACTAAATGTAGTGTTATTAGTGCCTGTTTGTAATGTTAGCACACTATATATTGTGCCTCAATAGGTGTTCTGGTTTTTTATTGCCAAATATCTCCATCCTGATGCTGTTTAAGGGAATCCGCGTGCTGTTCTTGACCGCAGCAGCAAATCAACGTATGCTCATGGTTGTTATGGATGAAGATATCTCCTATGAACATCCGCCTATGCTTCCCCTCCCGAAGTTCAGAGAGCGAGTCGTAGAGCAGCTCAAGCTCAATTTCGCTCATAATAATATAGAGGTAGATGAATTCGAGCGAAGGGTCTCCCTCGCTCACGAAAGTGACGACCGGCAGGTGCTTGGAAACCTGATTCGGGATCTGCCCGTACTTCGGGATGAGGAAAACCAAGAGTATTCTTCATCCGTTGCCTGGAATAACGGGAGGGTGAAACGGGACGATACCATGCTGGCCTTACTCAGCGGCGTGGAACGTCGAGGTCCATGGTCTCCTGCACGAAACACAAGGGTTCTGGCCCTCATGGGTGGTGTCGATCTCGATTTTACCGATGCAAAATTTCCGCCTGGAACGACAGAGATCGAGATCGTATGCCTCTTGGGAGGTGTGGAAATGGTGGTTCCCGAGGGGGTTAATGTCGATATTTCCGGAATTCCCCTCATAGGCGGTTTTGAAAACAAGATGGAATATGACTACTATCCAGATGGGCCCACTTTAAAGATTCGTGGATTTGCCTTGTTGGGTGGTGTGGAAGTACGACCTCCAAGGAAACGGAAGAAGTCGGATCGGCATCGCAAGCGACGCCGGGGACATGGCCGCATAGAGTAATATATTCCAGTTGAAAGACAGAGGAAAAGAAGCTATGGCAGAGCGAAGGGTAAGATATGTAAAGATGGGAAAGGGCCTTGTAGCCCTTTTTGTTTTTATTACGGCGATGGTGCTTCCGTTTTCCTGTAAGAAAAACGATAGTACCCCTGTTGAGAATTCACGTGAGGCTGTCGGCGAAGCGGAACAAACTTCCAGCCTTGAGGTCGACCGGTCGGTCTCTTCCTGGAAGAGCCGTCTCGATACCCTTTCCATCGCTTATTATCAGGAAGCAGCCTGGGGGCTTTCCGAAGGGAGTTTCGGTACTGCGACAGATACATCTTTCCAGACAGCCCCTTCTCCTCTTAAGCTTTCGGCTTACGGCCCCGAAGGTGAACTTCCCTCTGAGATAAAAGAGCCTCTGGTCTGGATACTCTTTTCCGATCCTGTCATTCCGCTGTCCAAGATAGGTGAAAGCCGGGATGCCTCTTCCGTTTTCTCCATCTCGCCGGAGATTGAGGGCAGCTTCCGCTGGTATAGTACCCGGATGATTGTCTTTCAGGCCAAGGCGAAGGTCCTCCCTCAACGGGAGTACCGAGTGACGGTGAATGAATCGGTTCAGTCGGTTCACGGTGCAGCCCTTGTCGGCAAAACCGGCTTTTCCTTTCGGAGTGAAGAGCTTGCAATGCGTAGCGCCTTGCCCGGTGCCGGAGCCCTTGAGGATTCCTATCTTTGGAAAAGGGGTGGAGTTCCCCTTGATGCCGCCGGTAAGATCCTTGTCAGATTCAATTACCCGGTCGAAATCGAAACGGTTGCGGACTACCTGAAGCTTCGAAGCGAGGGATACGACTATCAGGTCACCTTTTCCAGGCCGGATAATAGCTCGGGACGCTATTCACAAGAGGAGCTGAAAAGCCTCGTTGTGCTTTCGGCAATCGAGACGCTTCCCGAAGATAGCGATATCATCGTTGCTCTTGGCCCGGGTGCCCGAAGTCGTCCCGATTATATAGGGAGAAAAGCGGAACAGGAGATCGTCTTTCATACGATAACCCCCTTCAAGTTGCTGCGTCATTCCACCCATTCCTATTCCTTTTCCGGAGACGCAGGGGCCACGAATCCTCTTTTTCTCGAATTTTCCCATCCCGTGGACAAGGCGAGCCTTTTGGGAGCATGTTCTTTTCAGCCTGAAGTACGGGTTGCTGAGGATAATATTACCGTTTGGCAGAACACCGTCAGACTTTCGGGGCTCGGTTATGCTTATAATTCGGAATATCTGCTTACCATCGCCGCTTCGGTGAAAGATGTTTATGGGAGAAGTCTCGGCAGCCAGCAGCTTGTGAAGGTGAAGATACCCGAGGCCGCAAGCTTTGCCAACTTCCCCAACACCGGCACGCGGATGCTTGAGTCTCAGTTTTCACCCAAAATCGTTTTCGATTACCAGAACATGGAGAACGGGATATGGAAGGCCGGTGCAATAGACGATCCTTATAGCTTTTGGCCCGCCACGGCACTGGAACCCTATCCCTTTCCCGAGGTTGGAAAGAACGTTCACCATTTTGAAGAGATCGATCTTTCACCTTGGTTGGGAAGCGACGGCAAGGGCTGGGTCGGCTTCTCATGGAATTTTTCCCCTATAGACAAAAAAAGCGGGCAGCGGCCTCGATGGGGCCAGCGCAATCTCACCCTTCAGGTAACGGATCTCGGCCTGACCGTTCGTTATGCCTACAACAAGGTTGTCGCATGGGTGACGAGCCTTTCCTCCGGTAAGGCCGTTTCGGGTGCCCGTGTCACCCTCATGAGCCAGCAAAATCGCATTTTCGAGGGGACGAGCGACGATTCCGGTCTCGTGGTCTTTTCCCTTGAGGATGGAGAGTTTACCCGTTACTTTCAGGACCCGAAGAGTGACTGGAGCGATTTCCTCCGTCTGCAGGTGGAATACCAGGGGGATCGCATCGAGTTTAAACCCAACGGGAGCCATAATCTCTGGAGAAGCTCGCCCCTTGCCGTTTCAACGCCGGCCCGTATCCAGAGGGCTTCTGCACAGGTTTTTCTCTTTACCGACCGTGGGCTATACCGCCCCGGAGAGGTCGTCACCTTCCGCGGCATCGACAGGACGCTGCAGGATGGCAGTTACGTTATCTACGAGGGCGATTATACCCTCAAGGTGAAAGAGAACCGCTGGAGGGGAAAAGAGATCTTTGAGAGCTCCGGTACCACCACGGCCAGCGGTGGTTTTTACGGTGAGGTTCCCATCCCCCCCGATCTGGAACCAGGCAGTTATGTGATCGAATATTCCAGGCCCGGAGGTGAAACTCGTCTTCCTTTTCAGGTTTCACAGTTCGAACGGCTCAAGTTTCAGGTGGGGCTTTCAATACCTGACCGGGACTATTTTGAGGGTGATACCGTAAGTGCCGAGCTTTCTGCCGATTATCTCGCCGGCGGGGCCCTCAACGAGGCTCACTACAGCGCTTCCTGGACAAAAGAACCGGCGTGGTTTGCTCCCGAGGGAGAGGAGTGGAAAGATTACCGCTTCGGTCCTTCCGGATATGATCGGCGCTACTTCCTTTCGGAATCCGAAGGGGTGCTGGGCAGCGACGGAAAGGCAATGCTTCGCCAGGCAACAAGCCCCGAGGGGATTGCCGGGCAGCCCCAGCGATACCGGGGAGAGGCTCGGGTGGATGATGCCGGTGGTCAGATGATCGCCGCCCGGACATCGGTGATCGTTCATCCTGCTGCCTTTTACATCGGCGGCCGTATGAATCACAAGGGATGGTCGGGTTTCGTCCGAAAGGGCGAGGATGTCGACTTCGACTGGGCCTTGGTGCGTCCCGACGGGCGATCCTACCGGGACGACGTAAAAAACCTGAACGTTGAACTTTTTAAGAGAAGCTGGAAGCGTGCCCAGCAACAGGGTGTGGCTGGGCGAATCAATACCCATTACGAAATGGTCCTAGAACCGGTAGAGCGTCAGACTCCTGCAATCGGCGGGGAAAACAAGGGATCGGTCACCTTCACACCGGCAAGTAGCGGTTCTTTCTTGGTCCGTTTCAGTGCATCGGATGCGGCCGACCGTCTCGCTGTTACCGAACTTTCTTTTTATGCAACCGGCTCTGATATTGTCAGTTGGGGCTTCGATAGCCCCGAGATGATCGGCCTTGAAACCGACCGCCCCTCCTATGCTCCGGGGGATACCGCAACCATACTGGTAAAAAGTCCCCTTGCCGCTGGTGATTATCTGATTACCGTGGAGCGGGAAGGCATTTTCGACGAACGTATTGTCCATCTCGACGGTTCGGCAAACGTCATCGGTGTTCCCATTAGTGAAGAGTTTGTACCGGTAGTCTATGTCGCCGTGAGCAGTTATTCCATAAGAACGAAGAAGCCGGATCATTCCTATCTGGAACCGGATCTTGATAAGCCGAAGGGCTATTTCGGTGTCGTTCCCATCATGGTAGATACCGATTCCAAACGGTTTGATATCGATATCCGGTCGGAGAAGGGCTCCTACCGCCCGGGGGAAGAGGCCGTGGTGCACTTGAAGGCGACGAACAAGGCGGGAGATGCCGTGCCCAATGCCGAGATCACCTTTCTTGCCGTGGACCGAGGGGTTCTCGATCTGATTGATTATCATGTTCCCGATCCCCTTGATTTCTTTTATGATCCGCGCAAATTTCCCATTGCGGTTTCCGGCGGCGATAGTCGATCGCTTTTGATCGATCCTGTTACCTATGAAGTGAAGGATTTGCAGGGAGGCGGAGGCGAAAATGAGAAGATGGAACGGCGTGAGGATTTTCGTCCCCTTGCGGTCTTTGAACCGTATGTGACTACCGATGAGAAGGGGGAGGCGG
>JGI2924J29684_1077339_pt1 | contig 16010 bp, 13 predicted proteins | sample BenlonsequencITS_FD_29684 | JGI IMG/M metagenome (IMG submission 29684)
CGTCCCAACCGTCGACTGACGGGTCGAATCGGGCCACACCGCCAGATTCGACCCATCAGTTCAGGCTTGGCCCGCCACTAGTTACAGTCTACTCTAGTCTATTCAGACTTAGTAGTTTCGTGACTGCTACTGGTACGAACAACTAGAAATCGTTCACAAACAGTGTGAACGACCTGAAAGACCACTACAGTGATGGGGGTCTGCTCTCGACAATCAGTCGATGACTGTTATCGATCGACGAACTGCCCTGTCTCTTCTCGGTGCAAGCGTAGCAACGGTGTCGCTCGCCGGCTGTTCCGACTCGAGCGAGCAACCGGAGTCGGAAGACGAACCCGAAGAAAGAACGGACGGCGAGACGACGGTCGACGACGGCTCCCTTCCGTCGTACGCCGGAGTCCTTCCCGAGAGAGACGGCTCCGAGTACCTGTACGGGACGATCGACCTCGAGACGATGAACGTCTTGCTGGACGCCGACGATGCGGGTGACGTCGAGGAGCCCACCGATCCGCTGATCGGTAACCTCGTCGTCGTCGCGTTACACTGCGTGTTCGGACTCACACTCCTCACGAACTCTCCGAGTTACGACGCCTTCGTCGAGCACAACCGGACGACCGACGGCCAGGAGACGTTCGTCTTCGTCGACGGCGTCTACGTTCTTGTCGGCGATTACGACGTCGACGGCTTCACCGACGCTCTCGAGGAGTGGGGGTACGAGTCCGAATCGACGGCAGACGAGTACGCCGTCTACGAGTTCCCGGAGACCGACGAAGTCGTGGGTGTAACCGACGACGCGTACGTCTTCTCCTACAGCGGATCGGACCTGGAGACCGACGACGAGTTCGACGCCGCCGAGGCCGTCGAACGGACCGTCGCAACGGCCGCCGGCGACCGCAACGCCGCATCCTCGGGAAACGACGAGTTCGCACGACTCCTTCGGACCGGCGATATTGCCGGGATCACGCTTGGACTGTCTACCACCGACGGCGAGTTCGACGAGGAGACGCTCGAGAGTCCTGCCGAGGCTGACACTCTGACGTTCTCTTTCGACGGGTTCACGGGTGCAAGAGGTGCCTACCAGCAACTCTCGATGCTCGAGGACGGCGACGCGGTGGCGCGAACGACCGTCATCTACGCTGACGAGCAGCGGGTCGACGAGAACCGCCTCGAGACGGCGTTTGGAACGGAGGCTGACTCGTTCGAGGTCGTTCGTGACGGCGCAACCGTCGCACTCGAGGGCGAGTACAGCGGTGATCTCGTCGAGGAGTAACGACTACTGGTCTGGTAGCGTCGAAACGAACGACTGACCTCGCGACTCTGTCTGCCGACCGTCCTACTGTACCGTGGGTGTGTCTGCTTTCATTTTTCGAGACTCCGCCTCTCGAGAGACGAACCGTCCGCTCCCGTCGACTGTCCCCAGCCAGCCACACTCCCGACAGATGAACAGTCCCTGCCCGTCGACCAGCGAGGCGCCACAGTCGGGGCAGAATCCATCGTTCTCGCCTGTCGCCTCGGTGGGTGGTTTACCGAGTGGCGTCGGCACCTCGCCCGTTCGGAGGGCGGCGATTGCCTCGTCGGTCGTATAGGTCTCCTCGCCTTCGGAGTGGGGAAAGACACCGATCAGTTCGTCGTCGTGGTAAATCTCGAGACAGAGAAGCGGCGTCACCAGCAACTCACGTGTCTCGCCGGTCACTGGGGAGGTCCTGGTTCGTTCCCGGAACGGTGGGCGAACGCTCACGCCGCGTTGGTCTGCCCACGACCGGAAGCGCTCGTAGGTCTCGAGGACTTCCTGGTGGGGGCTGTTCTCCGACCGTGTGACCTCTTTCGGCCAACTCCGGAGCAACAGGTCGTCGATTTGTGTCTCTGATTCACACGCCTGTAGGGTCTCGACCTGGCTGTCCATCGGCTCCAGCAGCAGAGGTGTACGGACGTGACAGACGGTCGTGAGTGGCGCTCCGGTCATCGTTCGAATCGGCCACGTTCTCGTTGATAAACCTTAGTGGGGACCGTGCTAGCAACGACCAAGTAGTCGATTCAGGGGCAGTGCGGACAGTCTTGGGCCTTCACGACGGACCACTAGGGAGCGTCGACGCCGATTCGGATCGGTGGTCGTCCGACCGTCCACGTTCGACTAATGTGACAGCTGTGTCCTTTCGCACCAGTCGAACCGGGGGAAACCCGTCCGAGTTGCTGGCGAGCTACCAGCCCAACCGCTTGAGCTCGCGGATGCGTCGGAAGTGACGGACAACAAACCGTCTCAGTCCGACTCGGACTCCGTCTCCGTCGTCGTTCCACCGTCTGTTTTCGCTGCCGCGTGATTGCTCGAGGTTGCCGGGGTGTGTGGCCGGTCCGTTCGGTGTGTCGTCAAGTGTGGGCGGAGAAGTTGGCGGATCGCGTTGCGTTTGATGAGCACGAAGCCGACGAGGATCGTCATCAGCCCGACGATGGTCAACGAGTCGACGACAGAGCCGAGCACGAGCCAGCTCACGCCGATCGCGACCGCGGGTTCGGCGTAACCGACGAGGTTGACCTGGATCGCCCCGCTGCGGTCGAGCAGTTGGAAGTACAGCAGGAAGGCGAAGACGCCGGAGACGAAGGTGAGGTAGGCATACGAGAGGATTGCCGTCGACGTCAACTCGATGGTGGCTACTGATTCGCCCCGCAGTCCGGCCCACCCGAGCAACACGCCGGCACCGAGCAACATCGCCCAGGCCTGTAGCGTCTCGATCGGGAGATTCGAGTCGATCGGTCTGACGAGGACACCCCCGAGCGCGAACGCGATTGCCGAGGCGAAGACGATCGCGGCTCCGTAGGTCATTTCGCCGCCGAGTGCTCCTGGTGACGGCTGGACGACCATGACGACGCCGACGAGTCCCAGCATGAAGCCGACGATCCCGACCGGTCCCAGCCGCTTTTCTGAAAACAGGAGGCTGGCGAAGACGACCGTGAGGATCGGAGCCGTGCTGACGACCGTCGCGGCGACGGCACCCGAGACGTACAACTCGCCGATGTACAACAGCCCGTGGTAGAGGGCGATGACGAACACGCCGGCGACGCTGACTGCAAGCCACTCGCCAAACGTGGTGGGCCACGTTTTGTCGGTCACGACGGCTGCATAGCCGAGGACGACCACACCTGCCAGCGCGTAGCGAAGCCCGGCAAACAGCAGCGGTGGGACGTACTCGAGGCCGACTTCGATTGCAACGAACGAACTCCCCCAACAGAGCGCCAGTATCGAAAAGAGCACCCCATCTCGGTACGTGTCTGGAATAGACCCGAGTAAAGTCATGTATAGTTCACAATTGCCGCATCTATTTAGTACTTTCTACAATAGAAGGGCGAGATAGTTGAGTGAGATCTGTGAAAACTGACTGTAGTCGAACTCAGTTCAATAAAAATGGCCGTGGTTGTAGTAATGGGCAAGACTATATGTCGAGAACTATTTATTCCGGTCTATCGTGACCGTCAACGCATGGACGAACGCGACGTACGGTTGTTGAAAGCTATCTCGGAACTCGAGACTGGAAGCCCAGAACGCCTCCACGAGGAGACCGATATTCCTGTCTCGACGATTCATTATCGGCTTTCGAATCTCCGCGAGGAGGGGGTCATCACGAACGACCGCTACGACTTCGACCTCGAGAAGCTCGGTCTCGGCGTGACAGTCCTCGTGGAAGTCCACGCGGATTACCGAGGTTCTTACGAGGAGTTTGCGGACCGGTTGTTGACGATCGAGGGCGTCACGAATGTCTACTTCACTATGGGCGAGACCGACTTCATCGTCGTCGCCCGACTGAGCAGCAGCGAGACCGTCGAACGCCTCATCGCCGACTTCGAGCAACTCGAGGGCGTCGACCGAACCGACTCGACGTTCGTGATCTCGGCGATCGAGGAGCGTGATGCACTGCAGAGTTACGAACTGGAAACGCTACTCGAGGAACTGGTCGACGAGTAGCGGGTACTCGAGTCGACGGCTTTGGTCTGGTCCGGTTACGGAAATCGAGGAGAAAGCGCCGCCCTTCAGCGCGGGTGGATGTTGAGGAACGAGGCTGTCGGACCGCTCTCCGCACGCGACGACTACTCGGGCACTGTCTCGGCCGTCCGACCGGTGTCGGCCGTCGAGACCAGCCAACTATTTGTTTTCGTACCGAAAACGATACGAACGAGACCGTCATGATCGACAGCCTCGTCGTCTTCGTCGTCAGCCTCCTAATCGGCGCGCTCGGTATCCACGTCGGCGCGTGGCTCATCGCCGACGTCAGTGACTACACATACGCCGTGTTCACGGCACTGCTCGGTGCGATCGTCTGGGGTGTCGTCGGCTTCTTCTTCGGCTGGGTCCCGCTTCTCGGGCCGGCGATCGTCCTGCTTGCCTATCTCGCGGTCGTCAAACGCCGGTACCCGGGCGGCTGGATCGACGCTGCGGGGATCACGCTGGTCGCGTGGATCGCCGTCCTCGTCGTGTTGTACGTCCTGGCAACCGCGGAGCTGACGACGTACGACGCCATCGGGGTCCCCGGAACGTGATCGTGCCCGGTGTGCCCGAACGGGGAAACTACACGTAGAACCTCGAGACACGTAGAACCTCGAGCGACGAACGGATCAGGCCCGCTTCTGGATCTCCTCGCGTAGCAACTCGCTGACGAGGTCGCCGTCTGCCTTTCCACGGAGGGCACCCATACACTCGCCCATGAGGCCGGAGAACGCCTGCATTCCCTCTTCCTCGACCTGCTGTTCGTTTCGTTCGACGACCTCGGCGACGGCCTCCTGGACTTCGCTCTCGTCTGCGCCGCCGAGTCCTTCTTCTTCTGCTGCTTCTGCCGGGGTTCGGTCGGGCTCTTCGGCCAGCGCGGTCAGCAGGTCCGGCACGCCTTCGTTTGGCAACTCGCCGTCTTCGACCAGTTCGAGCACGCCGCGAAGATGTTCGTCTCCGAGGACCTCGACTGACACGTCGTCCCGGCGGAGTTCGGTCAGGGTCGACTCGAGGGTCGACGCCGCAAGCGTCGGATCGACGCCGTCGACGACGACGTCCTCGAACAGCGGCATGTGTTTGCCGTACGCAACCTGTTCGGCCAGCCCTTCCCCGAGGTCGTACTCGTCCTGGTAGCGCTCGACCTTCTCGGTCAGCAGTTCAGGTTCGGGCACGTCGCTCGGGTCGGGCTCGACCGGCGGCACGTCCGTCTCGGGATACATCCGCGCCGCCCCGGGCAGCGGACGCAGGTAGCGGGTCGTCCCGTCGTCGTTCGCACCGCGGGTCTCCTCGGGAACGCCCTCGAGGGCAGTCTCGGCGCGTTCGACGACGGCCTCGATCGCTGTCTCGGCCGTATCGGTGTCGTCGGCGACGATAGCGACGGCGTCGTCGGGACCAGCACCGACTGCCTCGCGCAGGGCATCGACTTCGTGCTCGGTGACGCCGTAAGCCGGCAGTTCGTCGGTGTGGAAAATCCCGCCGGCACCGTGGCGCTTGGCGTGATCGGAGAACTCCGTCCCGAGGCGGCGGTCGGGTACGATCTCGTGGCCGACGAGACCGTCGAACCCGCACAGTGGGACAGCCATCACGGAGCCGCCCGAACTCAGCGCGCCCTCGATGACGCCGCTTTCTGTCCCTTCGAACACGTCAGTCACGTCCTGAGAGTCTCCGACGCTTGCCTCGCGATTACGAAGCTCGTCCGCGATCTCGACCAGTTCGACCTGCCGAGCGACCTCGTTACGAACGATGTCGTCGATGTCGTCTAAACTCTGGACTCCTTTGATCTCGACGCGAGCCCCCGCCTCGATCGAGACGTTGACGTCCTGGCGGATCGTCCCGAGGCCGCGTTTGACTTTCCCCGTCGAGCGAAGCAGCATGCCGATCCGCTCGGCGGCCTCGAGCGCCTGTTCGGGCGTCGAGATGTCGGGTTTCGTGCCGATCTCGACCAAGGGAATACCGAGCCGGTCGAGACTGTAGCGCACCCCGTCGTCGGTCTCTGCGACCCGCTGGGCGCTTTCCTCCTCGAGCATGAGGTCTTCGACGCCGACCGCGCCGTCGCTCGTCTCGATCTCGCCGTCGGTTGCGACCAGCGTCGAGCGCTGGAAGCCAGAGGTGTTCGAGCCGTCGACGACGATCTTTCGCATGACGTGAGCCTGGTCGACCGGCTCCATCTCCAGCAGTTGGGCAATCTCGAGGACGGCCTCTAGAGCCTCCTCGTCGAGTTCCTGCGGTGGCTCGTCGTCTTCCTCGACGAGACAAGTCGAGTCGTACGCGAGATACTCGAACTCGCGGTCGACCTTGCTCTCCTCTAAGGCGGCCTCGTCGATCTCGCCGAGTTCGCTCCGGGTGGGATGCAGATAGCGGGTGAACGTTCGCTCGGCCTCCTCGGGTTCGCGAAGTTCGGTCGGACACTGGCAGAACAGTTTCGTCGCCGTCTCGAGTTGCTGGTGGATCTCCAGCCCGGCGACGAGTCCGAGCTCGTCGTAGTCGTACTCGCTCGCAGTCATTGGCGTCCACTCGGTGACGGAGGGGTAAAAAACCGTTCAGTTTGCCGTTGTGGTTCCACGGTCGAAACTCGATCGCCGACGCGGTCAGTCGGTCGACAGCGGCGAGTTCGGACTGGTTCGAACGGACTCTGACTCCGATTCGGCGAGGCCCGGAGTTACACCGGCTTCGTCGCGGTCGCTGCCACTCTCGTCGCCATCCAGGACACACTGGACGGCCTCGAGTACCGTCTCCGGAGACGTCTCGAGCGCTCGGCGACGGAGTCGATCGTACCGAGCCCGTGCCGTCTCTCCGGCGAAGAGTCGGCCTTCCAGGGGCTGACGATCGGTGACGACCAGCGGCGACGCCGATTCGAGGGCCGCCAGGACACACTCGTTGCCAGAACTGACAACGGGATCGGCGAGTATGGTCACGTCGGCGTCGCCGACGGCGTCCTCGAGTGCCCGTCGCTGTGAATCGGAAAGCGGTGTGTGCGGGTCGACCGTGATCGTTTCGGCCTCGAGTCGCGCTGCGGTCTCGGTTACGACGCCGTGGGTGACTGGCCCAGCAGAAATCGAGAGGTCGGCAGCTGCGAGTCGGGCGAGCGTCCCTGCAGCGGTCGTTCCCGTCCCGACGACGTGGGCGTGCGTCTCCCGGCCGCCGTCGTGCTCGAGGCGGACCGTCTCGGCCCGATCGCCGTTCCGATCGGCCGCTTCGTGGGAGTCGACGGCGGAATCCACCGCGTTCGGCAGCGCAGTCACGGTCTCCGTCCCCGTCACCGGGTTCGGAACGACCGTCGCGTTCGCGTCGAACGCGTCCGCGAGTGCCTCTCTCGTGAGCACCGCCGACGGTGGACCGACGGCCCTGACGCCACCGTCGGCGAGCATGACGAGTCGATCACAGTAGCGTGCCGCGAGGTCGAGGTCGTGGATCGCCGCGACTGCCGTCCGGCCGTCGGCGACCAGTTCCCGGACCAACTCGAGCGTCTCGATCGCGTGGTTGATATCGAGGCTTGCGGTCGGCTCGTCGAGAAGCAGTGCAGGCGTCTCCTGGGCGATCGCCCGCGCCATGACGACTCGCTGGCGCTGGCCACCGCTTACCTCGTCGATCGGCCGGTCGGCGAAGTCGGCTGTTCGCGTCCGCTCGAGGGCTTGCTCGACTATCTCCCGATCGTCCCGCGACGGCGGTGAGAACCGCGAGCGGTGTGGGTGTCTTCCCATCTCGACGACATCCGCGACGGGAAACGAAAACGAGAGTGTCGTGTCCTGCGGAACGACTGCGACGAGGCGACTCGAGGCTTTCGAGGAGACAGCCTGAAGATCGACGCCGTCGACGCTCACCGAGCCGGAGTCGGGCTCGAGTGTCCCGCTTATGGTCCGCAATAGCGTCGTCTTCCCGGCACCGTTTGGCCCGACGAGCCCGACGAACTCGCCAGGGTCGACGGTCACGGAGACGTCTTCCAGCACCGAAATGTCGCCGAACGAAACCGAGACGCTGTCGACGGCGATCGGCGCGGGCTCAAGCGTTCGGGCGTCGGTCGACGGCGTCTCTGTCATAGTTCGTGTACCTCTCGCTTGGTGAGCAGGTAGAGGAAAAACGGCGCGCCGAGAACGGCCGTCACGATGCCGACTGGGACGATAGGCGTCCCGACCTCGAGGCCGAAGGGGAACGCAAGCGAGTCCAGTCGGGCGATCGTATCTGCTGCGACGAGGAACGAGGCACCAGCGAGGGCGCTGGTCGGCAACAGGATTCGGTGGTCGGGACCGACGATCAGGCGCAGTATGTGGGGCACGATGAGGCCGACGAAGCCGATGACGCCGGCGACGGCGACGCCGGCGGCCGTGACGATGCTCGCCACTGCGAGCAAGAGGAGTTTGGTTCGCTCGACGTCGACTCCGAGGTGGTGGGCGTCTTCCTCGCCGAGAAGCAAGACGTTCATCTCTCGCGTGTACGCACAGAGCACGGACACGCCGAGAATCGTGACTGGGAGGGCGAACGTGACGTCGCTCCAGCTACTTCGATGAAGGTGGCCCATCATCCAGACGACGGCCTCCCGCAGGTTCTCGCCGCTGTGGACCAGCATGTACGATATCAAGGCACCGAGAAACGCCTGGATGGCGACGCCAGCGAGCAATAGGGTAGCGACTGGAGTCCGTCCACCTTCGGTCGCGATAGCGTAGACGAGAAACGCGGTCCCAACTGCACCGATGAACGCAGGGACGTGCACGCTCGAGAACGGCACCACTGTCGGAAACGCGATGGCCGCGACTGCACCGGCTGCAGCGCCTGTCGAGACGCCGATTATCGACGGATCTGCGAGTGGATTCCTGAAAAAGCCTTGCATCACGGTACCGGCGGCCGCGAGCGCGAAGCCGACGACGGCCGCGAGCGCGATCCGTGGCAGTCGTACGTCGGCGACGATCGTCTGGTGGGCCGACGGCACGTCGTAGGCGACGACGCCGGTAAGGTTGAGTACTGCTTTCGACACGGTGACCGGGTCGATTCGAACGGGGCCGAGCATGGCGCTGGCTACGACAGTCCCGACGAGTAACACCGAAAGCGCCACACACCACGCGACGAGCCGTCCGGAAAGTCGCACGTCTGAAATCTCGATTTCATTAGTCAAATATTTGTTGGGGTCGCGCGTGTGTCCCGTCGATGCGAACGTCACTGACCGTCATCGTCGCAGTATCGATCGCCCTCGCGTTTACAGCCGCCCCGGCCGCGGGAGCAGGCGTCGCAGCCGGTGCAAGCTCGAGCGCGGGCGACGCCACGGCAGGGTCGCTGGCCGCCCTCGGCGCACAGGAAGCGCCAGGTTGCGAGTTCCCGTTCGAAGAGACCGACGCGACAGGTGAGACCGTCACCGTCGAGGAAGAACCCGACGACGTCGTCGCCCTCCAACCGAGCGACGCCCAGTCGGTGTTCGAGATCGGCGGCGAAGACAAACTCGTCGGCATGCCGGTCGGCCAGTACACCGACTACCTCGAGCCCGACGAGAACCTCGACATCAGCGAGGACGACGACCTGACGCCGATCACCGAAGCGGTCGTCGACCGTGAACCCGACGTCGTGCTCGCAGGCAACACTCTCGAGGACGACGACGTGGTCGACCAGCTCCGGAACGCCGGCCTGACCGTCTTCGTTTTCCCGACAGAAGACTCACTCGACGGCGTCGAGGAGAACGTCCGGCTCACCGGCGAAATCGTCGGCGAGTGCGACGGCGCTGCAGCGACGATCGACTGGATGGACGACACCCTCGAAGAGATCGACGAGGCGCTCGCGGACGAAGACCGCCCGCTCGCGTACTACGCGATGGGTGACGGATACACCGCTGGTGAGGGCTCGTTCTCCCACGAGATTCTGACGACTGCCGGCCTCGAGAACCTCGGTGCCGAGGTCGGTATCGAAGGCTGGGATATGGTCGACGCCGAGCAGGTTGTCGAACAGGACCCAGACTGGATCGTCTACGGCGAAACCTGGGGCGAGCCACCAGTCGGCGATGGCGTGATGGCGACCTCAGCCTACGAAGACGAACAGTTCGTCGCGGTCAACGACCACTACATGAGCCAGCCTGCACCGCTGGTCGTCGTCGCGATCGCGGGCATCGTCGAAGACGTTCATCCGAATGCCTACGAGGAGTCCGGTCTCGCGGACGACGAACGAATCGACCACTACGGCGACATGCCTGCAGGTGCACTCGATGCAGGCGACGGCGATGACGCGGGCGCTGACGGCACAGATACCGGTGAGGCCGACGACGACTCGATCCCCGGATTCGCCGCCTCTACGGCACTGGTGGCCGTACTGCTGACGTCGCTCGCGGTCGTCCGCTCGAGAGAGAAAGAGTAACGGGCCGGAACGGCAGCCGCTTCTTTTCGACTCGACGCGAGGTCGTCACAGCGAACAGCCGGCCGCCGCGACGGCGTCGGTGACCGACGACCACACAATTGACGTAGCGAACCGTCAGTCGGTGGCGTTACCGACTGTAGAGCCACTTGCGTAGTCTCCCGTCCGCGCTGGCAAACTTCGACCACAGGAGCAATGCAGGCGGTAGTGCTACGACGGATGCCACGAACGAATAGAACACGCTCGATGCCATCAGCATGCCAAAGTCGCCGAGGACGGGAGTGATTGCGAGTGCGAGCGCACCAGTCCCAAGCGACGTGGTGAGCATACTCCCGGTAAGCGCACCGCCGGTTCCGGACAACGTGGTCGTGAGTGGGTCGACAGGGTCGTCGCCGACGTCGTACTCGTCGATGAACCGCGCAGTCGTGTGGACAGTGTAGGCGATTCCGAGACCGATCGAAATAGCCAGAATAGTCGCTGTCAACGCGTTCAACGGCATTCCAAGGAACCGCATCGTCCCGATGAGAAACGCCACCGCGATTGCAATCGGGAACAGGTTCACGACACCGAGCAGCGGCCGTCCTTCGAGTATCGTATAGATCATCACGAGGAAGACCGCAGAGAGCCCGAGAGCGAGGAGCAATCCCTGGATTGCCGAGTCGAAGATCATCTCCGTAATTGCGTCGAAGATGACGATATCTCCGGTTGCCGTCGCCGAGTAGCGGAACTCGTCGGCGAATGCGGCCCCGTCTTCGGCCGCGTCTTCCTGAGAGGCACTGCTATCGATCACGTACTCGATCTGTGCGCTGCGGCGGTCGTCGGTGAGATACTGTTCCGCCTGGTGACCAGCCGGTGACGCAAACAGTTCGTCGTAGACCCGATCGAGGTTGCGGTTGGGAATCCCGTCGCCGTTTCGGTCGTTCCGATCGACGAGTGCCGCGAACTCCTCGTCCTGTCGAGCGTACGCCTGGATCACCGTGATAATGCTCTGTTCGTCAGTTTCACCGCCAGATGCAACGGCTAAGCTATCCGGTGGGTCCTCGTTTACCCTGTGTAACGCCTCGAGCGCGTGGTCTTCTTCGAAGGGCCCCTCGACGTACACCGTTACCGTCTCGTCTTGATTCGCGTCGAACCGTTCCTCGAGTGTGTTTATAGTCTCGGTGAAGGTGTACTCACTCGGCGCAAACGGTTCCGGAGCGGATTCGACGTACCACTCTTGTTCTTCGGGCGGCAGGAAATCCTCCTCGTCGAACGACGTATCGACGCCGGCACCGTAGACGCCCATTCCGGCTCCGCCGACGAGAAGGACGACGACGAAGATCGTCGGTGCATACTCGCTGGCTTTCGCCGGAAAGGTCAGAATGCGTCCGAGCGACGACTCTTCCGAAGCGATCGGTGTGGCGTTGAACTCTCGAACGCCGTACTGCTCCCGGACGTCGTCGACGATGAGCTTCAGCGAGGGTAGCAAAATTCCGAAGATGAGAAACGTAAACACCATGCCGATAGCCGATGCGATACCCATGTTCTGAATGGGCTCGAGGTCCGAAACGACGTTTGCACCGAAGCCAAACACTGACGTCACTGTCACGATTACGAACGCGACGAGTAACTGGTTGTTCGCCGTCTGCATCGCCGCAAGTGGTTCGTATCCCTGTATCGTCTCCTCACGATAGCGATTGATGATGTGAATCCCGAAGTCGACCCCGACTGCTAACAGTAAGACAGGAACGGCAATCAGTTGCTGATCGAACGGAATTCCTGCGTATCCGAGGAACCCGAACGTCCAGATGACGGTCAACAGCAACGAGAACAGACCAAGTGCGAGATCGATCGGATCTCGGTACGCTGCGACGAGAAATGCAAGCATCAACAGCACGACGACGGGCATCACGATCGCCAAAGAGTCGACGATAACGTTCTCGAACTCGTCGAACATGATCCCCTCCCCGAAGACGAGGATCTCTGCGGATTCGTCTTCGGCCACCGACTGTACTTCCAGTTGAAGATCAGTCAGATCCTCCTGTCCGAACTCCGACGGGACGTCGTGAGAAACGACCGTTATCGAAGCCGAAGCCGTGGCTTCGTTCTCGTTGAAATCGTCAGCGAGAACCCCGACGAAGCCAGGATTGTCACTCAGCGCGCGGACAGTCTCTCTGACCTGCCTCTCTGTCGCGTCCTCGAGGACGCGGCGCTGTTGTGCCGGCGTCTGGGCGTTCTCGTCGAGTGCTTGGGCGACGATCGGTGCCGGCCCGTCCGCGGATGCAGCGCGTAACTCGGGATCTGAGTCGATTTCCTCGAGAACAGTGAGACTGGCAAGCAGCTCTTGGCGGGTCAGCACGTCTGAACCCCTGTGGATGAGCTGTGTGCTCTCCTCGTCGCCCATAAAGGACGTTCCGAACTCCGCTTCGATCGCGTCGTAGGCCTGTTGTTCCTCTAAGTCGTCGGTGAACGCCTCGGTCATGTCGGTTTCCGTTTCGACGAGTGGGACACCGGCTGCAAGGACGGCGGTCACCAGCAGGAAGGCCACGACGACCGCTTTCGGACGAGAGACGATCGTCTCGCTGAGGCGCTCGGTCGCCTTTTCGATCCGTTCGTTGAGTGCCGTCATCGCCGCTGATAGACGTACGCGCCAGCACCTGTCCCGAGAAGGGTGAGCGTAACGATCAGTCCGACTGGGAGTCCAGCGCCGCCTTCGAGGACGTCGATGGCGACTCGGGTGGTGTCGGACAGTTGGCTCGTCCCGGACGCATCGTCGTACCGGAAGTCGAACGAGATCGGATACGTCTTTTCGGTCGCACCAGCATCTGCCTCGAGTTCGAACGTTATCGAGGCGGTTTCTCCGGGCTCGAGTGATTCGACGAACGCTTCGTCGTCGTCGCTATCGAGCGGATCGCTGGCGAAGAGGTTCGCTTCGATGTCCGTCACTGCCTCGTCGAGGTTGTTCGTCACCTCGACGTCGACGTGTTTTTCGTCGCCGGCAGTGATTTCTCGGTCGAGAACGTCGAGCGTGAACGCGTCACGCTGTTCGCTCACCGCTGTGACGACCTCGAGATCGTCGTCCATCCGCTGTTCGAAGTCCGAGGTTCGGTACTGTACGGCGAGATCGAGTACTCTGTCGATCGGTTCGGCCTCGCTGCTTACGTCGAGCGGGAGGGTAAACGACGCGGACTCACCTGGCTCGAGTGAGCCGACCGCGATGCTCGGTTCGATTGGGATGATCGTCGGCGATTCTTCCGTGAAGTGGACGACGACGTTTGCAGCTTTGCTTGGGCCGTCGTTCGTGAGTACACCGCGAAGATCGCCGTCCTCACCGACGTGGAGATCCGACCGAACGTCTCCGATGCTGAACTGCTGTTCTGCCATCGGAGCGACACCTGCGCTCGGACTGTCGTCGGCCCGCTGGAGACCGTCTGCGGTTTTGAACGAGACGGTGCCGTCTATCATGTAGTATCGCTCGCTCGTGTCTGGCATCACGGACACGTCATAGCGCACCGTTGCCGTCTCGTTGGGCTCGAGTTCGTTGACCATCGCGGTGTCTTGTGGCGTCGTCGTTTCGTGTTCCAGACTACCGAACAAGAGGCTACTGCTCATCGACTCCAGAGCGACGTTGACGTCCGTCGCAGTTTCGTTTCCGACGTTCTTGATAGCTGTCGTCAGTGTCCCCGTGTCACCGATCTGTGCATCGGTCGAGACGTCGACGATTTCGAACCGCGCATCGTCGTCTACGGTGACATCGATCGACGTCCGGTCTGTCGTCGAACGTTCGTAGACGCTGCTCCCCGAGGTTGAACGCCACGTATAGGAGTAGGAGATGTCGACGTCGATCGTGTACGTACCTGCGTCGACGTCGTCGGGAACGTCGACTGCGAGTTGTGCAGCGTCGTTTGGCTGGCTCTCGGGAACGGGCCCGATTGCCAAAGTGCCGCTTTTGACTGTGAGTGGCGTGTCGTCGGCGTTGGCGTCGATTTCGACGCTTCGTGCCGTCGTTACGGCGTCGCGCACGTCGTCTGTTCCTCGTTCGAGTTCGCCGTCGTTCGTCACGACGAGGGGTACTTCGTTCGTCTCTCCTGGCTGAACGATCGGGTTCGGTGCGTGTAGACGTAGGTCCGGTTCACCGTGTGCTGGGAGCGGGCTCTGGGCCTGTGCCAGTTGCTGTCCGTCTTCTATTCCGTCTTCGTACCCTTCTTCGTACAGTTCCTCTGGGTCCTCGGGCTGTGTCTCGTCGGCCTGTCCCGTGCCGGCTCCGGCTACGAATACGCCCGACGAGACCAGCAACAGCGTTAGGGCGACAATAAAAACGGAGTGTACCCGCATCTTATCTCCTCTTTCGGTCGCTCGTCGCTTCTCGTTGCCGTTCGTTCGTGGCCTTTGCAACGGAATAGTACGCAGAGTTGCACGTAAGATACTGTGTCCAGCTACTGGGCACCATGGACAACGGTGAGAATAGAAAAATGAAAAAGCTTTCCATTCCTGGATTCTTATTTCCGGCTGAGCGTCGATGTCAACCGATCGTCCGCACCGAAGCATGCTGGGGAAACTCGCGTGGGACCGGTGGCTTTCCTCCGAGCAAACGACCGTGAACCGTTCCGGAGACACCACACGGGAGCCGCGTCCACTCACCCCCGTCTTCTCGAGAACCGGTCACGAACTGCAACGGAAAGGCAGTGGCGAGTCAGGTCTGCACTGCTTGGCCAACCCCGGTCGTGTGATACGGAATGCTGTACCGACGTACCGGCGCGACTGCAGGGGGACTCGCGGTCGCGCCGGAACTGATGGACAGCAAACCGTATGGGCCGGGCCGCCACAGCAGTCGACGGGTGGGACGGGACTACCAGTTCGATCGGCCCGCTCGCGCGCTGGCGGGTTCGATCACCGGGCCTCGAGTGGCAGCGGACCAGTTTGCCGAGCACGGCCCACGCCAGCTCCGGAGAGACGAACTGATTTATACTGGCCCGACGACACTCTCACCAAATGAAAGGGTTCAGTGACGACGAACGAGAGCGGATCAGAACGGCACTGATCGAAAGCGGATGCGAGTTATTCGTCCGTTACGGACTGGAGCGGACGCGGATCAAGGATATTACCGAGGAAGTCGGTATCGGCACGAGCACGTTCTACCAGTTCTTTGACTCGAAAGAACATCTCTACCTGGAAGTGTTATATCGAGAGGTGGAACGGTTCACCGACGACCTCGAGGCGGAGATCCAGACCGTGTCCGACCCACGCGAACAGGTTCGAATTACCCTCCAGCAGACGTTCGACGAAGTCGAGACGAACCCGATAATCAGGAATCTCATCGTCGAAAACGAAATTCGAACGCTGGAAACGGAACTCTCGGAGCTGAACCAGCAAGCGCTTTCCGCCGAATTTGACACCGTCTTCGTCGGGGCCAAACAGTGGGTCGAGATGGAGTCGTTCAAGTACGATGATCCGGCTATCGTCAGCGAATTCATTCGAACCTTCGTGTTCGTCTCTCGGTGCAAGGAGTTTCCGTCCCACGAGGGAACTCCAGCGTATCCCGAAATTCGAAACGCACTGATCGAGACAGTCGTCGACGGACTTTTCGAAGACTGATACGGAATGTTGTACCGATGTACCGGTGCGACCGCAGGAGCGCGGTCGCGCCGGATATGACTGATACGGATTACTGTACCGATTTACCGGCGCAACCGCCGCCCGGGTCGCGGTTGTGCCGGAACTGACTTACAGTAAA
>JGI2924J29684_1077337_pt1 | contig 15999 bp, 14 predicted proteins | sample BenlonsequencITS_FD_29684 | JGI IMG/M metagenome (IMG submission 29684)
CCTACGTAGAGATTTTTGAAACCATAACCTGCCATAAGTGCCGGAACAAAGAGTTGAGATCCTGAAACTCCAAGACGTTGTATAGCATTGATTATCCCAACTGAGGTGTTACGCATTTTGGTCGGATAATGTTCAGGTACATATGCCATGGCAATAAAGCCGACACCCATACCTAACGCGTTAAGTCCAAAGGCTAGAATCATAATGAGCATATAGTTATTTCCTGCAAAGGCAAACCATACGGCTAAGGCTGCCCAGATGAAAGTACCAATACCCATGGGAATCTTACGGCCGCCTTTATCAGAGAACGGTGAGGAGAGGAACAGGCCCACTGGACCACCGAACATAAAGGCTGTACCGATTGTTAGACTTTGCTCTAAAGTAAAGCCTAATGCAGAGTTAACAAGGGTTGGCGTCCAGACAGAAATTGCAAAACTCGCTATATTCAATGGAACACCAATCAGAAGCAATATGATGGTCCGTTTGAGATATTTGCCGGAGAACATACCAATAAACTGTTCCATGGCGTTAACTTTCGGGGGGGTGTTTTTTGCCGCATCGCTGAGGTCTACTGCTACACCAGTAATGAATTTTACAACCTCTTCGGCCTCTGCTATTCTGCCCTTGGATACAAGCCAGCGCGGGGATTCTTTTAGATATTTAAGTCCGAGGAAGAAGGTCAGGAATCCTGCTCCACCTAAGTAAAAGATGATTCGATAAGCGTCGGCACTCATAGGAATAATCGCTCTGGAAATCATACCGATAACTGGCATAGCACAGAAACCGCCGGCAGCACATAAGCTTTGCCATTTTCCACGGCTCTCTCCAGGAGATATTTCCGCAATATAGGCAATCGAAGTAACCATCATCATGAAAATACCAAAACCTGTTGCTGCTCTGGCAAAAACGAAGACAGAAAAATCACTTGTCAAACCATTAAGAATCGACATGGATGAGAAGATAACCATAGCCATAAGAAAGGTTTTACGGCGTCCGATTAAGTCGGAAATCATACCACCGAAGAATCCACCCAAGGTCATTCCTAAGAAATACGTAGAGGTAACCGTTGCAAGTTGAGTTTTATCGGCAATGAAGCCATTTTTCAAGATGGCTGGTGCAATAAAGGAGAAGTTATTGTTATCCAATTGCTCAAAGAAATAAGATAGGACAATGAGAATAAAGAGGAACAGATGAGTCTTACTTACGGGAAGGCCGTCAAAGTAGTTATTTTTGATTTTAGTTTCATTTACCACGAACTTCACTCCCTTAATAATAATTTAAGTATTAGTCCAGAGAACCATCGAATTCATGTGACAATAATTTCTTTCACAACTCAATCTGGAATTTTGACATACATTACCTCCCGCGTATTATTCAAACATCGTGCCCTTACTATGCTTTGTCTTGATTCTGTACTTTTGCTGGGGCCACATCCTTTCTGTTATCATAGTGATGTTCGATATTCCGGGTTAAGTTAAGAGGCTTTTTCCTCAGGTTTGTGAAGGTTATGTCAAGCACAGTGTAAGTGGTTGAACTACTTTTGACCAACAACGATTTATTGAGGAGGATACCAACTATTTGTTGTACTAATAACTCCTATTAAAAAAACTAATAAGTTTTAACCCGAAATTCTTGTAGACAACTTGTGATGAACCCTGAGGGTATGAGTGGTTCTGAGGTTTTAAAAAACTACTAAATAGTGCGTGTATGGCCGACTTCATATCGAAAAGCAAAGAGAGTAGGGGACTTAGCTTATAGCTAAATTCCCTACTCTCCTTAAGTACTGGATTGTTTTTTTATGTATTTACAAAGATTAATTGTGACAAAGACATCAAATGATTGTTTGTGATTAATAACGCAAATCAAATATACTCTGCGTATAGATAACCTCCACAGCTTTGGCCAGAGTTAAAAGGATAGATTACTAGTCATGTAGTTTTTGTAAATTCCCAGAAGATCCTGGCTTATTGAGGATAGAGGTTGCTGAGTAGACACCAGCCAGCCAAAATCAAGGCAAAGGCTATCCTTAATCGGTATTGCGACAATTGAGTTTTCACGAAATAAGTTTACATCCGAGAGGGTAGTAATTCCGATGGCTTTGCTGTGGATAATGGTTTTTAAGTAAATTTCTCTGCTGTTTGTTTTCGCTATGATGTCCAGCTTACTCAAATCCCCGAACATCCGGGATAGCATTTCTAAATAAGGTTCAAGATTGTAGACTACAATCGGATACTTCCTGATCTCGGTTTTTTTAAACACGATCTTCTTAGCTAAGGGAGATGATTTAGCCACGCAAGCTGAAAATTCATGGCTGCGGAATTTTTCAAAGTGAACATGGTTGTTGTTTAAAAGTGGATGACTGTAATAAGCAGGCAGGTTGACAAGTCCTAGATCAATAAGCCCTTCATTAAGCTTAGTTACAATATCATCCGGTTTTTGTTCTTCAATGTGCAGATTAACTTCAGGATGCTTTTCTCGAAATGAATCTAAAATCGGAGGAAGGTAATGGCTCATATGGGGAGTCGTGCTAATGCATAATTTATCACTGGAAGTTGGCCTGTCTATCTCGGAATAGGGTTCCATACACTCCAGTAATTCTTCGTATTTAAGAATAACTTCCTTTGCTTTTTCTACAGCCAGATTACCAGCCTCTGTAAGAGAGACTCCTTGGCGACTGCGCCGAAACAAAGCAACATTTAAATCTGCTTCGAGTTTCTGAATAGCTTGGCTTAAGCCTTGCTGAGAAATGAAGAGATGCTCTGCAGAAAGTGTTATGGATTTTGTTTTTGCTATCTCAACTAAATAATAGAGATGCTCAATACGCAAGGGTAGCACCTGCCTCTGTTTGTTGCTATCGTCCAATTTTTACGGAAACTAAGATGTAGTTAGACTATTATACACATTATTGCTGTCATTTACATAGTCCCAACTATGAATTAGTTAGAGTACCGAAAAGTTTTTGCTCGGGACTTAGGGGAAGGCGTAGCGGTATGCCAATGGCCCACTACGGTAAAATATATGATAAAAAAAGAGACTTAAAGGAGAGAAAATGATGAAAAACTATTTAGACACTCAAAAACATTTAATTACCTTACAACATGAATCCGAAGAAGCATTTTTAGCTGAGTTTAGAGCAGGAAACTATACTTTAGAAAATCCTTATATCGTTAAAAATCCCTATTTGATTAACCCATTAGCTGCAGTGATTTGTTTTAATACCGAAGAAGAACTAGCTGTAAAAGTAACCGTAAAAGGCAAAGCAGTGGAAGGGGATATTGAACACACATTTAGTGCTGCCAAGGAGCAGGTATTGCCCATTTATGGCTTATATGACGCTTATGAAAATAGCGTAGTCTTAACCCTGGAAAATGGCAAGACAGCTGAGGTCAAAATCGAAGTGGATGAATTAAACATTAACAAAGCATTTTCTTGCGATACCACCTATGAGTATTTTGGTAAAGATCTTATGATTATATCGACGGCTACTCCTTTGGTTGATTCCGCCAGAACTTGCGGGTTTGATTATGCCGGTGATTTAAGATGGGTGATGACGGAAAAAGCAAGCTGGGATATTAAACAACTGGCCAACGGAAGACTATTAGTATCCTCATACCGCTCAATGCAAAAGCCCTATTATACTGCAGGACTTATGGAACTGGGCTTTTGTGGTAAGATCTATGCCGAATATCGGCTGCCGGGGGGATTTCATCATGATGCCATTGAATTAGAAAACGGTAACTTATTAGCTGCCTCGGATAACGATTTCAATGAATCTGTGGAAGACTATGTGGTAGAAATCGATAGAGAAAGCGGTGCTATCGTTAAATCCTGGGATTTGCTCAAGATCTTACCCAGAGAACAAGGTAAAGCGGGAGACTGGAATCATCATGACTGGTTCCACAATAACGCTGTTTGGTATGACAAACCCACCAATTCCATCACTATGTCCGGGCGGCACCAGGATGCTGTCATAAACTTCAATTATGATACCGGCAAGTTAAACTGGATTATTGGTGACCCTGCAGGCTGGGGGGAAGAGTGGCAAAAATATTTCTTCAAAAATGTAACTAAAGGTGACTTTGACTGGCAGTATGAGCAGCATGCAGCTAGAATTTTACCTAACGGAGACGTTTTCATGTTTGATAACGGAACCTATCGATCCAAAACCACAGAAAACAGAGTGCCGCCGAATGATAATTTCTCCAGAGGGGTTATTTACAGGATAGATACTGACAAAATGGAAATTGAACAAGTCTGGCAGTATGGTAAAGAAAGAGGATCAGAATTCTATTCTCCCTATATCTCCAACGTGGATTACTATGGTGAAGGACACTACATGGTGCACTCAGGCGGAATTTCAACCTTCAGAGGCAAGCACACTGACGATTTAGGGGCAATGCAGATAAATAAACATAAAGACGAACACCTCCACCTGACCTTGGAATCAATCACTGTAGAATTGCTCAATAATGAAGTTATGTATGAATTAAAGGTTAAAGGCGGTAACTACTACAGAGCCAGAAGACTTACTTTATATGATGAAAAAACGAACTATGGACTGGGTAAAGGTAAATTCTTAGGTGGTTTTGGAGTTAACCCTGAATTTGGCATGAAAGTCAAGTTTAAAGAGGCTGGTGTAGACCTGCCGGGAAAATATGAGGTGTCCTTCGTGCTTGAAGAAGATCGCTTGGCGCTGCGTGGTACCTTTGCGGAAGGTTCCCAGGTTTTGCTGGAATTTAGAGGAGAAAATAGTACTAAGTTCTATTTAGTGCCCACCGATGTACATGACATCACAGCTGCCTGTGTATCCTTTGAAGAACAGAAGGAAAATGATGTGCAGTATTATGTGAGCAGAGAAGGTATATCTGGCGAATACGACCTATATTTAAATATTGATAACCTAAAGTATGCTATAAAAATGTCAGTCAAACTATAACACAGCAGCTAAAGTATATTTGATTTCACTGAGGTTCCACCGTAATTCACCTTCAAGGTAGAACCTCAGTGACTGATTTGGAGGTAAAAAATGGAATTAAAGAAAATTAATGCGGACCTTTTTAACAAAGCAATTTATGATAACAATGAGGCCTGCGTAGTTGCATTTACTAGGCATGATTGTCATGTATGTAAAGAAGTGGTACCCAGGTTAGAAGAAGTCGCGGAAAAGTATCAAAGTAAAGTAGGGTTTTACGCACTGGATGTCGAGCAGGATAAGGCATTGTTTAAAAGTTTTTCCCTTAAGGGGGTTCCTCAGTTATTGTTCTTCAAAGATGGGGAGTTTTATGGAAAGTTAGCGGGGGATGTTGAAGAAGAAGACATGGTAGAAAAAATTGAGGATCTAATTTAAGAGGTGCATAATGAACAATTATGATATTGTGATCATCGGCGGGGGACCGGCAGGCTTATCTGCAGCTATTTACGGCGCTAGGGCAAGATTGAAATCGTTGGTGATTAATAAAGGATCCATCGGTGGATTGGCTCATACTACCAGGGAGATAGTAAACTATCCCGGATATGGGGAGACTACTGGGCCTAAACTAATGAAAGATTTTAAAAATCATGCTGAAGGTTTCGGAGCAGAATTTTTAAAGGATGAAGTTCTGGAAGTAGATTTATGCCAAGAAGAAAAAGTCATTAAAACCAAGAAAGGGCAGACTTTTACTGCAAAAGCAGTGATCATAGCTTGCGGAAGTATTCCAAGGCTCCTGAATATTCCCGGTGAAATGAGATTAAGAGGGAGTGGTGTGGCATATTGTGCTACCTGTGATGCAGAATTTTTTGAAGGTGAAGATGTCGTTGTGGTTGGCAGCGGCGACCAGGCTATTGAAGAAGGCATGTATATTACAAAATACGCTAATAAGGTCACTACCATTGTTTTACATGACGAAGGGATCCTCGATTGTAATAAACTAAGTGCTGAAAAAGCGTTTGAGAACGAAAAAATGAACTTTGTCTGGAATTCCACAATTGAAGAAGTAATCGGTAAAGCCAATGTTGAGGGAGTTAAAATCAAGAACATTAAGACCGGAGAAAGCTCTCTGCTCACCTGTCAGGGGATCTTCTTTTTTGTAGGCATGATTCCTTCGACTGGCTTCTTGAAAGACAGCGGAGTCAAAATGGATTCAAGAGGATATATCCCAGTTAACGAGTTAATGGAAACGAACCTTGAAGGGGTTTATGCCGTTGGGGACAACAGAGTGAAATATTTAAGACAGGTTGTATCAGCAGCAGGGGATGGCGCAACTGCAGCAGTTGCCGCGGAACGATATATAGAAGAGATTAATGATTTTCGAGCCAATGTCTTGGAAAGTGAAAGACCTGTTATTCTTTCTTTTTTTGACCCAATGGTCGAGGAAAGTCTGGCTTTTACCACTCTCTTGGAAAAAGTAGTTAAAGAATGTGGTGACAAGTATAAGATTGTTAAAGTAGATATCTCCAGAAAGAAAACCCTAGCTGAAAAATACGGTGCCAATAAAGTGCCTTTCAGTATTGTCCTGACAAAAGGTACAGTTGATAAACAATTAAGTTGTTCAATGGATACTGAGGAATTAAAGGTTCAATTGAAAGCTTGAGAGTTTCCTAAATATACTCAGCAGTAATAGAATTTGAAGAGCTGATGGAAGGAACTGCTATAAAAACATTAACAGAGGCTTAATAGCCTCTGTCTTCTTTTGGACGACTTTATTTTTACGAATAGTAATTAACGGCTTCATAACAGCATAAGTATTTGTAATGCGCATAAATATTATGCTTGCGGGCATGTGACCAATTTCTGAAGGGAGGAAATTGGATCATGAAAACATATGAGATATTTATGATTGTGATCGGGTCCTGTTCCTTACTAATTAGTTTGCTGATTTTAGTCGTGGAGGTGATAAAAACAGTTTTTAAGTGAAACTATTTCTGAAAGGTAAAAAGTAGCCAGCTCAAAACCCAGCTACTTCTCACCATGCTATAGGTTGCTTTGCCTGCGCGATAAGGGACATCCTCTTATCTTTTTTTTGCCCTGAAATATAGTTATGTTTTGCGTGAAATTTGTATGCTATAAAAAATAACAATTTAAAATGAAAAAGTGTCTCTCAAAACGAGCCGTTAATTCACTTGCCACTTAAGCACAATAAGTTGCTATAACATAATGAATTCATTTGCGGTTAGCATTATCATACGAGAGATTCCAAGGGATCTATCCTAGCTCAAGGTTGAGGGCATACAAATGAAGGTTCTCTTAAAGAGGAAATATAGGAGAATTGTGGAATATAGTGTAGGGAGGATCTTCTGCAATTCCGTTTGTCAATCATAGGAGGAGGGGGGAGAGGCCAAGTGGAAACCAGTCAATTAAGAAGATTAAGGTTTATTGAAGGTTTGGTAATGAATATTCCCTTTTTATTAGTGTTAATGATAGTTTTCGTAGTGCCACTGTACTTACGAGTATCCCCACGACTCATAGCCGGTTTATTATTGATGCAAGTTTTGGCTTCCCTTATATTTAGCCGAAGTTTAAGGAATCTATTTTATGTTAGGATATTTCCGTTTATGAAACCACTTTGGGATTATGATCAACAGAAATCTGCTTCAGATAAATGGATCAAATGGAGCGGTAGGTTTTTCAATGCTCTAGTGGTTATTGGCCTGATATTTGTTGTAATATATCCTCCGTCATTTCCTGAACACGTTGATTGGTTATCTCTTAAGTACACAATTGCAGGAAGTTTGATTGGATATAATATCGGCATTGTTTGGAAGGCCTTTACTGAAAAATTTGATTACTAGGAGTTATGGGATCGTTACATTCGAGACGTGAAAATAAAAATGGTACGAATTTAAAGGTTGTGGAGGAAGAGTATGGACAATCGTGAATTGGATGAAATATTTGAGGATGATAAGCGAGATATGGCAATTAAAAAGGTTCGAAAGAAGTCTACTATAAAGACGATTCTAACGTCACTGGTAGTGTTAATAGGTATTTTAGTTGCTAATGCAGCCGTAACCATTAAATTAAGTAATGAAATGTTCGACTTCAATGAAGCTAACATTAAGCTGCATGTACCCAACGGCTATATTAGCAAGTCGGATGACTCTATGGGCCTTTTAGGGGGGAGGAGCGACTTCACAGTCTCTAGGCTTGTTGGTGAAAAACCAGTGGTTCTGGAAAATAAGGCTGCGCCCTTTGGGCTGATTCCTCCACTTTTTATGTCAAGAAGTCAGGGCGGCAGTGGCCATTCAGCAGGCGAATGGCCCCGTAATTACTGGGAAAATGGCTACAGCAAGATGATCTTCTTTCATCCGGAAATCTCCTATAAAGAATACAAAAATGATCTGCATGAATTGGATAGGATTTCTGATGATAAACTTATTCAAGTTGGAATATCCTTCGATAAACCCTATAAGGTAGCAGATATTCAAACGATATTGCCGATTGTTAATAAATCTTGGTATTGGGTTGACGCTTGTAGTAAAGACGCTTTTGATCGTTATAAAAAAGAAGCTAGCGAATACGACGGTAAAGCTACGTTTATTAGTGAATATGACGCCTTAGGAGTCAATGTGAGGGCATATCGAGGTAATGACGATTTTTACGGGAGCTACTATAATTTCGTGGAGTCATTGAAAAGTAGCAAAGATAAAAAGTATAACCAAATATATAACGAACTTGTCACCAAAGGCTATACAGATCCGAATAATGTTCCGATTTTAGGAGTGATCGTTTATGGCATAAAGGATGAATTAAAGATGCTTATTGGAAATCCCCATATCAAGGCATCATCGTTTGGAGTGGTTGTAGATAAATATTAGCCAGGGAGCATCTTTACGAAAGAGAAGTAGCAGCTAAAAAAAAGGAACTCAAAAATAACTGTGAATGCCGATAACCCTGAACAGACAGAAAAGGTAGAAAAGCTTTATTGGGGTTTTCAGGAATTTTTACTCCAGCCTATAACAAAATAACGGCAAGACCGTAAGTGCCTAGGCACTTACGGTCTTGCCGTTATTTTGTCACAAGTGAGGGCTTGAACATAGGTTATGAGTAAGGTTGCTCAAATCCATGGTCAATCATGGAGAATGGGGGAAATGGTTGGAGAAATCGGGGAGTTACTCCAAAGCAGCCAATAAACTCATGCGCCTTTTTGAAGAGTATGGGGCCAAGCCCACCGCTGGATAGGACAGTTCAAATTCGGATCCGAATTTGAACTACACCCAGGCGGTTATCCTCTGGGGAATTCCCGAGGAGAAATGAGAGCCTTTATAGCAGAAAATGATGTAGCGAGTATGTCAACCCGGGAGCTTAAACAGGTATCACAGAGCAGCAGCCCTTCAATTTCAAAAGGACATCAATCACTTCTCGGCTGCGCTCATTCTTGGGACTTCCGCTGCTTAACAAGTTCAGAGGTATGTATTATTAGTTCTTCAGGTGTGAGAATCTTACCTTTTCCCGAAATGTTGTCCCAAAATGATTTCGCCTTTGAATCAGTACTGCGTACTCCGTTCATCATAGCGATCTTCATTTGCATTTTTACAAATTCGACGGTAACGCCGTCACGTTTTGCGATTTCCTTGATGGCGTTTTCCACCACTATCAGCTTCTTTTTATTCAATCTGCCGCCTCCACAAGTACATTTTAGGATATATTAACATTTTAAGAAGCATAATTCAATACAAAAAACCTCTTACAGCGTGAATTTTACCACTGTCAAAAGTATAGAATAATAACTAATGACAGTGGGGTGAGAGTAGTGGGTGTTGAATTTATCAGAAAGCGCATCACGGATTTACGCCTAAAAAAAGGCGTTTCGGAATATAAAATGAGCCTTGATCTGGGGCACAGCAGAAGCTATATACAAAACATTATCGCAGGGCGCTCCTTGCCATCTATTGAAGAATTTTTGTATATCTGTGAGTATCTGAATGTCACTCCAAAAGCTTTTTTCGATGAGAGCGAGGCAGAACCGATTCTGATTCAAAAAGCTCTTGACGGTCTGCACGGTCTGCCCGATAAAGACCTTCTGATGTTAATCGGACTGATAGACCGTTTCAAGGAAGGTAAAAGCGAATAAATCTGGCAATTTTAATGGTATAATTGCGGCACTATCTGAAAATGGTTTATTTGATGTTATGAAATCAATCCACAGCGCAAAACCGATAGCACTAACAAAACAGTAATGTTTTGAAAATCCTCGCCTGAAAAAGCGAGGGTTGTTTTATTTTATTGGAAATAAATCTCTTATCAAAGGTAGAAAAAGAGGAAATGGAAAAATATTATAGAAATGTAATAAAAAATTAATTGATTAGAGGTGATTACCAAGTTTCAATTATATATTTGAGAGGAGAAACGTATGAGTACACTTTTCATAGTTTTGGCCTTTATCAATCTTGCCACTTTGATACTTATGGGCTCAGTGTTCTTCAGCTATTTAAAGAGCAAACCAATTTTTAGTGGTACTAGTTGTTCAGAAAAGGGTATCATTTATCCTTCATTATCTGTGGTAATCCCAGCTTGTAATGAAGAAGAGTCAATCGCAAAGGCGATTAGTCAATTACTCGACCAAGATTATCCGAATTTTGAAGTGATAGTCGTTAATGATCGTTCTTCAGATCGCACGGGAGTGATTCTTGATGAACTTAAGATTATATATCCGCAATTGAAAGTTGTAACTATCTCAGATTTACCTCCCAATTGGTTAGGTAAAAACCATGCTGTTTATCAAGGAGTGAAAGAGGCAACAGGTGAGTGGCTGCTTTTTACGGATGCCGATGTTATGTTCTCCCCTGGAAGTCTAAAGAAAACCGTAAAATACTCGCTGGAAAACAAGCTTGATCACTTAACAATCACTCCTGATATAACCTACAAAGGTTTTTTCTACGGCGGTTTTATCTCCTTTTTTGTTATGGTTGTTACTGGTTTTTATCTAATTAGTAAGAGTGCTGGAATCGGTGCTTTTAACCTAATAAAAAGATCTACCTATCAAGAAATTGGCGGTTACGAGAGATTAGCAATGCGACCAGTTGATGACGTTTCTTTAGGTAAATTAGTTGTGTTGAAGGGATACAAACAGGGTTTCGGGTTTAGTAAAGGCTTAATATCAGTAAAATTATTTGATAACCTAGGTGCCATGCTAAAAGGTATTGAGAAAAATCAATTTGCAAGCACTAACTATAAAGTTCTGCCAACTTTAGCATTTTGTTGGTTCATTCTTTTTCTGCATGTTTATCCATACGCGGGAATGTTCCTTGGATCTGAATGGGCTAGAGCAATGTGTGGGTTTTCCATCATTATATTAGTAGCTATTTATTATCACTTGAAGAAGTACACCGTTGTGTCATTAAGGTATGTTTTAATTCATCCTTTATCAGCTATACTGTACTTTTGGGCGGTATTAAACTCGATGGTCAAGATTCTGAGTAGGGGCGGACTCAAATGGCGGGGGACAGTTTATTCTTTGGAAGAGCTGAAGAAACATACTTTTTAAGAGAAAGTAATAAGGTATCCATATCAAATACATCAAAAGAGTGCAAATTGAGCTAGGTATTATCCTCAGGAGTGTTTCCTCTGTCTCGTTCAGAGATAGAGGCTAAATAGAAGGGAGGAGTAAGACTATGAATGTTCTTTTTTGGGTATTGTCCTTAATTTCTGTCTTTTTGGGAGTAAGTACAGCCGTGCTTTTACTCAGATATTTGAAAAAGATGCCGGTATTTCGTGAAATTATTAGTTCAAATGATGGGACAATATATCCATCTTTATCTGTAATAATTCCAGCCTGTAATGAGGGAAAATCTATTGAAGAAGCAGTTCGACGGTTAATGAATCAAGATTATCCTCATTTAGAGGTAATTGTGGTGAATGACCGATCAACTGATAACACTGCGCTGCTTCTAGAGAAGTTGAAAGTTGAGTATCCACAGCTAAAAGTTGTCACTATTTCTGACTTGCCTCCGAACTGGTTAGGTAAAAATCATGCTGTTTATCGGGGGGAGAAAGAAGCGACAGGCGAGTGGCTGCTCTTTACAGATGCTGATGTCATGTTCTCCTCTAGCAGCTTAAAGGTAACCATTAGGTATGCGATGGAAAAAAACCTTGACCACCTAGCAATTGCGCCTGATTTATACTATGGAAGTGTTCTCCACCGTGCTTTTCTAGCCTACTTTAGCCTTGCGTTTATCTCAGTTGCAATGATTACTAACAAGGTTGGAGTAGGTGCATTTAACTTAGTGAAAAAATCTGTCTACCAAGCAATTGGTGGATACGAAGCAATACCCATGCAGGTAATTGATGATATGTCCTTAGGAACCTCAGTGGTAGATAAGGGGTACAAACAGGGTTACGGTGTGTCGGGCAAAGGGTTTATTACTGTAAAATGGTATGATAACCTATTTGCTATGTTCAAAGGCCTTGAAAAGAATCAGTTCGCAGTTGCAAAATATAGTGTATTCGGGATATTGCTCTTATGGTTATATGCACTAATAGTAGGAGTGTACCCATTCGCGGGTTTATTTTTAGGGCCAATTTGGGCAAGAGCCTTGTGCGGTATTACTCTCCTTAGTTTGTTTGCAATCTATAATTACTTGTCCAACCTCATCGATATCTCACCTGGTTATTTTTTAATTCACCCCATATCAGCTTTACTTTGTATTGGAGCAGGAATAAACTCTGTTGTTAAGACTCTAAGCCGTGGTGGTACGGAATGGCGAGGAACCTTCTATCCCTTAGAAGTATTGAAGAAACGGATATAGTGAACGAGTTTTACTAGATTCTAATCGAGGGAGAAAAAGATATGAATGTTCTTCTTTTGACAATTGCTTCGGTTTTGGCATTATACGGGCTAATCTCCGTTGTGTTATGGCTCAGATATATGAAAACGATACGTCTTTTCGAGGTAACTGATTGTTTGAATGATGAAGCAATTTATTCTAAATTATCGGTGATAGTTCCAGCCTGCAATGAAGAGGAATGTATTGAACAGACGGTTAGACAGTTAATCACTCAAGATTACCAAAATTTAGAGATAGTTATTGTGAATGACCGCTCAACCGATAACACTGGGGCAATTTTAGAGAAGCTTCTAATTCAATTCCCGCAACTCAAGGTGGTAACTATTTACGATTTGCCTTCAAATTGGTTAGGCAAAAACCATGCTATCGACCAAGGCGTGAAACATGCGACAGGAGAGTGGTTGCTTCTTACCGATGCAGATGTAATGTTTTCACCGAGAAGTTTGAAAAAAACGGTTAGTTATGCATTAGAACATTCGCTAGACCACCTAACAATCGTTCCAGATGTTTTTTACGGAGGTGTTTTCTACCGCGCTTTTTTAGCATATTTTGGGTTAACATTTTTTAGTATAGCAATGGTTACCCATAAGGCGGGATTGGGTGCATTTAACTTAGTAAAAACATCAGTATATCAGGAAATTGGCGGGTATGAAGCAATAGCTTTACATCCTCTTGATGACATGTCGTTTGGGAAGCAAATTGTTGAGAAGGGATATAAACAAGGTTTAGCATGTTCTGGCAAAGGTTTTATCATGGTGAAGTGGTATGAGAGCCTTTTTGATATTCTTAGGGGCTTTGAAAAGAACCAATTTTCATCTATGAACTATAGGGTATCAGCCGTAATAGGTTTATGTATCTATAGCTTGCTTACTAATGTTTATCCTTTTGCTGGTCTGTTCTTTGGCCCACTATCGGCTAGGATTCTATGTGGGATATCTGTCCTCAGTTTGTTTGTCGCTTATAATCACTTATCAAAGCTCATGGATATTTCCCGTGGTTATTTTTTACTTCATCCTTTATCTGCGTTGTTGTTTCTTGGAGCAATGCTAAACTCAATGGTGAAGATTATTAACCGAGGCGGTATCAAATGGCGAGGAACCTTCTATCCCTTAGAAGTATTGAAGAAACATATTTAAGCGCAAGATTAGAACAGCCTTACATCTATGGCCTAAAAAAGCAAAGAGACCTTGCAGGTTGAAACAATTCATGTCGCTGCCGATTAATGCTATGATGATAAGGATGAAATTGAGGCAGCCTAACGAGCATGATCTCACGAGAGTTGTCGAGGAGTTTTTTAGCTGAGTATGATAATTGACCGCTCGGAAACCAAATAAAGTAAGGCTTGAGAAAACTCAAGTCTTTTTTTGTTATAATGCTATTTTCCTTGAGTTATGGTATATAATGGATTGTGAAAAGATCATGCCGAAAAATATAGAAGCGTGAGAGGGGGAGTGATCGGTCGTGAGTACTTCTAAGATACTGACATATATCTTGTACATATTAGTTCTGCTTGGCGCTCTGGCAGTTGCTTCTTGGGAGATGTTTATGATCAAAGTATGGGTAGGTAGAAATTATACACCAATACCAGGGTTTATTGGATCTAGTGTAATTAATATATTATTAGGCTTATTATTGGGGTTAGAACACTTAGTGAAAGAATTCCGCAAGGACGGAAATTGGTCAGTAAATATTATTAGGCTTATTATCATGGGAGTTCCATCAGGTGTTTTTGCTTTTTATTTGGTTTTAATTTTTACGTTACCAATTCGACTTCCAAGTTTCCTTTCCTATAATAACTTGTTCTTTCAGGTCTCAGGAATAATTTTCGGATATACACTTATTACTAGCTTTTATAAGAAAGAGCAATATTAGGGGAGGAGATCAATGAATTCTATAAATGTTAGTCCGATCCCCTTTGGGCAAGGCTAAAGTGCAATAGATAATAGAATTTAACTGCTCGGTTAACATCGGATGTGCCAGCGAGACTTAATGTCTTGTATTTCTGGAAGATCTCTCTTGAGATAAGCAAATAATCAAAGGCCTGAATGAATTGTTCGGGCTTTTCTGCCGAAACTGGTAACAGCAGGTGAAGTGTACACAGAGGACCATATAGGTCATAAGGAGGACCATAACTCCTGAAGCACATTCAGCCTCGTTAACGTGTGTTCGCAAACGGACAAAGTGCAGGTAACCACCTTGATGAAAGACTTTCTGATTACCCCTTTAAAGAAGCCGCCAATGGTTCTTGAGCGGGTAAGGGATAACATAAGATCCGTAAGGGATAGGCTGGTTAATACAATTATTGAAAACAGGAATGTCGAAAAAACATATCCAGTTATGACAGAAGCTCAACGTTTTTCTATTGCGATCCGCCTTATTACGGCCTAGCTGACTACAAGAGCCAAGGGAGTAAGCCATTTTCTAAGGAAGACTACGTCAGGCTAAAAGAATTCCTCTCAAAAATTCATGGGAAGTTCTTACTAAGTATTAATGACCATCCGGAGATTCGGGAGCTTTATTCAGGTTTTAACATTAGCTAGGCAGAAGTAAGATATTCGGTCTGCAGAACCGACAAAACAAGTAAGGCCAGGGAGTTATTCATAAGTAATTATGAAGTGGGGGGGATGAAAATCTTAGCTGCCCCCATCGAAGCCTTGGCTTGGTTTGAGAACGGCAAACCCCACCCCTTAAGATTAAAGCTCGATGGCAAAGAACTTAAAATTAATAAAGTAGTCACTGTGACAGAAGAAAAACTTGCTGGCAACCGGATGCTCCTTTTCCGTTGCCAGTCTGAGATTAACGATGATCTGCGGGCCCTTTGAGCTTAAATATGAACTGAATACGTGTAAGTGGTACACCTGTGGAAGATGTAAACAGGGGAGAGTCGACAAAGCTCTCCCCTTATATCGAAAGGAGGCGTTACCATGGCCATGCCAGCAATACATACTATGCCAGATCGTCCAATAAGGTTACAAGCTTCCCTATCACTTTGATGGGGGCTCTTTTATTTGCCAAAGATCAAGTATATATTAAGGCCTACTTTGCAAAAGCCAGCTCGAAGCGAGTTGTGGCTTTATCTATAATTGATCGACTTTGTAATTTACTTAACTGCAACATAGAGGACGTTTAGAGCATAAAAAAGACGCCGGGGATTAACCGGCGCTTTGTCACACTTTTATGGACATGGTCATATAGTGTAGTAGATCAGTTGGAAGTTTTTTCTTAGGGACAGAAACC
>JGI2924J29684_1077336_pt1 | contig 15987 bp, 21 predicted proteins | sample BenlonsequencITS_FD_29684 | JGI IMG/M metagenome (IMG submission 29684)
TAATGTCAAAGAGTGGATTGGTGATGGGATAGAACACATTGAAAATCCACTAATTGAATGGATATAACCAATAACGGTATCACGCACGTTCGACTCGTGCGGTTGGTATTGACCGAAATTAAAAAATAGAAACGAGAACCTCCTTACACCAAAACAAAATCTAACGCTGGTTATCGGTCACTGGCTATTATTTAAGGCGCTAATACTGACATCCTGCGCCTGTGTCAAAATAAAAAAAAGGAAGAGAGGGCTTTTCTCCACAAAAAAGCCAGCTCACAGCTGACTCCTTAGTTAATAATTTGACAAATCTATTATATCAAAAAGGAGCTAGTTAGTGAGCAAAGCTAAGGCAATTTTAAAAGACTTACGCAATTTAGATTTATATATCGCTAGTTTAATCAGACGTCGAGATAAGATTGAGGCTTCGTTGCTTTCTAGCCCTAAATGGTCGTCTGATAAGGTGAATGGTGGTATAAAACGTAAGCAAGATGATGTTTACGTAGAGTTGATTGCAACTGCCAAAGATATTGAAAAGAAGACTGCTGAAGCTATAAGAAAACAAAGAGAGCTTCAAAACCTGATTGATAGCCTTGAAAATACAGACAGTCAAACGATTTTGAGCATGGTCTATATTGATAAGATGACTAGATGGCAAGTGATTGATGAGCTAAATTGCAGCGAAAGCACCTATTTCAGACTGTTAAGAGTTGCAACTAAGGAATTAAATAATTTGACAGTAAATGACAGCGATTGACAGTGAATAACAGTGCATGACAGTTTTAAAGTGATAATATAGTATTATCAAGAAATGAGGGACAGGTAAGAAAATACCCCCCTCTTTTAAATTTAGAAAGGCCCATCCATGTCTCAGTTAAGGGCAGATAAAAAAGGTACCCACCGGGTAGCATTTGACAGAAATAAAAAGAAGTTACTAAAGGCAGCCACTGTCTGTGGTATCTGTGGCAAGCCAGTGGACAAGTCTCTTAAGTATCCACATCCATTAAGCGCAGCAATAGATCATATAGTTCCTATCGCAAAAGGTGGTCATCCATCAGCGCTTGAGAACTTACAGTTAACTCACTGGCAGTGCAACAGGCAGAAGTCTGATAAGTTGTTTGCTAACCAAGCAAGCAACGAGCCAAAGACAATTGGCAACAGAAACCTTCCTCAAAGTCGAGACTGGTCATCTTTTGCATTTAAAAAGTGATTTTAGGCAAATATATTGATTTATACTAAAAGCTCTTAGAAGCGAAATGGGGGGTATCTCCCTACCCGGTCGGTCGGCCGAGCTTCACGCCGTCACTGTACATTTTTTCTCACGTTAGGATTTAGAAAATTTTGGAGGTTGAATTTCATTGAAAAAGAAATGCTTAATTTGCAAAAAAAACTTCCAAGCAAAAACCAATAGAACTTTATATTGCTCTGAAGAATGCCGTAAGAAAGGCAATCGTGAGAAACAACGTAAATTGATGAAACAAAAACGGGCTGAACAGAGGAAAGAAAAAAAGAAAGTCCTAAATCCTAACACAGATGTGACAGAAAAGCCTAAAAAAATACGTAATTTAGCGCAGCACTATAAAAAACTAAAAAAGGAAATTTTGGCAAATGAATCTGAATTTGGTTTTACTGGAATAACACTTATTGAAGGAATAGATGTACATGAAGAAAACTTTGTAGATTTAGTCATGCAAAAAATAAAGGAGCAGAAATGAATTATATGGGTATGGGCTATCTTCGTAGGAAGTTAGCTCTTTTTAAAACTGGAGTTGATAAAAGATATCGTTATTATGCCATGGATGACAGAGACGACACACGAAGTATTGTCATGCCAAATAATGTGCGTGAAATGTACAGGTCTGTGTTAGAATGGACCGCTAAAGGGGTTGATAGCCTTGCGGACCGTATTATTTTCAGGGAGTTTACCAACGATGATTTTAATGCTTGGGAAATTTTTAAAGCGAATAACCCTGATATCTTTTTTGATACAGCCATACAGTCAGCATTAATTGCATCTTGTTGCTTTGTGTACATCATGCCAGGAGCGGAAGACGGCTTACCTAAAATGCAAGTTATCGAAGCTAGTAAAGCGACGGGGATACTTGACCCAACTACATTTTTATTAACAGAGGGTTATGCAATTTTAGAGTCTGACTCAAACGGTAATCCTACGTTAGAGGCCTATTTCACAGACAAAGACATCTGGTATTATCCAAAAAAAGGGAAACCATATAATATTAAAAATCCAACAGGTCACCCCTTGCTTGTACCTATCATTCACAGACCAGACGCAGTTAGACCATTTGGTCGCAGTCGCATTACCAAGGCTGGAATGTATCATCAAAAGGCAGCGAAGAGAACGCTTGAGAGAGCAGAGGTTACGGCTGAGTTTTACTCATTCCCACAAAAATATGTTTTGGGAATGGATCCAGACGCTGAACCGATGGAAAAGTGGCGTGCTACGGTGTCAACGTTACTCGAAATCTCAAAAGACGAGGATGGCGACAAGCCAACAGTTGGGCAATTCACAACAGCAAGCATGGCCCCTTTCATGGAACACTTGAAAATGTATGCTTCGCTATTTGCTGGTGGTTCCGGTCTCACTCTTGATGACCTTGGTTTTCCATCTGACAACCCATCGTCTGTTGAGTCAATAAAAGCGGCACATGAGAATTTGAGAGCAGCAGGACGCAAAGCTCAACGTTCTTTTTCTTCTGGATTTCTAAATGTGGCGTATATTGCTGTTTGTTTAAGAGATGAATTTCCTTATCTTCGTAATCAATTCATGGATACAGTAATTAAATGGGAGCCTCTCTTTGAAGCTGATGCAAATATGCTAACTTTAGTAGGGGATGGAGCTATCAAACTTAATCAAGCTATCCCTGGTTTCATGGATGCAGATGTTATCCGTGATTTAACGGGAGTAAAAGGGGCTGATAAACCTATACCTGCTATCACGGAGGTAACAACTGATGGTTGATGATGTCTTACCTAAGCTACTAAAATCTGTTCGACAAGATTTTGAAAAGTATTTTGGCGAAAGTGATGTTGTAACCAAGGCTTTTGCAGAATTGCAAGCTAAAAAAGTGACCTATAAAACAGTCAATGAGTTTGCTATTGAAGTCGGAAGACTTTTATCTTTGGCTCTGACAGGTTCTGTTAGCTCGGATAAATTACCAGACGGTAAAATGTATTACAATATCGCTAAGCGTCTCTTAGATGAGACTATGGGACGGAATTACAAATTGATTTCAGGTTATGCTGGTGATGTTCAGCGGATTTTAAATGAGAATGCTCAGATTGGTCTAAAGGTGCAACGTCCACCGCTAAATCGAGACAAGATTAACGGGATGGTAAATCGTTTGGATAGCGAGAATACATTTGATGATGTAAAATGGCTGTTTGGTGAACCGATTGTTAATTTTTCGCAGTCCATTGTGGATGATACCATCAAGGCAAATGCGGATTTACAATATAAAACAGGTATGACGCCACAGGTTGTCAGAACAGAAAGTGGCAACTGTTGTGAATGGTGTCGTGAGGTTGTTGGCACTTATAGTTATCCAAAAGTCCCTAAGGACGTATGGAGAAGACATCAGCGGTGTCGATGTACGCTTGACTATGACCCGAAGAATGGAAAAGTTCAGAGTGCTTGGAGTAAAATCTGGCGAAAGAAAGAAAAAACTCAAGAATCTATAGAAAGGGTTGAAAAATTTAAGGAAAGTGCTCTAGTAGAATCTATCAAAAATGATATCGCTAAGTTAGATATGACAAAGGTTGGTCCGAGTGATATAATTGATATAGGGAAACGTATCAATTATCACTTTAGAGTTTCAGAACATATAGGAGATAAAGAGAAATTAAAAGAAATTTTCTCAAATTTTCGTGAAATCGGTGGAGAAATACCTAAAAATACTTGGGCAAAAGGTTCATCTAAACTTGTTAAAGACCAGCTACAAGAGGCTTTTCAAAATTATCCAACTGAGTGGGCAGCTGTTCCGGACGGTATTGGTAAAAAACTAAAAGCTATAAAAAGGAAGCGCGGTTACTTCGATGGATATGATGAAGATTTAGTTATTGCTACAAATGGAACAAGAAAAACAACACCTTACCATGAGATAGGACATATGATTGAACTGGTTAATCCTGATTTAGTAAGATTAGAGAAAGCCTGGGTAGATAAAAGAACTGCTAATGAAGCTGAGGTTCGCTTGAAAGATATTTTTCCAAGTTCAAATTATGGTATTGGGGAAGTTACTAAGAAAGATGACTTTATATCACCATATATTGGTAAATACTACAGCGATGCAGCTGAAGTTTTCACTATGGGATTACAAGGTATTTTTGTTCCTGAAGAACGATTTGCTAAGTCCTTTGACAAAAAAACATGGAAATATGACTACAAGACAATCAATGACGACCCTGAATTTTTGAATTTTATTATTGGATTATTTGTGAAAGTGTGATAAATATGGAACCAAAATTACATCGGCAACTGCGTCAAAAATATGACGACGCTGAAAAACAATATCTTGAAAAGTTTGGAGAAGACTCGCTTGATAGAGTATTTTTTTGGGAGCCAGACGTTTACTTTGATGAGTGGAAAAAGGTTCTACCAGATGCAACACTGGAATTAAACAAAGCTATTAATAGCGGGGTGGCGATTGGTCCAGATCCAGAAAACGCAATATATTAAGCACCTAGAGCAATCTGGTGCTTTTCTTATGCCCAAAAAGGAGAAAAATATGAATAAAATATCATTAAATGTCGAAATGACTTGGGAAAACAAAGACGAATTTCAACAAATCATGAATAAAGTCAATGAAACAAAAGAAGCTTACGAAAAAGCCTTAGAAGCTGCGGAAAATTTTGTCCCTAAAATGTCGTGTGCAACAAAGTTAAATAAAGGAGAAGGCGATGAATAAGCGAATCAAAAAGAAACGTAAACTCGAACGGGCTATTGTGATGCTGGTTGCGGAAAATGCTATGCAAGCAGAAGCAATTAAAAATCAAAACAAAGAAATCATGGAGCTAAAATCAATCGTTCAACGAAACGCTCTGGCAACAAACGAAGAGTTTGCGTCTGTTAAAGCTGCTACTTTAGATAACCAATCAGCTATTGCAGATATTGCAATTGACGTTAACTATATTAAGAAAAATTACAAGCGAAAATGGGGAAAATAAATTTTAAACGAATTCGACCCCTTTAGAAATCAAAGTCGTAGCAATACGGCTTTTTATTGTGCCCTGTCGCATGGCTAAAAACTAGGCAGTACGATTGAAAGGAATAAGTATGGTTACTAAGACGAAAACAAAGCTTGGCAATCAGCGACCTACTCAATCGGTAAATTTACATTTTGCTAAATCTCTAGCGCATGAAGCTATTAATTACTACAAAAAAACAGGGCTAAGCTGCTATCCATGGCAAGTAAATATGCTTATCCCAATTATGGCCATAGATGAAAATGGTCTGTGGGTTCATCAAAAGTATGGGTATGCTATCCCACGGCGTAACGGTAAGACGGAAGTAGTCTATATTGTTGAGCTGTGGGCTTTGCATAAAGGTTTAAAAATCTTGCATACAGCTCATCGAATTAGCACATCTCATGCATCATTCGAAAAGGTAAAAAAATACCTTGAGATGTCAGGTTATGTTGATGGAGAAGACTTTATATCAAATAAAGCCAAGGGTCAAGAGCGTATAGAGTTCAAAGCCAGCGGCGCTGTTATCCAGTTCCGAACTAGGACATCAAACGGTGGACTTGGTGAGGGATTTGACTTACTTATCATTGACGAGGCACAAGAATACACATCTGAGCAAGAATCAGCATTGAAGTACACAGTTACTGATAGTGATAATCCAATGACTATTATGTGTGGAACGCCGCCAACGATGGTATCTACTGGTACAGTATTTGAAGCATATCGGAAAGATTGCTTAAAAGGCAATAAGCGTTATTCTGGTTGGGCTGAATGGTCAGTTCCTGAGATGGTTAAGATTAACGATGTATCTTCCTGGTATATTTCCAACCCATCTATGGGATTCCACCTCAACGAGAGGAAAATCGAAGCTGAATTAGGTGAAGATGAGATTGATCACAACATCCAACGCTTAGGTTATTGGCCATCCTTTAACCAAAAATCAGTTATATCCGAAAAAGAATGGGCAAAACTCAAAGTTGAGCAAGTGCCAGAACTCAAAAGCAAGCTTTTTGTCGGTATCAAGTTTGGTCAAGATGGCAACAACGTATCACTATCAATTGCAGCAAGAACATCAGAAAATAAGGTATTTGTTGAGACTATTGACTGTTTATCGGTCAGAAATGGAACTCAATGGATTATTAATTTTTTGAAATCGGCTGATATCGCTAAGGTTGTCATTGATGGTGCAAGTGGTCAAGAATTACTTGCTCAGGAGATGAAAGATCAAGGTCTAAAGAAACCAGAATTGCCTAAAGTTGCTGAAATTATCACAGCTAACATGATGTGGGAGCAGGGGATCATGCAGGAAACCATTTGTCATAGTGATCAGCCATCTTTGACAGCAGTAGTCACAAACTGTGAAAAGAGGCAAATTGGCTCTAATGGTGGTTTTGGGTATAAATCGCTTTATGATGATAGAGACATTAGCTTAATGGACAGTGCATTGCTTGCGCACTGGATTTGTTACACAACGAAGCCAAAAAGAAAGCAAAGAACCAGCTGTTAAAAAACGACATCCGAAAGGGTGTTTTTTTACTGCTAAAAAATCTACCGAACTGCCGGGAAAGCAGGAGAAAGGACGTTAATATGTCAGAATTTAAAGTTATTGAAACACAAGAAGAGTTGGACACGATTGTGAAAGCTCGCATTGCTCGAGAACGTGAGAAATATCAAGATTACGACCAACTGAAAACTCGTGTTGAAGAACTAGAAACCGAAAACAGCAGCTTACAAACTGCTTTGAATGATGCTAAATCAAACACTGATAGCTATACGGAAGAGATTAGCACCCTGAAGAATCAAATTGCCGATTATGAGACGGCAAATTTACGGACAAAGGTAGCGTTACAGTATGGCTTACCGATTGATTTAGCTGATCGTTTGCAAGGAGATGATGAAGATGGACTCAAAGTAGATGCAGAACGCTTAGCATCCTTTATTAAGCCATCCCAACCACAACCGCCAGCAAAATCAAACGAACCAAATATCGATAGTAATGCAGACGCAAATTACAGAGCGTTAGTGCAAGGATTAAGTACAGAAGATTAGAAGATTAATTAAAGGAGAAAAAATATGGGAACAGAAACATCAAAAGCGAGCTTATTTGACAAACATTTAGTATCAGATCTTATCAATAAAGTTAAGGGGCATAGCTCACTAGCTAAACTATCTAGCCAAAAACCTATTCCGTTTAACGGATCTAAAGAATTTACGTTTACATTAGATTCTGATATTGATGTGGTTGCTGAAAACGGTAAAAAAACACACGGTGGCTTATCGCTAGAGCCTGTTACTATCGTACCAATCAAGGTTGAGTATGGTGCTCGTCTTTCTGATGAATTTTTATATGCAACAGAAGAGGAAAAGATTGATATTTTGAAAGCTTTTAACGAAGGGTTTGCGAAAAAACTCGCTCGTGGTATTGACCTAATGGCGATGCATGGTATCAATCCACGTACAAAAAAAGCGTCTGACGTTATCGGCACGAATCACTTTGATAGTAAAGTGACGCAAGTGGTTAAATTTACAGAGAGCGAAGACGCTGATGCAAATATCGAAGCAGCTGTTAATCTAATTCAGGGGTCTGAAGGTGTAGTGACAGGGCTTGCGATGGATACAGAGTTTTCAACAGCACTGGCGAAAGTTACCAATGGGGAGATGGGGCCTAAAATGTACCCTGAACTTGCTTGGGGAGCGAATCCAGATAGCATCAATGGCTTGAAATCGTCCGTCAATACTACTGTTGGTGCTGGAGCTGATGAAGCAGAATCCAAAGATTTAGTAATTATTGGCGATTTTGAAAGCATGTTTAAGTGGGGTTATGCAAAACAAATTCCAATGGAAATCATTAAATACGGTGATCCTGATAATTCGGGGAAAGACCTTAAAGGGTATAACCAAATTTACTTACGTGCTGAGGCGTATATCGGCTGGGGTATTTTGGACGCTAAGAGCTTTGCTCGTGTCACTAAAGGAGAAGTATAATGTTATACGTTAACAGTAAGACTGGAGCTAGTTTTTATAGCTCCGTCCCTGTTTGTGGTGGAGATTGGACTTTGGTTGAACAGCAGACAGGCGAAAAAGCAAAAACAGTAGCAGAAATTAAACGTCAGTTAGATGCTGCTGGGATAAAATATAGCTCTAAAGCTAAGAAACCTGAATTAGAGGCACTCTTGCCTGGTTAGGAGGTAAAAGTGGGCAATTTCGCAACAACAGATGACGTCATTTTGTTATGGCGTCCCTTATCTGTTGACGAATTGAAACGTGCAAATGCACTCTTGAAAGTCGTATCAGATACATTAAGAATGGAAGCTGACAAAGTTGGCAAAGACTTAGATAAAACGATGGTTGATAAGCCTTATTTTGTTAATGTTATTAAATCGGTTACGGTTGACATTGTAGCGAGAACGCTGATGACATCTACTCGAGGCGAACCAATGGCCCAAGAGAGCCAATCAGCTTTAGGATACACATGGTCAGGCACTTATTTAGTTCCAGGCGGCGGTCTTTTTATTAAGGACAGTGAGTTGAAGCGTCTTGGACTAAAAAAACAACGATATGGAGGAATTGAACTTTATGGCGAAATTGAAAGGGATAACAGTTGCTTTAGCCGATAAGTCGATTAGCGGAAAAGACCCTTTTGGAAATCCTGTAACAGTTGATTTTGATATCAAAATTGAGAATGTGCTTGTTGCACCAGCAACTACCGAAGATATCACTAATCAGTTATCTTTGACCGGAAAAAAGGTTGAATATGTCTTGGCTATACCAAAAGGAGACGAACACGATTGGGAAAATAAGGAAGTTAGATTTTTCGGCAAAAAATGGCGCACAGTAGGAATTCCACTAGAAGGTATTGAAGAGCTTATACCACTAGACTGGAATAAGAAAGTTATGGTGGAAAGATATGAGTAAGTTTAAATTCAAGCTTAATAGAGCTGGTGTTGCCGAATTGATGAAATCATCAGAAATGCAGCAGGTATTAACCACTAAGGCCACAGCCATCAGAGAACGTTGTGGTGATGGTTATGTCCAAGATATCCATGTTGGGAAAAATAGGGCTAATGCTATGGTCAGTACTAAAACCATAAAGGCCAAGAAAGATAACTCAAAAAATAACACACTGTTGAAGGCGGTGCGATGATTGATTGAAGTAATTATCAAAAAATATTTAGACGAGCACTTAGATGTGCCGTCTTTTTTTGAACATCAAAAAGATGAACCTGCACGATTCATCATCTTAGAAAAGACTAGTGGGGCTAAGCAAAATCATTTGCTAAGTTCCACGTTTGCTTTTCAAAGTTATGCCGAATCGTTGTATGAGGCGGCTTTACTTAATGACAAAGTAAAGCAAGTAATTGAGCAGCTTGATGTCTTGCCACAAGTTTCTGGTGTACATCTTAACGCTGACTACAATTTTACAGATACAGCAACTAAGCGCTATCGTTATCAAGCTGTATTTGATATTAATCATTATTAAAGGAGATATTGATGAATAAGAATGATACTAAAAATGTAACATCTGCAAAGCCCAAGACCGGTGGGGCGATTTATTCGGCACCGCTTGGTACTGAATTGCCCAAGGATGCAAAATCAGAATTAAATACTAAATTTAAGAATTTGGGTTATGTATCCGAGGATGGTGTGGTCAATGAAGATACACGTTCATCCGAAAATATTAAAGCGTGGGGTGGAGATATTGTCGGGGCTGTACAGACAGAAAAAGAGGATAAATTTACTTATAAGCTGATTGAGTCACTAAATGTAGAAGTCTTAAAAGAAGTTTATGGCGCTGTCAATGTTACTGGAGATTTAAGTGGGGGAATCCAGATTAAATCAAATTCAAAAGAGTTAGAAGCTCACGTAATTGTTGTTGACATGATCATGAATGGCGGCATTCTTAAACGAATTGTCTTACCAAATGCAAAAGTCGATGAGGTAGGTGAAATTAAGTATGTTGACGGCGAAGTCGTTGGTTATGAAACAACACTAAAATGTTTCCCGGACAAGGATGGTGATACACACCGTGAGTATATTGTAAAACCTGGAGAAGCTAATAAAAAAGAAAACAGCTTTGAAATGTAAAGGGGAGTAAATGGAAATCTTAAAAGGAAAAACAACATCAGGATTTGAATACGAAATTCCTAAAAAACGATTAAAAAACTTTGAACTTGTTGAAGCTATTGCAGAAGAGGAAACTGATCCAACAGCGGTAGTTAAAATCGTTAATTTGTTACTTGGTGATGCTGCTAAGTCTCTAAAAGAACATGTACGAGATGCAGAAGGTATCGTAGACGTTGAAGCTATCGGAGTAGAAATCAAAGAAATTTTTGAAAGTCAAAAAGATTTAAAAAACTAGCAATCCTCGCTCAGATGATAGCAAAAGATGATGATGCATTGACTTGTGATTTAGCTGAAACATACGGCATATATGATTACAGACAGCTACCTGCTTATCAGGTGGCTGTTTTTGCTGTCGGTTTGAGATCTAACTCTAGGATAAAAATGGCATTATCTGGAGAGACTGAGGCTTTGGATACTGTTTTGTTAGCTGGTATTTATGATAATACTAATTTGCTGTTTTGGTCTAAAACTAAGGATGGTCAATCTGGTCAAAACAAACCTAAATCCGTGGTGGAAGCTATATCTGGATCTAAATCACAAAAAGCTAATGATGTCATTTCTTTTGTGTCTGGCGAGGATTTTGAAAATGCACGTAAACAATTACTAGGAGGTGATGGCTAATGGCAACAGAACTTGGTCAAGCGTATGTGCAAATTATGCCATCCGCTCGTGGAATAAGTGGAGCAATCTCGAAGCAACTTGATCCCGAAGCAAGGTCGGCTGGATTGAGCGCTGGTTCGCTCATTGGTGGTAATCTCGTTAAAATGATTGGTGGTGCCATTGCAGCTGCTGGAATCGGTAAGATGATTTCGTCTGCCTTGTCCGCTGGTGCTGATTTGCAGCAATCTTTTGGTGGTATTGACACATTGTATAAGGGCGCTGAGACTGCTGTCAAAGGGTTTGCTAAAGAGGCATACAAAGCTGGAATATCAGCAAATACTTATGCAGAGCAAGCAGTTTCAATGGGTGCATCTCTAAAGCAATCACTTGGAGGTGATGCTGTCGCGGCTGCCAAGGCTGCTAACATGGCAATCATGGATATGGCCGACAACTCGGCTAAGATGGGTACTGATATCACATCAATCCAAATGGCTTACCAGGGATTTGCTAAGCAAAACTATACAATGCTTGATAACCTAAGACTTGGGTACGGCGGCACAAAAGAAGAGATGAAGCGTCTTTTATCAGACGCTGAAAAGTTACCTGCCGCTATGGGCAAGAAGTTTGATTTGAGTAATTATGCTGATGTGGTTGAGGCTATACACTTGGTACAGGATAACATGGGTATCGCTGGAGTTGCTGCTGAAGAAGCAAAAACTACATTTTCAGGCTCACTAGCTGCTATGAAGTCCTCTTTTACAAATGTAATGGCAGGTTTATCACTAGGAGATGATATCAGACCGGCTTTACGAGGACTGGCTGAGACAACTTCTAATTTCTTATTTGGTAACTTTATTCCGATGGTGGCAAATATCTTTAAAGGATTACCATCGGCAATTGGTACTTTTATTGGAGCCGCAGCTCCTATTATCACAAGTCAATTCCAAGGTCTAATGAGTAGCCTTGGAATTAGTATTGATTTAAGTCCTATTACTGCTAAATTTGCACAGATTGGCCAAAATTTACAACCTGTTTTTAACGGTTTAAAAACGGCTTTTAGTCAGTTGCCATCATTTTTTACTAGCATTGGTAGTGCAGTTGCACCAGTAATAGACACTATTATTAGCGGATTAGCCAGATTAGATTTCAGTGGTTTTGAGGCTTTAATTTCAGCAATTTTACCAGCCCTACAGGCAGGTTTTTCTAACTTCGCTGCGATTGTTGGACCAGCTATCTCAGGAGTTGTTGACTCGTTTGTTGGCATGTGGAATGCAGCACAACCTTTAATTTCGATACTAAGTGATGCCTTGATGCCAGTATTTCAAATTTTAGGGTCTTTCTTAGGTGGTGTTGTAAAAGGTGCGCTTATGGGAGTTAGCTTTGCCTTTGATGCAGTTAAAGTGGCTATACAACTAGTCACACCAATTATTGACTTGCTGGTTCAAGGTCTTAATTTTGTACAACCTGTTCTCAGTGTCATTGCAGAATGGATTGGAGTTGCTATCGGTATGTTTGGTAATTTAGGCACAGCCGGCCAAGGCTTGAGCGCTTTTATTAAGAGCGCTTGGACTAACATTCAGACTGCAATTTCAACTGCTGGAACAATCATATCTACGGTTATTGACTACATAAAATTAGCGTTCAGTGGTGCCGGTTCTGCAGTTGGCGTCCTAAAAAACATTTTCTCACTTGCTTGGATGGCAATGGGAGACGCAATAAATGTGGCTAAGGGTATCATAAGCTCTGTTATAAATGGCATAAAATCAGCCTTCAGTAGTTTTAGTAGCTTAGTGTCTAGTGTTGGTTCAGCAGTAAATGGAGTTATCGATTCAATCTCAAGCACAATTAGAGGTTTGGCAAACATTGATATTTCTGGAGCTGGTGCCGCAATTATGAATGGTTTCTTAAACGGTTTGAAATCAGCTTGGGGAGCCGTCAAAAGTTTTGTGAGCGGTATCGCCAACTGGATTGCAGAACATAAAGGACCTATCTCTTATGATAGAGTTCTACTAAAACCTGCTGGTAAAGCAATTATGGGTGGACTTAATACAAGCTTGATTGACGGCTTTAAAGAGGTTAAATCAAATGTCTCTGGCATGGCTGACGACCTTGCAAGCACCATGACAGGTAAAAGTCTATCTCTCGGTATCGATGCTAAACCAAGCGTCACAGCTGATGACTTACTATCAAGCAATATTAGTACTAAAACTACAGTCGGTTCTGCTACAAGTGACTTGTCATTATTCTTTGTTAAGGTGCTTGCTCTGTTGCAAGATATCCTTGATAAAAATACGGATGTCTATCTAGACAAAGAAAAAGTCAGCGCTATTTTATACGAAGAATTTGCCAAAATTATGGCTAGAGAGGGGATTGTATGATACCTAAAGTTATTATTGATGATTTTGACACATCTTCAATCCCTAATTGTGTTTTGACCGGTTACGATGTGGGGGATATTCTATCCCCTAGTTTTGTCGAAAATGAAGCTTATGGCATGAATGGAACTAGTAGGGAATTGGAGTCATATAATGAATCTAAACCAACCATAATGTGGCATTTGAGTACTTTTGATGATGCAGTTAATCTAATTAATCATTTAGACGGCCTTAGTAAAAAAATCGAATTTTGGCACATACCTAACTCTATTTATTACTATGATTGCTTATCTGTCAAAATCAATGCGGTAACCATGTCATCATGGCGTGTGACTCTCAAACTTGCTCTTTATCCATTTAGATACGCAAAAGGTGTCTCAGATGTAGTAATTGCAGGCAACGGAAACATTAACAATGCAGGAAATGTTTTCAGCGAACCTAAGATAGTTGTTGAGGGTACTGGTAAAGGAACGCTAACCATTGGCAAACAGGTCATGGAATTAAATTTGTCAGGTAAAGCAACGATTGAGTGCAAACATGGCCAACAATGCGTCTATGATGCTGAAGGTAATGTGAAAAACTCAATCCGAATAAGAGGAAGTTTTTTTGAAATACAACCTGGCACACAAGGTATTGCCGTCAGTGGAGGCATTACTAGAACAATAATTAGTCCAAGGTGGAGGTATAAGGTTTGATATCGATTAAAGATGATAATACCCCTCTTGTAGCAGCCTTTGAAGATGAGATTACACAGGAGGCCAATAGTGATTACAAACTAAATTTTAAGTATCCTGCTAAACACGAGTATCGCCCTTTAATAAAAAAAGGAATAATCTTAGAAGCTGATGATCTGCATGGTTCTCAGCTTTTTAGGATTTTTGAAATTACTAAGCGGCATGGCTATATTAACGTTTACGCTAATCAGGTCGCTGATGACTTAAATGGCTATGCAATTGACACTATCAGTGTTGATAGGGTGCAAGGCATGACAGTAATGTCAGAGTTAGCAGGTAGTATCAAGCGTGAGCATCCTTTTAGCTTTTTTAGTGATATTGACGGTCGTCACACATTTAATCAATCAGACGTATCTGTTATGGACGCTTTAGCTAATGGCAAGCACTCAATCATGGGGCAGTGGGGTGGCGAACTTGTACGAAATAAATACCAAATTAACTTGCTCAAAAAAGCTGGCAAAGATACCGAAACCTTGTTCATGTACAAGAAAAACCTCAAATCTTATGAGGAAACAGATACTATCAAAGGGCTTGTCTCTATCCTTCATTTAGTTGCTGAAGTAGAAGAAGAACATGAAGTAGAAACCAGAGAAGCTTCAGATGGAAACATTGGTCATAGTGAATCACCGAAAAAGAAAACAATTAGGGTATCTGTTGAGAGCAAGCTCAAAGACACTCATCCGATAATTGTTGAAAAGACTATCAAGGTGCAGGATCAAGATGTCAAAACAGAAGAGGACTTGCTTGCATATGGTAAGAAATACTTTGAAAAAACTCTTTGCGACATACCAGGTAATAGTTTAAAAATTGATGTTACTAATAACTACGAGGGCGCTGTTAGGCTATTTGACACAGCAATTGTCTTCCACGAGCTCTATGACAGAGACTTACGAATGCAAATCACTGGCTATCGGTTCGCCCCTATGGCTAATCGGTTAAAATCCATCATCTTTGGAGAGATTAAGACCAACTTAGCAAAACAAATTAGCAATCAAATTGACAATAAGGTAGCTGAATCAACTGCTCAACATGACGCAGCATTTGAAGCAAAATTACAAAAGCAGATTGATAATGCTAATCGTATTTTTGACACAAAAGAAGCTAAACTCCGTGAAGAGATTGAAGATGGCATCAAAAAAGCTGAAGCTAATGCAGAGGTCAAAGTTGCTGAGGTTAACGCTAAAGTGCTGGAAGCTGAGGAGCTAGCCAAGGCAGTCGATGAGCGACTCAAAAAATTTTTATCTGATGCTGACACTAAAGAGCAAGATTTTGATAAAAAACTTGAAGAATTTAGAACGTCTCTTAAAGACCTTGAAGTTGATGAAAAGCAGATTGATGATGCTTTGGCCAAAGCCGGTTTTAGCAAGGATAGCTTAGCTGACATTAAAGCTAAACTGGAAGACACGTCTGAAACTGCCACAGTTACAGCTAACATTGTTGGATCAACTGGCGGCACGTTTTACAATCGCAACAGACTGGATGGTGATACTGACAAAGTTATCACTTTTGAACAAGGTTATATTGACATTGCCCATAATGGTGAAGGTTTTGAAGAAGGCAAGACATACACTATCAGCTTTGAGGCAACCTGTGAGCTACTGCGTAAAGTAGGAATCACAGTGACACAGGCTAACATGAAAGGTGCTCGCTTAGTGTTAACACCTAAAAATCCCAAATTAGTTGTCGAGAGTTTTGGCTTGACTAAGGATACTGAGACTATCAATGTCTATCCGTTTAGCTACACAGTGCTTGTAACCAGCGACTGGTATAAATCTAAGCAGATAGATTTAAACGCGTCGGAGGTGCAGGAATTGGCTCTGGAGATGGATTATAAAGATGTTGTTGACGGTAATAATGCCACAATCACAGGGCAGTGGTCAGACAGCCCACAAATTATATTAGACGGAGGTAATTAATGGCTGAAAATATACCGCTACGAGTCCAATTTAAGCGGA
>JGI2924J29684_1077335_pt1 | contig 15959 bp, 14 predicted proteins | sample BenlonsequencITS_FD_29684 | JGI IMG/M metagenome (IMG submission 29684)
GGGGGTGGACCTTCCGCCATGCAATGCTGGCGGTCATCAGGCATGGGAATGGGGCGGCCCGAGGTCATGGACGGGCGGCATGATGTTGCAGTGCGATAATGCTTGTATCCCGTTACAGACATGTGGTGCTATTTGTCGCACTTTCCCCGAGTGATGAACGATTCTCATGACTGATCAGGAACGCGCTGCATCCTCTCCCGCCCCTTCCGCCGCCGTTGAGGCCAATGTCGGTGATCGATATTGGCGCAAGGGTCCGCATGACACCTTGCCGCCCCCCGATATGATGGGACCCTACCAGCACAATCGGCCATTGCCGGTAAAACCGGTGGCCGGGCGCAAGGCCTGGATCGTCGGCAGCGGCATCGCCGGGATGGCGGCGGCGTTCTATCTGATCCGGGATGGCCGGATGAAGGGCGAGGACATCACCATTCTCGATGGCATGGATGTCGCCGGTGGATCACTGGACGGTGCCGGCAATGCCGAGGAGGGCTACATCATCCGCGGCGGCCGCGAGATGAACTGGAACTACGACAATTTCTGGGACCTGTTCCGGGAGGTCCCGGCACTGGAACTGCCCGAGCCTTACAGCGTGCTGGACGAATATCGGCTGGTCAACGACAACGATCCGAACTGGTCGAAGTCACGGTTGATGCACCGGCAGGGCCAGATCCGTGATTTTGCCACCCTGGGTCTCAGCACGGCCCATCAGTGGGAGATCCTCAAGCTGCTGCTGAAGCGCAAGGAGGAGCTGGATGACATCACCATCGAGGACTACTTCAGCGCCAGTTTCCTGGAAACCAATTTCTGGTATCTGTGGCGCTCGATGTTCGCCTTCGAGAACTGGCAGAGCCTGCTGGAAATGAAGCTGTACATGCATCGTTTTCTGGATGCGATTGACGGTCTGACCGACATGTCGGCGCTGGTGTTTCCCAAGTACAACCAGTACGACAGCTTCGTGGTGCCGCTGATGAGGATGCTGGAGCAGGAAGGGGTCAGGACGCAGTTCGATACGCATGTCCGTGATCTGGCCTTCAGCGAGGTGGGCGGGCAGCGTACGGTGACGGCGATTCACTGCAAGTTGCAGGGGCGCGACGAGGTCATCCGCCTGGGCAAGGATGATGTGGTCTTCGCACTGACCGGATCGATGACCGACAGTACCGTCTATGGTGATCTGGACACGGCCCCCGATCTGCAGCGGGCGCTCAAGCCTGCCGGAGAGGGCAGTGGCTGGGAGCTTTGGCAGAATCTGGCGAAGCAGTCGCCGGTCTTTGGCCGGCCCGAGCGTTTCTGCGGCGATCCGGCCCGCTCGATGTGGGAGTCGGCGACGCTGACCTGCAAGCCTTCGCCCTTGATCGACAAGCTGAAGGAGCTGTCGGTCAACGATCCCTATTCGGGCAAGACCGCCACGGGCGGCATCATCACCTTCACCGATTCCAACTGGGTGCTCAGCTTCACCTGCAATCGGCAGCCGCACTTTCCGAGCCAGCCGGATGATGTGCTGGTGCTGTGGGTGTATGCCTTGCTGATGGACAAGGACGGCAACCACGTCAAGAAGCCGATGCCGGCTTGTACCGGTCGCGAGATTCTGGCCGAGCTGTGCTTTCATCTGGGCATCGCCGATCAGGTCGATGTGGTCGCGGCCAACACCAAGGTCCGGCTGGCCGTGATGCCCTATATCACCGCCCAGTTCATGCCGCGTGCGGCGGGTGATCGGCCCAGAGTCGTTCCGGAGGGCTGCACCAATCTGGCCTTGCTGGGGCAGTTTGTCGAAACCAGCAATGACATCATCTTCACCATGGAAAGCTCGGTGCGTACTGCGCGCATCGGCGTCTATACCTTGCTGGGCCTGCCCAAGCAGGTCGCCGACATCAGTCCGACGCAGTACGACATCCGCAACCTTCTGAAGGGGGCCCGCGCACTCAACAACAACCAGCCGTTCCCGGGCGAGCGGCTGCTGCATCGGCTGCTGGACAAGAGCTACTTTGCGCATATCCTGCCGCCTTTGCCGGAGCCGAAGGAGACCCGGCGTGACCATGTCGAGGCCGAGCTGTCGAGAATGGTCGACAAGGGGCGCGAAGGCCTTGAAATCGCCACGGCCTGGGTCGAGAAGCTGCGGGCGCAGCTGCTGCAGCGCAAGGACTGATCCCATCGGGCGGGTGGATCGTTTGACGTCGTTGCTGTCAGACGATCCGCCAGGTCGCGGTTCGCGTGGATGCCTGAACCCTGATTCGCGCCCGCAGTCCTTCGCGACTGTAGTCCCAGGTGGATGAGCCCACTGGTTGACGGCCCAGTCAGCGGCGGCAATTCAAGTGCGGACGGCCGTCCGTGCTTGATGCTTGCTGTTTGCGAGGGGCCCGTCGGCTCACACGATGATGGCGGTCCGGGTGGCTCAGACGGCCTGCAGCGGCGGCTTGATCACCGGTTGCACCCGAGTCGCCAGCCAGCACAGCAAGGCGCCGCCGCTGACCATGGCCGTGCCCAGCCAGAACGAGGCTGTCAGCGGCACGCCCAGCAGATGCGCGGCCAGGGCGGCGGAAAATACCGGCGTGAAATACGAGGCGCCGGCCAGAACGGTGACATTGCCATGCATGATGCCGACATTCCAGGCGGCGTAGCCGAAACCGATGGCGGCCGCGGCCCAGGCCAGATGCAGCACCGAGGGCAGGGTCCAATGCATGGCCGGAGCGCCCGAGATCAGGTATTTGGCCCACAGCACCAGGGCGATCAGCACGAAGAACAGGCTGATGCCATTCTGCCCTTCGGCCATGCGTGCAGTCACCGTGGAATAGGCCGCCCACAGGATGGCGGCAAGCAAGGCCAGTCCGCAGCTCAGCGGGTTGTCATGGATGCTGGCCAGCACTTCGCCGATATCGAGTCCGTGCTTGCCGCCCAGTACCCAGCCGATGCCCAGCAAGGACAGGAACAATCCGGGCACGATCAGCCAATGGGTCTTCTGGCGATTGAAGAGGATCGTCGCGACCATGGTGAAGCTGGGCCACAGATAATTGATCATGATCACGTCGATGGCCTGGCGGCTGTTGTGGGCGTAGCCGATGGACTGCGACAGGCAGACCTCGTAGCTGACCAGCAACAGGCTGCCCCAGAACAGGTAGCGGCGCGGTATCTTCTTCAGCGAGGGCAGGCCGACGGTGAACATCAGCAGGGCGGCGGCCACGGTGTAGATCATGGCGGCGCCGCCGAGCGGGCCCAGATCGACGCTGACACGGCGGATCATGCCCATCACGGAAGCCCACAGCAGGATGGCACTGAGCCCGATCCAGGTGGCCCGGTTTCTGGTTTTCATGGCGGGAAGAGGAGGCAGAAATGTCGAAGGGCCGGCACCCATCAGGGCCGGGGAAGCAGCTACTGCTGTCGACCCGCAACGACATTCGACCGGCCCACACTTTCCGGTCATCGTGTCTGCATGGCATGCATCAGGCGAAGTGCGCGGATTGTGCCCGAATGGATGGCTGTTGTCAGCGGTTTTCGGGGTGAATTCCCAAACTTTTCTGCTTGCCCGGCAGCGCGTTCCGGATGTGGCGGGGGATGCCGCCTCATGCCGGGCTTTCCATGGCTTCCGGACCCGTTTGCCCCGAGCGGGCAGAACGGTGGCCGCTGCCAGCCATGGTGCATGGGGCTTGCGCGCGATCTCTGTCGTGCATGAAGGGCTGGAGCGGATTTCCCGCCGCTTCAGACCCGCCAGCTTCCGGGGCCGGGCGGCTGTCTAGGACCTTGGGTGGCAGGTCGGTGGCGATGTCGGGCCGGCAGATCGATCAATAGCGAGCATCGATATGGCGCTGGATATGGGATTTGACCTGGCGGCGCTGCTCAGGGGTCTTGGAACGGATATGGAAATGAATGACCTCCATCCGCCGGCTGCGACCACGGCTGAAGTCGATGGCGACGACGAGATCGGTCAGCAGGTTGATCTCGTCGATCGGTTTCAGCAGGGCGCGGGTCTTGAAGTGCTGCCAGGTGGCGAGCTGCTCGCCGGACATGAACTTGGCGCGGAGATCCTCCAGCCGGATGCTGAACCGCTTCCGGACCTGCCATGACTTGCACATTTCATACAGCCGGATCGAGTAATAGCTGCTGAGAAAGGCGATATTGACGAAGCGGTAGCGGGTGTAAGGCGGTGGCACGAAGAATATCTGCGAAGAGAATTCCTCGGACAGCTGCACATCGATACGGTGATGGTCATGGATGGCGACGGTATCGATGATCTTCGAGCGCTTCTCCATGCCGTCCACATGGCTGACGATGCGAATGTCGGGCAGCTTCAGGGTCGCCTGCTGGATGGACCGGTAATTGACGGTCTGCAGCGACAGACCGATCGCCTGACAATATTCGCGGGTATCGATCTCAAGTCGGCGCTGGCCGGCCTGGGTCAGCATGGCGATGCAATATTTGGCAAATTTGTATTGCTGGAAGGACAGGCGATAGTTCGAAGCCTGAATCAGGTCATTGCTCTTGATGATGACCTGGTTGCGGATCCGGCGGATGCTTTCGCTGGCGTGGTGGCCTGGATTCATGGACTGGGGGTGCGACTGAGCAAGGGGCGGGTCGAGAAAAGCGGCCGAGGCAGGCGCGATCCTGGTCCGCCGACGGTACTGCTTCAGCGGAGGCGCTGAAAGCTGAGGATCAGGCGGGCGCAAGGTCCGATACCAGATGCTCCATGGTGTGCTGCAGATAGACGGCCAGATCGTTCCGGGCGATGACGGTATGACCGGCGCCGCGAGCATCCTGATAGTGGATCACCACCTCGATGGCGCGGCGGCGCTGGCGGAGCTTGCCTGGTTCGGAGGGGCAGGACTCCGTGAACAGGTGCTGGGTGGACGAGCTGGAAATGATGCGCGGATTGATAAAGACCTGCAGAGTGCTTTCATCCATGTCTGGCGAGGTGTTGACCAGTACCATGCTGTCCGCAAAGCCGGCCTGATTGGCGGAGAGCGCATGCTCGCGATGCCGGACCATGCAGGCGTGCACTGCCCGGATGCGCTGTTGCAGCTCTGGGCCGAAGTCGCTGATCTCGCGGCAGGGTTGCCGCATGACCGGACTGGACAGAAGAAAGATGGTTCGAGACATGGGCGTGTCCGGAGTGATACGGCGATGGATACCGGCTGATGCAGCAGGCGTCGCAGGGGAGGTGGGCATGGTCGGGTGACGGAGAGCGGTCATTTCCTGCCGTGTGAGATGGATGGCTCAAGCGGATTCCGGCCCGACTCAGGTGGCTTCCCGCCATGCCGCGGAGTGCCAGGCATCCTGCACATCTGGCAGCGCGCTCTGGCGCTGGAACTGGCAGGTCACGCTGCCACTGGTGCCCAGTGACCCGTCGGTGCTGTCGAAGGCGTGCCGCCGGCCGGGGTCCGCTTGCCGTGTCCAGCCATGACTAATCCGGTTCCGCAAGGGTGATATCGGCGAAGGTGGCACCGGTAAAGGCCTGCAGATCCGCTGCTGCGATTTTCACCACACGTCCCCGCCGGCCGCCATTGACGTGGAGGGTGGCCAGGGGCTGCAGGGCCTTGTCGATGATGACAGGCATGTGGTCGAACAGTCCCAGCGGCGAGGTGCCGCCAGGCAGGAAGCCCGTCATTTTGGTCAATTTTTCGGCGTTGATCAGGCGGGCCTTGCGGCCGGCGCCGAGTTGCGCGACGCGCTCCATATCCAGCTTCCGGTGCACCGGCAGGACCAGGCATATCGGTGTCTTCTTGTCTATTTCAGCCACCAGGGTCTTGGCCACGCTGTCCTGGCTCTGGCCCAGGCTGCTGGCGGCATGCAGGCCGATGTCCGTGGTGCGGCCATCGTCGTAGGCGTAGTCGATGACCTCGAAAGTCAGGCGGCTGGCTTCCAGTCGTTCGAGTAGGGTGTCAGTCATGTCAAAGGCTCGTGATTCGAGAGCCGAATATACGGTTGGACGGTGCTCGCTTCAATGATGTCAGGACCTCTTCGAGAGTGTTTTAGGTGGCATGAACATCTTTCAAATACAGTGTGTTGGATGTTTTTCAGGCACAAAAATTAATTCCGTACGACACGGGTTCCAATCACCTGAGGCCATGTGTATCCTGCGTTTCGATCTGCCCCGGAGGCCGCGTGGTTCGGGGCGGGCTGAGCGTGAGCAGGATGGTGTCTTGAGCGAAGATGAGGACATATATGGGCAGCCGGATGCTATGGCTGAGTGCTTGGGGCTCCGGCGGCTGGCGACCAAGCTGTGGCGTTCCTCACTATCGGGCAAGGTGTATTCATGAGCGGACGGATCGGCAGCGGCCGTGCATCGGCCCGCCTGGGAGTGCTGCTGGCCGGCTGGATCGGCCTGACCATGCCGGCCCTGGCCAGGGATGTCTATGTGGCGCCGAATGGCCTGGATGGCTCCGCAGGCACGCTGCAGGCGCCGCTGGCGACCCTGATGGCTGCCCAGCGCCAGGCCAGTCCCGGCGACACGGTGTATATCCGGGGCGGCATCTATCGGCCCGATCTGTCGGATATCGTGGAAACGGATGCCATCTATGCCGTGGTCAATGACTTCACCAAGCCGCATATCGCCTATGTGGCGTATCGGAACGAGGTGCCGGTGTTCGACTTTTCGCGGGTACGCCCATCGGACCGTCGGGTGACGGCCTTTCTGGTCCGTTGCGATGGTTGCGTGTTCCGCGGCTTCCAGGTCATCCATGTACAGATCACCATTGCGCACCGGCATACCCAGTCCGAGGCATTCCGGGTGCAGGGCGGCAATCGCAATCTGTTCGACCGACTGTCCATCCATGACGGCATGGGCATCGGCTGGTATCTGGTCAGCGGCAGCGACAACCGGGTCCGCAATGTGGATGCCTACGACAACCGCGGGCTGGATGACGGCTCCAACGGCAATATCGACGGTTTCGGTGCGCATCCCCGTTCGGCGGCAGGTACCGGCAATGTCATCCAGGGCAGTCGGGCCTGGTTCAACAGCGATGACGGTTTCGATCTGATCAATGCCCATGCCGCCGTCATCATCGATCACTGCTGGGCGTTTTTCAATGGCTATGATCAGGCCTTCCGGCCGCTGGGCGACGGCAACGGCTTCAAGGCCGGAGGCTATGGCGCCAACGGCAAGCCCTATCCGCAGCCCGTGCCGCGCCATACCGTGGAGTTCTCGCTGGCGGTGGGCAATCTGTCCAGCGGTTTCTATGCCAATCATCAGGTCGGCGGCCAGAACTGGTTCAACAATACGGCCATCGGCAATCGGCGGGCCGACTTCAACATGCTTTCGGTACTGGCCGACAACCGCACCGATGTGCCGGGCTACGGGCATGTCATGAAAAACAATCTGGGCTTTGGTGCCAGGGTTGAGGTCGCCAATCTGGGCCGTCCGCGGCAGAACACGCTGCAGGCGAACAGCTTCCAGTTGCCGATCCGCTTGGACCGGCACGACTTCCAGAGTCTGGATGCCGGCGAGCTCGACGCGCCGCGGCAAGCGGACGGATCGCTGCCCCGCATCCGTTTCGCCCATCTGGCAGCAGGCAGCGCCGCCATCGATGCGGGGGTGGAGATCGGCCGGCCATTCCATGGCAAGGCGCCGGACCTGGGCGCGTTCGAGAGCGGTGACGCCGTCTATTGAGTCAGGCACGAGGGCCATGCCGCGCCGTCTCAGGGGCTGATGCCGGCCATGCCGGATCCGACAGCACGGTTCCCTCGGCAGGCGATCACGGAACCGACCGCAACTTTTCCCAGCATCGCGACGAAACAGAAAAGACAGAGCCGATACTCGGCTCTCCGGCCCAAGGAATCTAATGATGAATCTGCTCAAGCCCGCCCGTCGTCTTGCCGCCTCCGCCGTGTTCAGTGCCCTGCTGGCTCTGCCTGTGATCGGCTCGGCCGCGGCCCTGCCGGCGGGTACCCATGCACCCGATTTCAATGTGAAGGCCGCGTTGGCCGGCAAGCCGATGAGCTTTTCGCTTGAGCAGGCACTGCGCAAGGGGCCGGTGGTGCTGTATTTCTTCCCGGCGGCCTTTACCAGCGGCTGCACCATCGAGGCGCATGACTTCGCGGAGGCCACCGATGCGTTCAAGAAGCTGGGCGCCACCGTGATCGGTGTGACGGCGGGCAATATCGACCGGGTGGCCGAGTTCTCCAAGGTCGAGTGCCGTGACAAATTCGCGGTGGCCGCCGATCCGGGTGCGAAAGTGGCCGCGAGCTATCACACGACGATCCAGGTCCAGGGCCGGACACTCTCGGATCGCACCTCGTTTGTGATCGCTCCCGATGGCCGGATCCTGCTCAGCTATACCGACCGCAATCCGGATGCGCACATCCAGAAAGCCATGGATGCGGTCAAGGCCTGGCGGGCGCAGCAGCATTGAACGCCATGACGGCCGATCGGGCCAGGCCGTCTGGCATCGTGCCATGATGCTCTCCGTGATGGCGGCGGCTCTTCTGGGCGGCCTGATTCTGAATGGCATGCCCTGTGTGCTGCCCATCGTCTCGATCAAGATCATGGGCCTGGTCCGTCATCAGCAGGATTCCGCGGCCGCGCGCAGGGAAGGGGTCGCTTTTCTGGCCGGGGTGATGCTGACCATGCTGCTGCTGGCCGGCGTGCTGATCGCGATCCGGGCAGGCGGCACCACGGTGGGCTGGGGTTTCCAGCTGCAGTCGCCACCGCTGGTGGCCGGTCTGATGCTGGTGATGCTGGCTGCCGGACTGAATCTGAGCGGCGTGTTCGAGTTCGGTATGGGCGCACAGCGGCTGGGGCGGCTGGAGCCGGCGCAGGGCGGCATGCTGGCCTCGGCCCTGAGCGGAGCGCTGGCCATCGTGGTCGCCACCCCGTGCACCGGGCCTTTTATGGCCGGTGCGGTGGGTTATGCGCTGACTCAGCCGTCCTGGGTCGGCCTGGCCATTTTCATGGCTCTGGCCCTGGGATTCGCCTTGCCGGTGACGGCCATCTCGGTATTTCCGGTGCTGGGGCGCTGGCTGCCTCGGCCAGGCGCCTGGATGGAGACGCTCAAGCATGGTCTGGCTTTCCCGATGTACGGGGCGGCCGCCTGGCTTGCCTGGGTGCTGGAGGCGCAGGCAGGTCATCACGCCTTGGGCCTGGTCCTGGCGGCGGCGATCGGGCTTGGATTTGCCGCCTGGCTTCATGGCATCGGTCAGCGCCGGCAGCTGCTGGGACGTCGCCATCTGCCCGTACACGGGATGGCGGCGTTGATCCTGGTCATGGTGGCCTGGCCCCTGTTCGGTCTGCAGCCCATGTCAGCGGCGGCGATGCCTGCGACGGCCGTATCTGCCGTCCAGCCGGCCATCAAGGCAACGGCGACCATGGTGGCCGAGCCGGCCGTATCGGCGTCTCCTCAAGCATGGTCACCGGCGGTACTGGCGGCGGCACGAACCCGGCACCAGCCGGTGCTGCTGGCTTTCACGGCTTCCTGGTGCATCACCTGTCAGGTCAACGAGCACGGAGCTCTGGCGACAAAGGCGGTACGCTCGGCCTTGCAGCGCACAGGCACCCTCTATCTGCAGGCGGACTCGACCCGTTACGATCCGGCTGTTGACGAGGCGATGGCCCAGTTGGGGCGTGGAGGTCTGCCGGTGTATGTGGTCTATCCCGCTGATGGCGGCAAGCCTCGCCTGCTGCCGCAGCTGCTGAGTCCCGGCATGGTGATCCAGGTGCTGGAAGAGGCCTCCGCGACTAGGACGATGAGTGATCGCCCGGCTTGACGACAGTCATGCAGACCCTGACGCCGCATCCGCCAGCCCCTCGGGCAAGGATGCGGCGGCCGAGGTCTGGGCTGGCTTGATGCAGGCGGCGCAGCTCGGTGATGCCGCGGCCTACCATCGCCTGCTGCGCGAACTGGTGCCGGTGATCCGCCGGTTGGTGGCCAAGCGGATTTTCGATCCGGCAACCGTGGAGGACGTGACCCAGGATGTGCTGATCAGTCTGCATCAGGTCCGCCACACCTTTGATCCGCAGCGTCCTTTCCTGCCTTGGCTGAGTGCCATCGTGCAGGCCCGCGCCGTCGATGCGCTGCGGCGATGGGGCCGGCGTGCCCGCTGGGAAGTGGAGGAGGTTCACGGTGTCGAGCAGCATCCCGACCTGCAGGCCGAGCATGGACTGCGGGCGCTGGAGCAACGTCAGGAGGTCAGGCAGTTGCTGCACCGCCTGTCTCCGCGACAGCGCCGGCTGGTCGAGATGGTGCATCTGGAGCAACTGAGCCTGTCCGATGCGGCCCGTACCTCGCGGCTGTCCCTGTCGGCGGTCAAGTCCATTCTGTATCGGGCCTTGCAAAATCTGAAGCACATGACGGGCACGCCCCATGAATAGACATGACGTATTGATCGATGCACTCAGCCAGCAGCTGCGGGCCGGCCGGCCACTGGCGCCGACCTGGCGTCGGCTGGCGGGTTGGGCGTTGATGGCACTGACCAGCGGCTCGTTGATGGCCTTGGGATTGAAGCACTCGACGCTGGATCCGATGGCGCCGGGCGCGGGCTGGGAACTGGCCGATGCCGGCGTGTCATTGGTGATCGGCCTGTTGCTGCTGGGCACCGCGCTGGATACCAGCATTGCCGGACGGCGCGCGCCGGCCTGGCCCTGGTTTGCCGTGCCCCTGCTGTTGTGGTTGGCCATCAATACGGCCTTGATGGTCAAGGCGCCGGCTTCGGTCGGCGTGCTGGGCAGGGAAGGGCGTTATTGCTTCCGTTTCATGCTGGCGGCCGGCATGCCGATGATCATTCTGGCGGTGGCGTATCTACGCCGCAGCCGCAGCCTGCGGCCGGGTCGATCGCTGTCATTGGCGGGGGCGGGCATTGCTTTTGTCACCATGGCCTTGCTGTGGCTCTGTCATGGCGATGCCATGAGTCCGCTCGACTTCGCCATGCATATGGTGGCCGCGATGACGATCATGCTGATCACCGTGGCGCTGGGCTGGCGCTGGGTGCGGGTGGTCTGACGGCCTTATCAGACGGGCATGCCTTCATGGGAGCGAGCGGCGGTTCGTCCTGGCAGCCACATGAACAGCCTGACGCTCATCAAATCGGCGAATCAGCTTGCAGACCCTGCCAGGCTCGACAGTCATTTATCAAGTGACGCAGGTATACAGACTCATGTCATCGCATGACCTCGCCGGATTGATTCGATATCTCAAGCAGGATGATTGGGACCATCGCTTCGGAAGGGTTCTGGAAGATCATTTGCAGCCGCTTTTCGAGCTGGATGATCTGGGCCTGGACGAACTCGACGAACTGATCGGTCCAGGCACGGCCATGACGTTGTGGGGCTGCGCCTTCGAGGATTTTCTGACCCGGAACGATGAGGGCGGCCGCAATTTTGTCGAGGTCTATCTGAAGCGCCGTGGGTGGAGCGAGCTGCCGCGACATCGGGCCTATATGACGGCGCTGCGCGCGTCGACGATGAGTCTGTATGAAGTTTCCGACATCGTTCCCGGTACCAGCATGATGGTGCGGGACTTGCTGCGCAAGGGCGAGCCCGTGCTGGTGCATGAGGTATCGGCGACCAAGGCCTTGCAGCCATGGGATCGCATCGCGGTCCGGTTGGTGCCGCTTGAGCGGGAGACCGTGCTCGCGGGGGGATTGCTGGCCTATTCCATGGACGCTTGCGAGGTATTGGCGGATGCGCTGCGCAAGGCACTTCGCCGTCGGCGCGGCAAAAGCCAGTTCCCGCGACTGGATACCGAGACCCTGCAGCCGTTGGCCCCGTTGTTCACCCAGGCGTGGTTGACGCAGGAATTGCTGGATGCCGAGGGCGCGCTGGATCTGACGCAGTTGATCAATCATGACGACGAAGAGCTGGTGTTCCATGACATCCGTTATCCGTTGGCAAAAGGCGTGACCCAGAGCACCGTGGCCAAGGCTTTGGATGTCTGGCCCGAACTGCGGGCGGCGGGGCCATCGTTCTGGAACTGGCTGCGATTCGGGGCAGACGGCGGCAAGCCTCGTCGGGGCAGCGGCTTTTCCATGAGCAGCGAGATGGCTGACGGGGTTCCGGTGCTGGGGACCGTGGAACTCGCCGGACGCAAGCTGCGCTTGCAGGTCAATTCGGAGCAACGGGCGGCGCGCGGCCAGGCCATGCTCGCCGCCGCGCTGGGTGACCTGGTCGGCATGCCGTTGGCACAGATCATGACCCCGGAGCAGTTGCTGGCCGAACACGCGGCTCATCCGGGGCCTTCCGGCCATCGTGAGCCGTCCGGTCTGTCTCCCGAGGAAGAGCTTCAGTTCTTGTCGGAGGCCCTGCACCGGCATTATCAGCAGATTCTTGATGAGGAGATTCCTGCGTTGGGCGACCAGACACCATGCCAGGCGGCGCGTACGGCCGGCGGCCGTCGTCAACTGGTGGAGTGGCTCAAGTATCTTGAAAATGGCACCGCCAACGCCGGCCGGACGCAAGCGGCGATGGCCGCCTACGATTTCGGCTGGATGTGGACCGAGCTGGGCATTGCCGAATCTCGGCCGGCAGGTCGCCATCTATCGCTCGCTGGTCCATATCCCGGATATGTTGGGACTGTGGTCCGAGCAGGTCATTGTTCCGCCGAATGCCTGCGTGATCCTGCCCGATGCCGTGACTGCAAGGGATTATTGCGGTTCGCTGGTGAATGCCATCACGGCTTTCGCCTTTCTGGAGCAGCTGCGTGAAGCCGGGCACGAGGCCGTTGTCGTCACGGCCGGCAGCGCGGGCACGGGACGCGCGTTGCTGGCATTGGCGCAGGCCAAAGGCATACCCGCCTTGTTGCTTGCCCGCTCGGCCGAAGCGCGCGGCGAACTGCTGAAGCTGGGTGCCAGGCATGTGCTTTCAACCGCCGACGAAAACTTTGACCGCGACTTCGCCAGCCTCAGCCAGAGCCTGAAGGCCACCGCCATTTTCGATGGCGTCGGCGGTGAGCTTGCCAGTCGTCTGGCGCCGCTGGTGCCTCACCATTCGAATTTCTATTTCTTCGGTTTTCTCGGCGGTCCGGCGCCGGTGTCGATTCCCGTCATGCTGTTCATGTCCAGACATCTGACGATGCAGCGGTTCAGCAATTTCGAAAGCGCAACCGTGAAGGACCCGACGCGGCTGGCGGCGGCACTGCGGAATATCGAAACCTTGATCGCCAACCCCTTGTTCAGAACGCGTATCGGACAGGCGTTCGACTTTGAACACATCGAGGCAGCGCTTCGTTATACGTCTGTCGGCGGCGCCAAGGCCGTACTGGTGGCCTGATGTCGCCAGATGGTCTGCGCTGGCGGGGCGAGCATCCTCGTGATGCAAACAAGCCTCCGTCGATGGCGGAGGCTTGAAAAGGCGGCGGGAAGTCCCGCCGCCAACCGACCGGGGGATCGGTTACTTGCTGTCTTCCGGCAGCGCGAAGGCTTCCAGTGTGTCCCCCATCCTGGTGCCAAGCGAGCCATGGCCACCGGCCATGATCACCACGTACTGGCGGCCGGTCTTGTCCGAGACATAGCTCATCGGATTGGCCTGGCCACCGGCCGGCAGACGCCCCTTCCACAGCACCTTGCCGTTGCGGATGTCATAGGCGCGCAGATAGTAGTCCAGGGTCGCGCCAAGGAAGGCCACGCCACCGCCGGTGGTCACCATCCCGCCAAGGCTGGGTACGCCCAGCGGCAAGGCAATCGGAACCGGTGCACTGTCGCGGGTAGTGCCGTTCTTCAGCATCCAGCTCTTCTTCATGGTCTTCAGATCGACTGCGGCGACATAACCCCACGGCGGTGCCTGGCAGGGGAAGCCCAAGGGAGACAGGAAGGCCTTGATTTCCACCGCGTAGGGGGTGCCGTACTGCGGCTGCAGGCCCATTTCGTTGCCACCGGCGGTGTCCGCATTGGCCTGCGCACGGGGCACCAGTCGTTCCAGGAAGCCCATGAAATTGGGGTTCAGCAGCATGACCTGGCGGACCGGATCGATGGCGGCGCCGCCCCATTCGAAGATGCCCAGCGGTCCGGGCGAGATCAGGGCACCCTTGATCGGGCCCTTGCCGTCATCCACGGTCTGCGGAGTGAAGGGGCCTTCGTAGCGGTGTTGTCGGAAGATGATCCGGCAAGCCAGCTGATCAAAAGGCGTGGTACCCCACATATCGGCTTCCTTGATCGGGTCCTTGGGCAGATAGCTCAGGGCCGAGAAAGGCTGGGTCGGCGACAGCTTGTCACCGGGAGCGGGGTTGTCGGTAGGCACCGGTTTTTCCGGCGCCGGCACCAGCAGCTGGCCGGTCGCCCGGTTCAGCACATAGATGTCGCCACGCTTGGTGGTGGCGATCAGGGCCGGGACCTTGCCGCCGTCACGATCCAGGTCGACCAGACTGGGCTGACCGCCGATATCCATGTCCCAGATATCGTGATGCACGGTCTGGTAGACCCAGCGGACCTTGCCGGTGGCCAGATCCAGGGCGACGATGGCGCTGTTGTACTTCTCCGCCTCGGGAATCCGGTCACCGCCCCAGGTATCCGGGGTCTGATTGCCCATCGGAATATAGGCCAGGCCCAGCTTTTCGTCGACGCTGGAAACACCCCAGGAATTGGGCGAGTTGTTGACGTAATGTTCGCCATCCTTCAGCGGGGCGCTCTGGTCCGGACGCGCCGGATCCCAGGCCCACAACAGCTTGCCGGTCACCGTGTCATAACCGCGGATGACGCCCGAAGGTTCATCGTTGGAATAGTTGTCGGTGACACTGGCCGCGACCACCAGCACGTGGCGCGAGACGGCAACGGGCGAGGTCGGCATCAGGAAACCTCGTTTGGTCATGCCCATGCCGTGATACAGCCCGATCACGCCGTGGTCGCCGAAGCTTTCGCACAGTTTGCCGGTATCGGCATCCAGGGCGATCACGGTGGCATCCATGGTCGTGGCAAAGATGCGGCGCGGGCATTCGCCGACGGCGATCGGTGCATGGGTATCCGCAGCGGGTGGCACACCGGTGCTGGTGGCTGCCGCCGGGGCTCCCGCCGTATCGGCGGCGGCATCCCAATAGGACACGCCACGACAGATCATGTGCTGGTAGCTCTTGGCATCACGATTGATCTTGGGATCATGTCGCCACAGCTCCTTGCCGGTGTCGGGGTCCAGCGCGATCACGATATTGTGCGGCGTGCAGATATAGAGCTTGCCGTTGACCTTGAGTGGGGTCACCTCGTTGGCGATCTCCACCGGATCATCGGGCCCCTTGAAATCACCGGTATGGTAGGTCCATGCCGGCTGCAGCTTGGCCACGTTTTCAGGGGTGATCTGGCTGGCGGGGGCGTAGCGGTCGCCGTAACCGTTGCTGCCGAAGGCTGTCCAGTCCTTGCCGTTGCTGCCGGGCGCGGGGCTGCCGACCTGACTGCCGGCATCATCGATGGTGGCATGGATGTCGTGATAGTCCTTGAACTGGGACACGATGCCGACACCGGCGATGACGGCCAGGCTCAAGCCCAGCGGTGCCCGGCCGCCCTTGCCCGGCAGTCCGCGCTGGACCATTGGCAACAGCAGCAGCAGCCCCAGCAGGAACCAGATATCCAGTCGTGGCAGCAGCTGCCACCAGTCCAGTTTCACTTCAGCCACGGCCCAGACCGTGCTGGCCAGCAGGACCAGTGCATAGAGCCACAGGGCCGAGCGCCGGGCGGACAGCAGCAGAGCACCGCTGAGGGCGATGCCGGCACCGGCGAGCAGGTAATACCAGGACCCGCCCAGGCGGATCAGCCACAGGCCGGCGATGGCCGTGGCCAATCCCACCAGCAGAAACAGCGCACCGGACAAGCGAGGCCAACGCTTGTTGTGCAGAGGAGGTGTGCTCATAGATTCAGATCCATCTTCAGGTTGGTAATCGACTTTCCACACAGCTGCACGAAGGGTATGGCTGGCAGATAGGTACGGACGTCCATCCGGTCCGCGTCTGCCATCAAGCTGTTCCGCACGATGGGCCGGAAGCTCGCGATCAATGCACTGCCCACAGGCTGGAATCCTCGTCACCTCGATCAATGTCGGGATCAATGTCAGGTGGGGCGAGAGG
>JGI2924J29684_1077334_pt1 | contig 15948 bp, 20 predicted proteins | sample BenlonsequencITS_FD_29684 | JGI IMG/M metagenome (IMG submission 29684)
CCCGCTTCGGTGTCGACGGGTATCTGTTCGACCCGATCAACTACCTGCAGCGCAACCACGGCTTCAAGGATGGTCAGTACTACATCCCCAGCGCCATGTACATGATCTCGGTGCGCGAGCAATATCTGAGCGCGGAAGGCTTTCTGCGCACCGCCTTCGACCGCTATGCCTTCATTCGAGATGCCTACCGTCAGCAGCGTCTGAACATGATCTACTACGGCCATCCGCCGGCCGAAGCCATGGAGCAGCTGCAGGGCATGAACGACAAGAACTTCGATCCCGACGAACTGCTGCAACAGCAGCAGCAGTGGGAAGATCAGCACAAGAACAAGCCCAAGCCCACCCGTTCGCCCCCTCCGGGCAGCGTACCTTACAGCACTGGTCGCGGCGGCTGAAGACGCCCTCGCCTGACCTTGAAGAGAGGGCCCTGCGGGGCCCTCTTTGCTTGCGCGGGAACGCCAGGGGCAATCGGCAAGATGGCAGACCATGCCCGAATCAGGCCGTCGGCTGATGGGCTGAAAGCTTGAAACCTGGCCGACGGCACGGAAGAACCCGCCCCTCGCGGCCTCGGACGGACCGCCATCGTCTCATGACACCGTCGGGTCTCTTCTGACCCACCCTTCGACTGCGGACTTCCGGCATTCTGGCCGACATGCAGGCCAGGTATCCCGCGCCGACCTGCCGCCCGATATCGTGCCTCGCGTTCCGCACAGGCAAAAAAGAGGGCCCCTTCCGGGGCCCTCTGGCGACATGGACGGATCAAGGCCTCAGGCGAAGGCACGCATGACCTGTCAGCCGAACAACTTGCCCAGATCGGCCACTTCAGCCAGCGCACGCAAGCCGGCCGGCACATGGATCAGTTGCACGTCACCACCACAGCGCTGCTGGGCCTCGGAAAGCAGGGCAAGCACGCAGGCCAGGCCCGCACTGTCGCATTCGCCGACGCCGGCCAGATCGATGACTTGCACCGACCCGCCGGCCAGCTGGCGGCGCTGCACTTCCAGCGTCGCCGCCGCGGAAGCGAAGGTCAGCGGACCGCTGAGCGCCAACACCCCAACGGCAGAAGGCGTGTTCATGGACTGGACCTCAATCGTCACTGGCCGCCGGCAGGCTTGTTGCCTTCCATCTGCTTCAGTGCGTCGTCACCCTGGGTTTCCAGAGAGTGGATCAGGGCATCCAGGCCTTCCTTGCGGATCTGCGCATCCACCTGGTTGCGATAGTTGGTGATATAGGAAATGCCTTCCAGGATCACGTCATAGGCCTTCCAGTCACCGGAAGCGGTCTTGTGGAAGACGAAATCGACCTCGGCCGTCTTGCCGTTGTCCAACGTAGCCTGGCTGCGCACCACCGCACGACGGGCATTGGCATCACCGGTAAAGGGCAGCACCTTCATGCGGTTGCTGCTGAAATTCAGCAGGCCATCGGCATAACGATGAGTCAGCGAATTGTAGAAAGCCTTGGCGAAGCGGGAGCGCTGTTCCGGTGTCGCTTCGCGGGCATGCATGCCCAACACCAGAATGGCGGCGTAGTCGACATCGAAGTGCGGCAGCAGAATGCTGTCGACCAGGCCCGGCAACTGCTCGGGATGAGCCTTGTACAGCTGGCGATGACCATCGACGGCAGCCGCCAGCTGACTGGAAATCGACTGCATCAGCTGCCCCGGATTCTGGGCACTGGCGGCCGCACTCTGGGCCTGGGCCTGCAGCGGCAGCAGCGCGAGGGTGCCGAGGCTCAGCGCGGTCGCAAAAACCAAACGACGCAACATGGAATACTCCTTACAACATCAATGGGATGAAACAGGACAAGGGTCTCAATGACCGCTGCCGCTGGCCGAACCGGACGCCGCCGGCCCGTTCTTGGACGCCGAGCCCCCCGAGCCATTGACCATGAACTTGCCGATCAGATCTTCAAGCTGCATCGCCGACTGGGTCAGAATCATCTGATCGCCGTTCTTCAGCATGTCCGGGGAACCGCCGGGCTGAATCTCAACATAGCGGGGCCCCAACAAACCGTTGGTGAATATGGCAGCGCTGGAATCATCCGGAATCTGGTTGAACTTCTTGTCGATGGCCAGCACCACATGTGCATTGAGCTGAGCGGGGTCCGCCGTCACACTCTCGACCGAACCGACGGCCACGCCGGCCAGCTTGACCAGGGCACCCTGGGAAAGATTGCCGACATTGCTGAAGTCGGCCGTGACTTCGTAGGTACCACCGATGGCGTCCGCCCCGTCGCCGGTCCCCATGAACTTGCCCAGCATGGCTTCAAGCTGCTGCGCCGGGCGCGTGAACTGCAGGGTCGAGCCCTGATGCAGATCCTGCCTGGCACTTCCGTAGCTGAGATTGACATACTGGTCGCCCAGCAGACCACTGGTATAGATCGAGGCAATCGAGTCGACAGGGATCGAAGCGTACTGCTTGTCGATCGCCAGCTGCACGTCGGCGACATCGCCATGCGCACCAAGGCGCACCGAGCGCACTTCGCCGATCCGCACGCCGGCAACCTTGATCGGCGCGCGCTCCTTGAGCTGGCCGACATTGGCGAAATGCGCGGTCACCAGATAGCTGTCTCCGGCCGAGCCATTGGACAATGAACTGGTCTGCGTCGCCAGATACACCAGCGCGGCAAATCCGAAGACAATGAACAGGCCGGTACCCAGGCCATAGGAACGTCGCTGGCTCACTTCTCGCTCCTTGCAACCGCGTGATCGGCAGAATTCTTGAACATGATCATAAACAAGGGCCTTACAGCAGGAACGTGGTCAGGACAAAGTCCAGGGCCAGGATTCCGATCGAGGAAGCGACCACCGTGCGGGTGGTGGCATAGGCCACACCCTCGCTGGTCGGCGGGGCGGTATACCCCTGGTAAACGGCAATCAGGGCGATCAGGGCACCGAACACCAGGCTTTTCCACAGCACGCCCCGGACGATATCGTCCCAGACGTTGATGGAGGCGGTCATGTTCGACCAGAAGGTGCCATTGTCGATGCCCAGCCAGGTGACGCCGACCAGATGTCCGCCCAGGATGCTCATCGCGCAGAAGATGCAGCACAGCAGCGGCATCGCGATCAGCCCGGCCAGGAATCGAGGCGCGGCGACATAGGCCAGCGGATCGACCGCCATCATCTCCATCGCCGACAACTGGTCGGTGGCGCGCATCAAGCCGATTTCAGCGGTGATCGAGGTCCCGGCCCGGCCGGCGAACAGCAGACCGGTGACGACCGGCCCCAGTTCGCGGTATACCGCGATCGCCACCACCGAACCGGTGGCGGTGGTGCTGCCGAAGGTCGACAGCACATGGTAGAGCTGCAGAGCCAGCACCATGCCCACGAACAATCCGCAGACCATGATGATGGTGACGCTCAGGCCGCCGACGAACCACAGCTGACGCACCGTCTCGCGGCCATGCCGCAGGCTGCGGGGAATCGCCGCCAGAATCGAGAGCAGGAACAGTCCGCAGTCACCGATCTGTGTCAGCACGTCGGCGATCAGCCCTTTGGGACGCGGTACGAGGCTCATAGCTGCCCCTCCCGCAAGCCCAGGGCACTGGCATAGTCGGCCGCCGGATAATGGAACGGTACCGGCCCCTCGGCCTCGCCGCCGAAAAACTGCCGGGTCCAGGCCGAACCGTCACGATCGATCTCGTCGGGATGGCCTTGAGCCACCACCTTGCCGTTGGCGATCAGGCAGATATGGTCGGCCACCTGGCGCACGGCAGCCAGTTCATGGGCCACCAGCACGCTGGTCAGGCCAAGGGTCTGATTCAAGGTACGGATCATCCGCAGGACCTGATTGAGAGCGATGGGGTCCAGGCCGACAAAAGGTTCGTCGTAAAGGATCAGCATCGGATCAAACACGATGGCACGGGCCAGGGCAACGCGACGCGCCATGCCTCCCGACAGCTCGTCGGGCATCAGCTCGGCGGCACCGCGCAAGCCCACGGCCTGCAGCTTGGTCAGCACCAGATTGCGGATCAGCACTTCCGGCAGGCGGGTATGCTGGCGCAGGGGGAAGGCGACATTCTCGAAGACGTTGAAATCGGTCAGCAAGGCCGAATTCTGGAACAGATAGCCCAGCCTTTCACGCAGCCTGAACAGCTGCTGGCGGGACAGCGTGCGCAGATCCTGGCCATCGACCCTCACCTCGCCGGCATCGCCTTGCAGCTGACCGGTGATGTGCTTGAGCAAGGTGGTCTTGCCGGTGCCGCTGGGCCCCATGATGGCCGTCACCTTGCCCCGCGGAATATCCAGATCCAGCCGGTCGAAGATGGTTTTGCCGCCCAGCACCGTCGTCAGGCCGCGAATGCGTACCAGCACGTCGTCGTCAGGCTTGTCGCGCAACGTGTCTATCATGGATCCGTCTTTGGCCAACATAAGAGCCATAGGCTACTGGAATCAACGGCCTGACGCCATGGAACCGGGCCGCCGTTCCGGCTGGCCCGAGACAAGGCCGGCTCGGCGGTGCTCAGGCCAGCAAGTCCTCGATCAGCGTTTCATGGCGTGGCAGCTGCAGCGGCTGGCGGCCGCGCGCGGCCTGCACGATGGTCTGCAGCTGCTCCAGCGCCTCGTCGAAGTGATCATTGACCACCACGTGGTCGAATTCAGGCGCATGGGAAATTTCCTCGCGCGAATTGAACAGGCGCTTGGCGATCACCTCCTCGCTGTCCGAAGCGCGGCCACGCAGGCGCCGTTCCAGTTCGGGGCGCGACGGTGGCAGGATGAAGATGCTGACACAGTCCGGATGGTTGCGCCGGACCTGCGCCGCGCCTTGCCAATCGATTTCCAGCAGCACGTCGCGGCCCTGTGCCAGCAGCGCATCGACCGTACGGCAGGAGGTCCCGTACAGATTGCCGTGGACCACGGCATGCTCGAGAAAGATGCCGTCGGCGATTTCCTGCTCGAAGGCCTGACGCTCGACAAAATAATAGTGCCTGCCGTATTCCTCGCCGACCCGAGGCGGCCGGGTGGTATGCGAGATCGACAGCGAAATACCGGGTTCGCGCAGCAGCAGGGCGTTGACCAGGCTGGACTTGCCGGCACCGGATGGCGCAGCGACGATAAACAGACGGGGTTCTTGGCTGGACGTGTTCATTCGATGTTCTGCACCTGTTCGCGCATCTGTTCAATCAGCACTTTCAGCTCGACGATGGTTGCCGAGGCCTGTTTGTCGATGGACTTGGAGCCAAGCGTATTGGCTTCGCGGTTGAATTCCTGCATCAGAAAATCGAGCCGGCGGCCGGCCGGCTCGTCCAGCGAAAGAATACGCCGGGTCTCGGCAATATGGCTGTCGAGCCGGTCCAGCTCCTCATCCACATCCATCCGGGTCAGTTGAACGGCCAGCTCCTGCTCGACGCGGCCGGCATCCAGCGACAGGCCGGCTACCTCGGACACCAGACCGGCCAGCCGCTGCTGCAGGCGCGCGTGCAGCGCCGCACGAATCAAGGGCAGACGCCGGCGGAAATCGGCCAGCGCGGCCTCGATCCGCTGCAAGCGGTCGCTCAGCTGCTGCCCCAGACGCTGCCCCTCACGCTCACGATGGCCCGCCAATCCCTGCAAGGCCGCGTCCAGCGCCGCCAGCAAGGCGCCCTGCAAGGCATCCGCATCCGACTCCTGACGACGCATCACGCCGGGAAAACGCAGCAGCTCGGTGAACTCCACCTGCAAGGAGCCGAACTGGTCGCGCATCGCGGCCGCCAGCTGCTGCAGCCGGGCCAGCATGGCTTCGTCCACCTGCAGGCTGTCCGCGACCTCGGCCTGGCGTCGATGGATGGTCACATCGACCTTGCCGCGGGCCAGCACAGCGGCGATCCGCTCGCGAATGATGCCGTCCATCGCGCGCAGCTCGTCCGGCAGACGCAGAGATACGTCCAGATAGCGATGGTTGACCGTCCGGATCTCGCAACTGACGACCTCCTGCCCGGCCGCCCGCTCTTCCAGCGCGTACGCCGTCATGCTTCTCGTCATACTGAAGTCGGTCCCGACCGTGGAAAGCGCCAAATGATAAACTGGCCGACCCCTATTGCCCAATTGAAGCCCTCATGACCTCGTTTTCCCGTCCCAGCGGCCGCGCCCCGGACCAGCTTCGTCCCGTCACCATCGAACGCGGCTACACCCGTCATGCCGAAGGCTCGGTCCTGATCAGCTTCGGCGATACCCGCGTGCTGTGCACCGCCAGCGTCGAAGACCGGGTGCCCGGCTGGCTGCGCGGCAAGGGCGAGGGCTGGGTCACCGCCGAATACGGCATGCTGCCCCGGGCCACCTCCAGCCGGACCCAGCGCGAAGCCGCACGTGGCGGCCAGGGCGGCCGCACCATGGAAATCCAGCGTCTGATCGGCCGCAGCCTGCGAGCCTGCGTGGATCGCCGCAGCCTGGGCGAGCGGGTCATCACCCTGGACTGCGATGTATTGCAGGCCGACGGCGGTACCCGCACCGCCGCCATCACCGGTGCCTATGTAGCCCTGTGCGATGCCGTTTCGGTGCTGATGAAGCGCGAGAATCTGAAGCGCAGCCCCATCATCGGTGCCATCGCCGCCGTGTCGGTCGGCATCTACCAGGGCGTCCCCGTCCTGGATCTGGACTACGCCGAAGACTCCAGCTGCGACACCGACATGAACGTGGTGATGAATGACGGCGGCGGCTTTATCGAAATCCAGGGCACGGCGGAAGGCCATGCCTTCCGCCGCGACGAGCTGGACCAGTTGCTGGCCCTGGCCGACGCCGGTACCCGCCAGCTGGTGGAAGCCCAGCGGGCCGCCCTCGCCGACTGAAACGTTCAGCGCAGCCGGCGAGGGTGCCAGGGCGGCGGAGCTTCCTCCGTCCGCCGCCCGCGGCGCATCGCCAGGCGCTGGTTGACTCCCCCCAGCAGCCGGCGCTGCCCGTGCCGTTCACGCCCCAGCATCGACGCCGGCGCATCATGCCAGCCGCCCAGCAGGGCGCGCTTGCCGGCGGCCACGGCATCGGGCGAGCCCGCGCTCAAGGCCTCGGCCCAGGCCAGGGCCCGCGCGACCGGATCGGCATCCACGGCCGTGACCAGACCGATCCGCGCCGCCTCATCGCCTCGGATCACTCGACCGCTCCATACCAGCTCCAGCGCCAGATCGGGACGCAGCAGGTCCCGCACCAGGGCCAGCCCCCCCCATATCGGGAATCAGACCCCAGCGTGCCTCCATGAAGGACAGCTCGGCATCGGCGGCAGTCACCCGGATATCCGCGCCCAGCGCCAGCTGCAGACCCGCCCCATGGCAGTGGCCATGGATCGCCGCCAGCACCGGGAACGGCAGCTGCCGCCAGCCCAGTCCCCAGGCCTGCAAGGCATTGCGCCAGGGCAGCCACAGACTGGCCGCCAACCGGAACAGATCGGCCCGTCGACTCGTCACCGACTGGAAATCCAGACCGGCGCAGAACGAGGGCCCGGCTCCGGACAGCACCACGGCCCGCACATCGCGACGCCGCCGCAGTGATCGCTGGATCCGCCGCATCTGGTCCAGCATCGCCAGATCCATGCCGTTGTGCCGCTCCGGCCGCGCCAGCGTCACCCGGGCGATACCATTCACCACTTCGCAATCCACGCGTTCGGTCACAAGCCTTCCCTGGTTGCCGGTGCAATCGCCGGTGCTCGCGTTATCCTAGTCAACCACAGCAGAGTCCAACATCATGCAACGCATCATTCTGGCCAGCAGCAATGCCGGCAAACTGGCCGAATTCAACAGGCTGTTCGCCGACGCCGGCATCGAGGTGCTGCCGCAGTCCGCATTCGACATCCCCGATGCCGAGGAAACCGGGCTGAGCTTCGTCGAGAACGCCCTGCTGAAAGCCCGTCATGCCTCCCGGCTGGCCGGCCTGCCGGCCTTGGCCGACGATTCGGGCCTGTGCGTGAATGCCTTGAACGGTGCGCCGGGCCTCTATTCGGCCCGCTATGCCGGCACGCATGGCGATGCGGCCGCCAACAATCGCAGGCTGCTGGCCGAACTCGATGCCGAGAGTGATCGCTCGGCCTTTTTCATCTGCCTGCTGGTCCTGGTACGACATCCGGAAGATCCCGCGCCGCTGATCGCCGAGGGCCGCTGGCAGGGCCGCATTCTGAACAAGGCTGAAGGTCTGCAGGGCTTCGGCTATGACCCCTTGTTCCTGCCGGAGGGTCAGACCTGCAGCGCCGCCGCGCTGGCTCCGGAAGTGAAGAACCAGCTCAGCCATCGCGGCCAGGCCTTGCGCCGGCTGCGCCGGCAATGGATCGACGATGTCGCCTGAGCCTGTCGCCTCGACGGAGCTGCCGCTGGCGCTTTATATCCATATGCCATGGTGCGTGCGCAAATGTCCGTATTGCGATTTCAATTCGCATGGCCTGAAAGGCATGCCGGACTATCCCGGCTATATCGATGCCCTGCTGGCCGATCTGGAGGCCGACCTGGCCGATTTCGGACTGGATCGCCAGCCCCGCCCCGTCACCAGCCTCTTTTTCGGCGGCGGCACCCCCAGCCTGTTCGCGCCGGAACTGATCGCGCGCCTGCTCGAAGGCGTGCGGCAACGGCTGCCGCTGGCGGATGATGCCGAGATCACCCTGGAGACCAACCCCGGCACGGTCGAGCATGGTCGCTTTGCCGGCTATCGCCTGGCCGGCATCAACCGGATCTCCTTCGGTATCCAGAGTTTCGACGATGCCAAGCTGGTCCGGCTAGGCCGCATCCACTCGGCCGACGAAGCGCGTGCCGCCTTCGCCGAGGCCCGCGCGGCCGGCTTCGACAATATCAATCTGGACCTGATGTACGCCCTGCCGGATCAGGATCTGGCCGGCGCCCTGGCCGATGTCGAGGCCGCCATCGCTCTGGGTCCCGAGCATGTCTCGCACTACCAGCTGACCCTGGAACCCAATACCGCCTTTGCTGCTGCACCGCCGCCTCTGCCCGATGACGATGCCGCCTGGGCCATGCAGGAAGCCTGCCAGCAACGCCTGGCCGACGCCGGCTACCGGCAGTACGAGGTCTCGGCCTATGCCCGCGAAGGCCGCCGCTGTCGCCACAATCTGAACTATTGGTCGTTTGGCGATTATCTGGGAATCGGTGCCGGCGCCCATGGCAAACTCAGCGATCCGGCCGCCGGCTGGCTGCGGCGCCGGTCCAAGCAACGACTGCCCAGAACCTATCTGGCCGCCGCCGGCGGACCGGCCAGACTGGGTACCGATGTCGACATCCCCGCGGATGATCGCGTGTTCGAATATATGCTCAACAGCCTGCGGCTGATCGACGGCACTCCGCTGCAGCAGTTCCCGGAACGGACCGGCCTGGCTCTGGGGCATATCGCGACCGCCCTGGCCGAAGCCCGGGCCAGAGGCTGGCTGGAGGCGACCCCTGATCGGCTGCAGACCACGGCGCTGGGGCAGCGTTTCCTGAATGACGTGATCACCCATTTCATGGATTGACCCGTGACGGTGTGACCCGTCCGGCTGGCGCCTGACGGACTCACGCGCGATGATGGCAGGCTGCACGCGGCGGCCGCGGCCGCCGCGATCGTCCAAACGTATCAACGGGGAATCTGATGACAGCACAGCGCACGCCGTACCATGAGCATCTGGACATACTTCGCCAACGAGCCGGTCAGGCTCTGGAACGGGGCGGCTTCGACCATCTGATCATTGCCGCGGGACGCCCTTTGCGCAAATTCGCCGATGATCAGGACTATCCGTTTGCAGTCAATCCCGGCTTCAAGCACTGGCTGCCGCTACTGGATGCGCCCGGCAGCTGGCTGGTCATCAGCCCCGGTCAGCGCCCGAGGCTGATCTTCCTGCAGCCCCACGACTACTGGCATGTGGTGCCGGCCGCGCCGACCGGCGACTGGGTCGAACACTTCGACATCCGCATCATCCGCCAGCCGCTGGAAGCGGAGGCCGAGCTGAAGGCACTGGCCCCGCAAGCGGCGATCCTGGGAGCCGCTGCCGATGCCTTGCCATCGGTGATCCCCAACAATCCGCCCGCCGTCGTCGCTTATCTGGATTATCACCGGGCCTACAAGACCGGTTACGAGCTGGAGCGGATGCGCCAGGCCTCGGCCCTGGGCACGGCCGCCCATCTCGCGGCCCAGCGCGCCTTTCGCGCCGGCGCCAGCGAGCTGGAAATCCATCTGGCCTATATGGCCGCCGCCGGTCAGACCGAGCCGGAGCTTCCCTACGGCAATATCATCTGCCTCAACGAGCACAGCGCCATTCTGCATTACACCCAGCTGCAGAAACGCGCACCAGCCGAATCGCGCTCGATGCTGATCGACGCCGGTGCCAGCGCCGCCGGTTATGCCTCGGACATCACCCGCAGCCATGCCCGCGATACCGACGGGGAGTTCCAGTCCCTGATCGAGGCCGTCGATGCCGCCGAACGCGGCTTCGCCGCCAAGGTGGTCGCCGGCCAGAGTTATCCGGATCTGCATATCCATGCCCATCACGTGCTGGCCGGCGTGCTGCGCGATCACGGCATCCTGCGCATGAGTCCGGAAGCGGCGGTGGCACAAGGCGTCAGCGCGGTGTTTTTCCCGCATGGCCTGGGCCATCTGATCGGACTGCAGGTGCATGATGTGGCAGGCTTCGCGCCCAGCGACCATGGCGGCCATCAGCCGCCGCCGGAGGGCCACCCCTACCTGCGAATGACTCGTGGGCTGGAGCCTGGCATGGTGGTCACCATCGAGCCCGGCCTGTACTTCATCGACATGCTGCTGGCCGAACTGAAGACTCGCCCGGTCGCGGCACAGGTGGACTGGGCCCGGGTCGAGGCCTTCCGCCCCTATGGCGGGGTGCGGATCGAAGACAATGTGCTCTGCACCGAAAGCGCACCGGAGAACATGACGCGCGATGCCTTTGCCCGTCATCTCTCCTGAGCCTGAGCCGCGACTCCGGCGGATAGACCACCGGAGTCGCGGGACTCAGCGGGAGGCCAGCAAGGCCTCGATGGCCTCGACGCTGCGAGGCAGCCGGGCCGACAATACTTCAGGCGCTTCACGCGTCACCGCGACCACGTCCTCGACCCGGACCCCGATCCCGCGCCAGCGCGGATCCAGATCCGTCGCGTCGGCCGGTACATACAGCCCCGGCTCGACGGTAAGCACCATGCCCGGCTCCAGCACCCGCGAAGCGCCGCCAACCTGATAGTCGCCGACATCATGCACATCCAGCCCCAGCCAGTGGCAGGTCCTGGCCGGGAAGAAACGACGCCATGCCTGCTCGGCCAGCCGCAGGGCCGGCTCTCCCGGCAGCAGGCCCAGTCGGCACAGGCCCTCGGTCAGCACCTGAACCGCGGCCTGGTGCGCGGACTCGAAGGGCCGCCCCGGCCTGACCTGGTCGATGGCCGCGGTCTGCGCCTCCAGTACCAGCTCGTACAATGCGCGCTGGGACTCGGAAAAACGGCCGCTGACCGGAAAACTGCGGCACAGGTCCGAGGCGTAGCCGCCGATCTCGGCACCGGCATCGACCAGCACCAGCTCGCCATCGTCCAGCTGATCCTGGCCGGCCTGGTGATGCAGAATGCAGCCGCGTTCCCCCGAAGCCACCACCGGCACGAAAGCCGGCTGGGCACCGCGCATGCGGATGGCATGGAGCGCGGCAGCCTCGAGCTGGTATTCCGGCACCCCGGGACGGGAAGCCAGCATCGCCGCGCGGATGCCCTCGGAGGCAATCGCGACCGCCTCGCGAATATGCTGCAGCTCGCCACGCGACTTGAACAGGCGCAGATCGTGCAGCAGATGTCCCAGCGCCAGCAGCTCCTTGGTGGCCACCCCGCCGCCGCGCAACTGCCGCAGTCGGTCCAGCCAGCCCTGCAGCTGCGCATCGAAGTCCGGATCGCGCCCGAAAGGGCAATGGATCCGGCCACGGCCTTCGATCATGCCGGGCAGGATGTCGTCAATGTCCTCGATCGGAAAGGCATCATCCACCCCGTATTCGCGCACCGCGCCCTCGGTACCGAGGTCCGGGCCGTGCCAGCGCTCCCGCTGCGGGTCGCGCTCGCGGCAGAACAGCACCGTTTCGCCATGGCGGCGCCCCGGCAACAGGGCAAGCACCGCCTCCGGGCGGTCATAACCGGTCAGATACAGAAAGTCGGAATCCTGGCGGTAAGGCCATTCGATATCGCCACTGCGGACACGACGCGGCGCGGCCGCCAGCAGGACCACAGCGTCCGCGTCCAGCATCTGCATCAGCTGACGCCGACGCCGGCCGTGCTCGACCATGCTGATCGTCAATGCACGCTGCCGCTCAGGTTGCGGCCGAGGCTGGCCACTTCGGCATGCAGCAGCATGGCGCCCACGCGAACGAATTCGAAGACCTCGATCAGGGCATCCTCGTCTTCGCTGGCATCGCCGAAATCGAATTCGCTGCCGGCGATGGTGGCCAGATCACGCAGGATTTCCTGGGCCTCCTCCGACAGCTGTCCGTGCGAAGCCGCACCGGACAGGCCGAAACCACCCAGAAATCCCCGGCACCAACCGGCCACCGCATCGGCACGATCCGCCAAGGGACGGTCATCGGCCGGCTGCAACGGCTCGAAGCCCAGCTCGGGATCGGCCAGCGAGGCCTCGGTCTGACGCATCATGTCCAGCAGCACGGCATCGTCCTGCGCCGCCCTGTCGATTTCACCGGCCGCATCCAGGCGCAAGGCCTCCAGCAGGGTCTGCCCTACCGGCTTGGCACCACCGGCCAGAAAGCCGCTGAGCGAGCCATGGAATTCGGCCGGATCGGTACCCAGCCGCAGCCGGGCCAGCGCATCGGCCAATTCGTCGTAGCCGATCATCGGTTCGGTGTTCACACGCTATCCTCTTCAGTCCACCAAGACGGGTGGCCTACAGTGTAGCCGAGCGGGCTGGCGCCGCCCCAGCCTGCTGCTTTTGGCCAGTGATTTGCTTATAGTCGCCGCATGAGCAGTGATTCGGCCAAACTGGAACTGACCGCCCTGGGCGAGCAGCTGGACAAGCTGCTGGCGCTGGTCCGGCGCCTCAGCGAAGAAAACCACAGCCTGCGGCTCAGCCAGGAGCAGCTCAACCACGAGCGCGCCGGGCTGATGGCCCGCAATGAGCAGGCGCGCGTCCGGGTCGAGGCCATGATCCAGCGGCTGAAGGCACTGGAACAGAACGGATGATGCATGAACACCACCCCTGAGCCGGTCGCCCTGCGACTGCTGGACCGAGAATTCCATATCGCCTGCGCCCCGGAGGAACTGGAAGGCCTGCTGGAATCGGCCCAGTTCCTGGACCGCAAGATGCGCGAACTCAAAGCCAATGCCCGCACCCCCGGTTTCGACCGCATCGCGGTGCTGGCCGCGATCAGCATCACCCACGAGCTGCTGCAGACCCGCAAGCAGAAGCAGCAGGCCGACCCGGAGCTGACCGAGGACCTTGCGCTATTGCGTCGCAAGCTTGAACAGGCACTCGCCGCCCACGTAAAATAGGCCTCGGCGTTTTCTGCGGTGTGCGCCAGCTCACTCTTACATTTGCCTTGTTCCTAAATACGGCCCCGGGTCGGCTTCACATCGGTTGTTGCGCATATCCACTGCGTGTGGAGAGCCTCTAGACCATGTTTGCCCTCCCACCTGATCCTCGTGGATCAAGGTCGTTTGGTGAGCAACGGCACCGCGGTTTACGCCACCTCATTCCCAAGGACCGCCCTGCCGCGGTCACTTGCCATGACAGTTCAGGAGACGCGGAACGTGAATGCCGCCGAGCGAGGCGAGATTCGCCGCCTCTTCGACCTGCAGCGCAAGCAATTGCCGCCGCGCGAACGGATCATCGCCGCGCAAGGTCTGCGCCAGAGTCTGGAACAGTTGCCGGATTTTCTCACCGATGTGCGGGTGGGCGGCTACTGGGCCGTCCATGGCGAAATCCCCTTGAACCTCGCCATCGCCGGGCTTGCCTCGCGTGGGCAGCAGTTCTGGCTGCCCGTGCTGCAGCCCGGTCCGTCGATGCGCTTCGCGCGCTGGGCCACTGGTGATGCCATCGTCAGCAACCGTTTCGGCATCCCCGAACCTGAACAGCAGGGTTCGCTGATCGAAGCCCAGGCGCTGGATCTCATCCTGGTGCCCTTGCTGGCTTTTGATCGACGCGGCTACCGGCTGGGCTATGGCGGTGGCTACTATGACCGGGTACTGGCCGAGCGCCGCCCACCCGACGAAGGCGGACCGTTGCTGGTCGGCGTCGGCTATGCTTTCCAGGGACTGGAACAGATCGAACCCGCGCCCTGGGATCTGCGTCTGGACTATGTCGCCACCGATCAGGAACTGATCGAATGCCAGCCGGTCAGCCACCACGAGTCTGAAACCCCATGAACCATTGGCTGATGAAGTCCGAACCCGATGTGTTTTCGATCGATGATCTGAAAACCCGTGGCAAGGAGCCCTGGGACGGCGTCCGCAATTACCAGGCGCGCAACTTCATGCGCGACGGCATGCGGATCGGCGACAGGATCTTCTTCTACCACTCCAACTGCAAGGTACCCGGCATCGTCGGCATCGCCGAGGTGGTCAGTGAAGCCTATCCCGATCCCTCGCAGTTCGATCCGGACAGCAAGTATTTCGATGCGGGCAGCAGCCGCGCCGCGCCGCGCTGGATGCTGGTGGATGTCGGCTATGTGCAGACCTTCCCGCGCACCATCAGCCTGGATGAGCTGAAGAGCTGTCCGCAACTCGCCGACATGCCCTTGCTGCGCAAGGGCAATCGCCTGTCGGTGATGCCGGTGGCCGCCGGCGACTGGCAATTCATCAACGGACTGGCCGGCGCCTGAACCAGGGCCGTGCCAGGTCACGGCTGCACGATTCGATCCCCACAGGATTTCACGGAGCTGAAATGAGTCAGGACAGCCAGAAGAAGGCCGCGGCCGAAGCCGCCATCCGCTATGTCGAGGACGGCATGATCGTCGGTGTCGGCACCGGCAGTACCGTCGCCCATTTCATCGAGGCACTGGGCCCCTTGCGCGACCGCATCGAAGGCGCGGTCTCCAGTTCGGTGCAGTCCACCGAGCACCTGCACCGGCTGCAGATTCCGGTGCTGGATCTCAATGCCTGCGGAACACTGGCCTTGTATGTCGACGGTGCCGACGAATGCGATCCGGCCAAGCGGCTGATCAAGGGCGGCGGAGCCGCCCTCACCCGTGAAAAGATCGTGGCCGAGGCCGCCCGCCGCTTTGTCTGCATCATCGATCAGAGCAAGCAGGTCGACCTGCTGGGCCACCATCCAGTACCGATCGAGGTGATTCCGATGGCCCGCAGCCTGGTCGCCCGTGAAATCGTCCGGCTGGGTGGCCAACCCGTCTGGCGCGACGGCGTGGTGACCGACAACGGCAACTGGATTCTGGATATCCACGGCTGGCGCATTGCCGACCCCAAGGCGCTGGAGCAGCAGATCAACCAGATTCCCGGTGTGGTCGCGGTCGGCCTGTTCGCCCGCCGCCCTGCGGATGTCGTGATCGTCGGCGGCCGCGAAGTGCAGATTCTGAGCTGATGCCAACCGACCCTCAAGGCACCGGCAGCCGACCAGGGCCCTCGCACGAAAAAGCCGCCCTTCGGGGCGGCTTTTTCGCAGACGGAGACGGCTGGATCAGCCGATCACGCGCTTGACCGCATCGACTACCTTGGGCACGGTGAAGCCGAAGTGCTCCAGCAGCACATCGCCCGGCGCCGAGGCACCGAAGGAGTGCATGCCGATCACCTCGCCATCCAGGCCCACATATTTGCGCCAGTAGTCGGCCAGAGCCGCTTCCACCGCGACGCGGGCACGGCACCAGCCCGGCAGCACCGCTTCGCGGTATTCCAGCGGCTGGGCATCGAAGACCTCGGCGCAAGGCAATGACACCACGCGCACCGGCACGCCGGCATCGGCGAGGGCCCGCGAAGCTTCCATCGCCAGTTCCACCTCCGAGCCGGTCGCCAGCAGGATGGCCTTGAACTGGCCGTCGGCCGGATCGGACAAGACGTAGCCGCCCTGCTTGATCT
>JGI2924J29684_1077333_pt1 | contig 15937 bp, 11 predicted proteins | sample BenlonsequencITS_FD_29684 | JGI IMG/M metagenome (IMG submission 29684)
CGCCTTGAACTCGCCACCGAAGCGCTCGGCACCGATCTTGGTCAGTGCGGCGGTCAGCGTCGTCTTGCCATGATCCACGTGGCCGATGGTGCCCACGTTCACGTGCGGCTTGGTCCGCTCGAATTTACCCTTTGCCATGATTTGAAAACCTCAAAAGTACAGAAAAACAATCCAATTCGTGTCATCCGACGGGCCAGCCCGTCAGCCATCAAGCCACTTTCATGACCTGCTCGGCAATGGTGCCGGGCGTATCAGCATAGTGATCGAACGCCATGGTGAAGGTTGCCCTCCCCTGGGTTTGCGAACGCAGGCTGGTGGCATAACCAAACATTTCGCCCAACGGTACACACGCCGTGATCAACTTACCAGATGGGGTGTCATCAGCCCCTTGCAAGAGGCCGCGACGCCGACTGAGCTCGCCCATCACGTCACCCATGTACTCTTCCGGAGTCGCCACCCCAACCTGCATGATCGGTTCCAGCAACACCGGCTGCGCCTTGCCGAAGCCATCCCGGAAGGCCGTCGCACCGGCAATCCGAAAGGCCATTTCCGACGAATCCACCGCATGGTAGGACCCGTCGACCAGGCGGACCTTCATGTCCACCACCGGATAACCGGCCAGCGGACCATGCAGCATCGCTTCCTGGATGCCCTTGTCGATGGCGACACCGAATTCCTTGGGCATCGTACCGCCGACAATGGCGTTTTCAAAACTGTAGCCGCTGCCTGCCGGTGCCGGCTCCAACTCCAGCACCACATGCGCATATTGCCCCATGCCTCCTACCTGGCGACTGAAGCGGCATTCCTGGCGGACCGCTGCGCAAATCGCCTCACGGTAAGCCACCTGGGGCCGGCCGACATTGATCTCCACCTGATACTCGCGGCGCAGGCGCTCGACGATGATATCCAGGTGCAGCTCGCCCATACCCGACACCACGGTCTGCCCGCTTTCGGCATCGACCCGGATCCGGAACGAGGGATCCTCGGCGGCCAACTGCGCCAGCGCCGGCCCCAGCCGGAACTGGTCGGCCTCGGTACGCGGCTCCACCGATACCGCGATCACCGGCTCCGGGAACATGATCCGCTCCAGACTGAGCACATCGCGATACGAGCACAGCGTATCGCCGGTGACGACATCCTTCAGACCGACCGCTGCGGCAATATCGCCGGCACGGACGTCTTTCAGCTCTTCGCGCTCGTTGGCATGCATCTGCACCAGGCGCCCGATCCGCTCCTTGTGGCCCTGACCGGGGTTGTAGATCTGATCGCCGCTGGCCAGCGTCCCCGAATAGACACGGAAGAAAGTCAGCGTCCCCGCCTCCGGGTCCTGCATGATCTTGAAGGCCAACGCCGAGAAAGGGGCCTCGTCGGTCGGCTCGCGCCGCACTTCACGCCCCTGCTCGTCCAGCCCGCAGATCGCAGGGCGCTCGGCCGGCGACGGCAGCAAGGCCACCACGCCATCGAGCAGCGCCTGCACACCCTTGTTCCGAAAGGCCGAGCCACAGAACACGGGCACGATCTGGTTGGCAATGGTGGCCTGCCGCAAGGCCTGCATGATCTCTTCGGATGACAATTCACCATCCTCGAGATATTTGTCCATCAAGGCCTCGGAAGTCTCCGCGACCGCCTCGACCATTCGCTCGCGGGCCTGCTCAGCCTCGGCTGTCAGGTTTGCGGGAATGTCGCGGTATTCGAACTGCATGCCCTGACTGTCGCCATCCCAGTAGATGGCCTGCATGCGGACAAGATCGACAACGCCTTCGAACTCGTCCTCGGCGCCGATCGGCAATTGCATCGGCACCGGCATGGCATCGAGCCGCACCCGCAACTGGGCTACGACCTGCTCGAAATCGGCACCGACCCGGTCCATCTTGTTGATGAACGCCAGCCGGGGCACGCGATATTTGTTGGCTTGTCGCCAGACGGCTTCCGACTGCGGCTGCACCCCACTGACGGCGCACAGCACAAACACCGCCCCATCCAATACTCTCAGGGAACGCTCGACTTCGATGGTGAAGTCGACATGCCCTGGCGTATCGATAATGTTGAGGCGGTGTTGTGCCAGCGAACGGTCCATACCCTGCCAGAAGCAGGTCGTGGCCGCCGATGTGATGGTAATGCCCCGTTCCTGCTCCTGCTCCATCCAGTCCATGGCCGCCGTGCCGTCATGCACTTCGCCCAGTTTCCGGTTGACGCCGGTATAGAACAGTATCCGCTCGGTCGTCGTGGTCTTCCCGGCATCGATATGCGCCATGATGCCGAAATTGCGATAACGCTCGATCGGAGTGGTGCGTGCCACGGGAAGGCCCTCGACTTGACGCGAGCGGAGATATTACCAGCGGTAGTGCGAGAACGCCTTGTTGGCTTCGGCCATACGGTGGGTTTCTTCGCGCTTCTTGATCGCGCCACCACGGTTTTCCGAAGCTTCCAGCAGCTCTGCAGCCAGCTTGCGCGGCATCGAGGTCTCGCCGCGCTTGCGGGCGGAATCGATGGCCCAACGCATGGCCAGCGCCATGCGACGACCCGGACGCACTTCGACGGGCACCTGATAGGTGGCACCACCGACGCGACGCGACTTGACTTCGACGGCCGGGGCGATGTTGCCCAGGGCCTTTTCGACCAGCTGGACCGGCTCGGCGTTCTTCTCGCCCAGATGGGCCAGCGCGCCGTAGACGATGCTCTCGGCCACCGACTTCTTGCCGCTCTTCATCACCATATTGATGAAACGGGCAATCAGCTGGGAACCGTGCTTGGGATCCGGCAGAACCTGACGGGCGGGATGTGAACCTTTACGCGACATGTCTCGTGTCCTTTACTTACTTCGGACGCTTGGCGCCGTACTTCGAACGTGCCTGGCGACGCTTGGCGACACCGGCGCAGTCGAGACTGCCGCGAACCGTATGATAACGCACACCCGGAAGATCCTTGACACGACCGCCACGGATCAGCACCACGGAGTGCTCCTGAAGATTGTGACCTTCGCCACCGATGTAGCTGATGACTTCGTAGCCATTGGTCAGACGCACCTTGGCGACCTTGCGCAGAGCCGAGTTCGGCTTCTTCGGGGTGGTCGTGTAGACGCGGGTGCAGACACCACGACGTTGCGGGCTGCCCTGCAGCGCCGGAGAGGCGCTCTTGTAGCTTTTCGGGCTGCGAGGCTTGCCCACCAGCTGGTTGATCGTTGCCATGTGTAGCTATCCTGGGAAACATAAAGACAGACCGGGCTGCGGCCTGCCAAGAAGCGGGAATTTAACATGAGCCCGCTGTCAGGGACAAGCGAGGCCCGGGCCATCCATACTCTGCAATCAACGGGGCGCTTCCTTGCGCCCCCGCATGCTTTCAGCGACTTGCGGCCGCCGGCCAGCTCAAAGGCTGCCGGCGTCGACCTCTGCCTTGGCGGGCTTGGCATCGCTGCTGCCTGCGCCGGTCAGCACTTCGAAGTCGAAGGCGGACAGGCCGTCAGCATTGCGACGCTGCGCATGATACGCCAGGCCGGTACCTGCCGGAATCAAGCGGCCAACAATAACATTTTCCTTGAGGCCCCGCAAGTTATCCTTGGTGCCGCGGACAGCCGCCTCGGTCAGCACCCGGGTGGTCTCCTGGAAGGAGGCCGCCGAGATGAACGATTCGGTCGCCAGCGATGCCTTGGTGATACCCAGCAGCACCGACTGGTAGCTGGCCGGATGCTCGCCACGGGAGACGGCCTTCTCGTTCTCCGCATTGATGCGGATACGTTCGACCTGCTCGCCGCGCAGATAGGTGCTGTCGCCCGGCTCGGTGATTTCCACCTTGCGCAGCATCTGACGGATGATCGACTCGATGTGCTTGTCGTTGATCTTCACGCCCTGCAGACGGTAAACGTCCTGGATTTCCTTGACCAGATAGGCTGCCAGCGGCTCGACACCCAGCAGGCGCAGGATGTCGTGCGGATTGGGTTCGCCGTCCACGACGGTCTCGCCCTTCTCCACATGCTCGCCTTCGAACACGATGACCTGACGCCACTTCGGAATCAGCTCCTCGTGCTCGTCACCGTCCACGTCCTTGATGATCAGACGCTGCTTGCCCTTGGTGTCCTTGCCGAAGCTGATGACACCCGAGCGCTCGGCCAGAATCGCCGGCTCCTTGGGCTTGCGGGCTTCGAACAAGTCAGCCACGCGAGGCAGACCACCGGTGATGTCGCGGGTCTTGGAGGTTTCCTGCGGAATACGGGCAACCACGTCACCCACGCCCACCTCGGCACCGTTCTGGATCGACACGATGGCGCCGGCAGGCAGGAAGTACTGGGCCGACACATCGGTACCCGGCAGCTTCAGCTCGCGGCCCTGGTTGTCTTCCAGACGCACGATGGGCCGCAGATCCTTGGCCGCGGTACCGCGACGCTTCGGATCGGTGACCACCGCCGACTCCAGACCGGTCAGGTCGTCGGTCTGGCTCTGCACGGTCACGCCATCGATAAAGTCGATATAGCGGACCACACCGGCCACTTCCGAGACGATCGGATGGGTATGCGGATCCCAGTTGGCCACGGTCTGTCCGGCCTTGACCGCCTCGCCGTCCTTCAGCGACAAAATCGCGCCGTAAGGCACCTTGTAGCGCTCGCGCTCGCGGCCGTTGGCATCGATCACCGAGACTTCGCCCGAACGCGACACGGCCACCAGATGGCCCTGCGAGTGCTGGACGGTCTTCAGATTGTTGAACTTCAGGCTGCCCGTGGTGCGCACCGACACATTGTCGACCGCCGCCGCTCGCGATGCCGCACCACCGATATGGAAGGTACGCATGGTCAGCTGGGTGCCGGGCTCGCCGATCGACTGGGCGGCCACGACACCGACGGCTTCACCCATGTTGACCAGATGGCCACGAGCCAGGTCGCGACCGTAGCACTGGGCGCAGACACCATGCTCGGCCGAGCAGGCGATGGGCGAACGGACCTTGACGATCTGCACGCCGGCGTGATCGAGCTTCTCGACCAGCTGTTCGTCCAGCAGGGTGCCGCGCTCGACGATGGGCTGATCATCGCTGCCCGGAGCATACACGTCTTCGCAGACGACACGACCCAGCACGCGCTCGCGCAGCGGCTCGACCACATCGCCGCCTTCGACCACGGCCTGCATCACCAGACCTTCGTAGGTGCCGCAATCGAATTCGGTGATCACCACGTCCTGGGCCACGTCGACCAGACGACGGGTCAGATAACCCGAGTTCGCGGTCTTCAACGCCGTATCCGCCAGACCCTTACGGGCACCGTGGGTAGAGTTGAAGTACTGCAGCACGTTCAGGCCTTCGCGGAAGTTGGCCTTGATGGGCGTCTCGATGATGGAGCCATCGGGACGGGCCATCAGACCACGCATGCCGGCCAGCTGACGAATCTGGGCCACCGAGCCTCGGGCACCGGAGTCGGCCATGATGTACAGCGAGTTCATCGACTTCTGGTTGACGGTCTTGCCTTCGGCATCGACCACCTTCTCGGTGCCGATACCGTCGATCATGGCCTTGGCGACCAGTTCGTTGGTACGCGACCAGATATCGACCACCTTGTTGTAGCGCTCGCCGGCGGTGACCAGACCCGACTGGTACTGTTCCTGGATCTCGACGACTTCCTTCTCGGCCTCTTCCAGAATCGGCTTCTTCTGGTCAGGGATGATCATGTCATCGATGCCGATCGAAATGCCGGCACGGGTCGCGAAGCGGAAACCGGTGTACATCAGCTGGTCGGCGAACACCACGGTGTCCTTCAGACCCAGCAGACGGTAGCACTGGTTGATCAGCCGCGAGATCGACTTCTTGGTCAGCTCGGTGTTGGCCAGCTCGAAGGGCAGGCCTTCAGGCAGGATTTCCATCAGCAGGGCACGACCGGCGGTGGTATCCACCAGCTTGGTCGTTTCCGTGCGGTTGCCATCGGCGTCGACTTCCACGGCGTGGATGCGGACCTTGACCTTGGCGTGCAGTTCCACCGCACGGTTGTCGTAGGCGCGACGGACTTCGGCGACGTTGGCGAACACCATGCCGCTGCCCTTCGCCGTCACCAGCTCGCGGGTCATGTAGTACAGCCCCAGCACCACGTCCTGCGAAGGCACGATGATGGGTTCGCCGTTGGCGGGCGAAAGGATGTTGTTGGTCGCCATCATCAAAGCGCGCGCTTCCAGCTGCGCCTCGATGGACAGCGGCACGTGCACGGCCATCTGATCGCCGTCGAAGTCGGCGTTGAAGGCGGTGCAGACCAACGGATGCAGCTGGATGGCCTTGCCTTCGATCAGCTTCGGTTCGAAGGCCTGGATGCCCAGACGGTGCAGGGTCGGCGCACGGTTCAGCAGCACCGGATGCTCGCGGATCACTTCTTCAAGGATGTCCCAGACCTGCGACTCTTCGCGCTCGACCAGCTTCTTGGCCGCCTTGATGGTCGAGGCTTCGCCACGCTGCTGCAGCTTGGCGAAGATAAAGGGCTTGAACAGCTCCAGCGCCATCTTCTTGGGCAGACCGCACTGGTGCAGACGCAGGGTCGGCCCCACCACGATCACCGAACGACCGGAGTAGTCGACGCGCTTGCCCAGCAGGTTCTGGCGGAAGCGGCCCTGCTTGCCCTTGATCATGTCGGCCAGCGACTTCAGCGCGCGCTTGTTGCTGCCGGTGATGGCACGGCCGCGACGGCCGTTGTCCAGCAGGGCATCCACCGACTCCTGCAGCATGCGCTTTTCATTGCGCACGATGATGTCGGGCGCAGCCAGTTCCAGCAGGCGCTTCAGACGATTGTTGCGGTTGATCACGCGACGGTACAGATCGTTCAGATCCGAGGTCGCGAAACGGCCGCCGTCCAGCGGCACCAGCGGACGCAGGTCCGGCGGCAGCACCGGCAGCACGGTCAGCACCATCCATTCCGGACGGTTGCCCGACTCCAGGAAGGCCTCGATCAGCTTCACGCGCTTGGTCAGCCGCTTCAGCTTGGTCTCGGAATTGGTGGAGGCAATTTCTTCCTTCAGGCGGATGACTTCGGCCGGCAGGTCCAGCGACTTCAGCAGCTCGCCCACGGCTTCGGCACCCATGCGGGCATCGAATTCGTCGCCATGCTCTTCGACGGCTTCCAGGTACTGGTCTTCGCTCAGCAGCTGACCGCGCTCCAGCGCCGTCAGACCGCCGTCGATCACCACGAAGGCTTCGAAATACAGGATCCGCTCGATATCACGCAGCGTCATATCCAGCATCAGACCGATGCGCGAAGGCAGCGACTTGAGGAACCAGATGTGCGCGGTCGGGGCGGCCAGCTCGATGTGGCCCATCCGCTCGCGACGGACCTTGGCCAGGGTGACCTCGGTGCCGCACTTCTCGCACACCACGCCGCGGTGCTTCATGCGCTTGTACTTGCCGCACAGGCACTCGTAGTCCTTGACCGGACCGAAGATCGCGGCGCAGAACAGGCCGTCACGCTCCGGCTTGAAGGTGCGGTAGTTGATCGTTTCCGGCTTCTTGACTTCGCCGTACGACCACGAGCGGATCAGCTCCGGCGACGCCAGCGCGATCTTGATCGCGTCGAAGTCAGGCGTCGCGCGCTGCTGATTGAATAGATTAAGCAGGTCTTTCATAGCTTAGGCTCCTGTGACCGCGAGGATCACTTGATCTCTTCCAGGTCGATGTCGATACCGAGCGAACGGATTTCCTTCACCAGCACATTGAAGGATTCCGGCATGCCCGCCGCCATCTCGTGGTTGCCGTCGACAATGTTCTTGTACATCTGGTTGCGGCCCTGCACGTCATCGGACTTCACCGTCAGCATTTCCTGCAGGGTGTAGGCCGCGCCGTAGGCTTCCAGCGCCCAGACTTCCATTTCACCGAAGCGCTGGCCACCGAACTGGGCCTTGCCGCCCAGCGGCTGCTGGGTGACCAGGGAGTACGGGCCGGTCGAACGGGCGTGCATCTTGTCGTCGACCAGATGGTTCAGCTTCAGGTAGTGCATATAGCCCACGGTGACCGGGCGATCGAAAGCCTCACCGGTACGACCGTCGTACAAGGTGGTCTGACCGGATTCCGGCAGATCGGCCAGCTTCAGCATGGCCTTGATCTCGGTTTCCTCGGCACCATCGAACACCGGCGTCGCCATCGGCACGCCTTCCTGAAGGTTGGTGGCCAGGGTCATGATCTCCTCGTCGGTCAGGGAGCTCAGATCCACGTTCTGCACCGCACCGGCAATCTGCGAGGTGTTGTAGATCTGGTCCAGGAACGCGCGGATCTGGGTGACCTTCTCGCGGGCCTCCATCATCTTCTGGATCTTGCGGCCCAGGCCCTTGGCGGCCCAGCCCAGATGCACTTCCAGAATCTGACCGATGTTCATACGCGAGGGCACGCCCAGCGGATTCAGGCAGATATCCACCGAGTTGCCGTCAGCCATGAAGGGCATGTCTTCGACCGGCACCACGTTGGAGACCACACCCTTGTTGCCGTGGCGACCTGCCATCTTGTCACCGGGCTGGATGCGACGCTTCACGGCCAGGAACACCTTGACCATCTTCAGCACGCCCGGAGCCAGATCGTCGCCCTGGGTCAGCTTGCCCTGCTTTTCCTTGAAGCGCTTCTCGAACTCGTCCTTGTGACCACGGATCTGTTCGGCGGCGCGCTCCAGGAATTCGGCGGCATCTTCGTCCTTGACGTTGATCTTGAACCAGTCGTCCTTCTTCAGGCCGTCCAGATAGACATCGGTGATCTCGTTGCCGCGCTTCAGGCCGTTCGGACCCGAGGTGGCGACCTTGCCGACCAGCTGTGCACGCAGACGGTTGTAGATCGCGCCTTCCAGAATGCGGAACTGGTCGTCCAGATCCTTGCGGATCCGCTTCAGCTCGGTTTCCTCGATCTGGCGGGCACGCTTGTCCTTCTCCACGCCGTCACGGGTGAAGACCTGCACGTCGATGACGGTGCCGTCCATGCCGGGCGGCACGCGCAGCGAGCTGTCCTTCACGTCGGAAGCCTTTTCGCCGAAGATCGCGCGCAGCAGCTTCTCTTCCGGGGTCAGCTGGGATTCGCCCTTCGGGGTCACCTTGCCGACCAGGATGTCGCCCACCTTCACTTCGGCACCGATATAGACGATGCCGGACTCGTCCAGGCGCGACAGCGCGGACTCGCCCACGTTCGGGATATCGGCCGAGATTTCCTCCGCACCCAGCTTGGTATCGCGAGCGATGCAGGCCAGTTCCTCGATGTGGATCGAGGTGTAGCGGTCTTCCTGGACCACCCGCTCGGACAGCAGGATCGAGTCTTCGAAGTTGTAGCCGTTCCAGGGCATGAAGGCGATCAGCATGTTCTGGCCCAGAGCCAGCTCACCCAGATCGGTCGACGAACCATCGGCCAGGGTATCGCCCACCGCGACCACGTCACCGACGTTCACCAGCGGACGCTGGTTCAGGTTGGTGTTCTGGTTGGAACGGGTGTACTTGGTCAGGGTGTAGATGTCGACGCCGGCGTCATGGTCACCGACTTCTTCCTCGTTCACGCGCACCACGATACGGGCCGCATCGACCTGGTCGATCACGCCACCGCGCTTGGCGGTCACGATCACGCCCGAGTCACGCGCCACGGCGCGCTCGATGCCGGTACCCACCAGCGGGGTCTGCGAACGCAGGGTCGGCACGGCCTGACGCTGCATGTTCGCGCCCATCAGTGCGCGGTTGGCGTCATCGTGTTCCAGGAAGGGCACCAGCGCCGCCGCGACCGACACGGTCTGCATGGGCGAAACGTCCATGTAGCCGATTTCGGCGGAAGGACGCAGCTCGGACTCGCCGCGGAAACGGCAGGACACGAAGTCTTCCAGGAAGCCGCCATCCTTGCCCAGCGGCGAGTTGGCCTGGGCGATGACATGATCGCCCTCTTCGATCGCCGACAGGTACTCGACTTCGTCGGTCACCTTGCCGCCCACCACCTTGCGGTACGGCGTCTCGAGGAAGCCATACTGGTTGGTGCGGGCATACACGGCCAGCGAGTTGATCAGGCCGATGTTCGGGCCTTCCGGGGTTTCGATGGTGCAGACGCGGCCGTAATGGGTCGGGTGCACGTCGCGGACTTCGAAGCCGGCGCGCTCGCGGGTCAGACCGCCGGGTCCCAACGCCGAAACACGGCGCTTGTGGGTCACTTCCGACAGCGGGTTGTTCTGGTCCATGAACTGCGACAGCTGCGAGGAGCCGAAGAATTCCTTGACCGCCGCCGCCACCGGCTTGGCATTGATCAGATCCTGCGGGGTCAGACCATCGGCCTCGGCCAGCGACAGACGCTCGCGGACGGCGCGCTCGACGCGGACCAGACCGATGCGGAAGGTGTTCTCGGCCATTTCACCGACCGAGCGCACGCGACGATTGCCCAGATGGTCGATGTCATCGACGGTGCCATGACCGTTCTTGATCTCGATCAGGACCTTCAGCACATCCAGGATATCCGAGCTGTCGCCCAGTTCCTTGACCAGCTTCTGCGATTCGTCTTCCTTGCGGTCGGCGAAGTACTTGTGGTCGTACAGCACGCCCGGACCCAGAATGTCCTTGCGACCGACACGACGGTTGAACTTCATGCGACCCACGCCCGAGAGGTCGTAGCGGTCGAAGGTGAAGAACAGGTTGTAGAACAGGTTCTGCGCGGCATCCTTGGTCGGCGGCTCGCCCGGACGCATCATCCGGTAGATTTCGACCAGGGCTTCCAGCGGCGTGGTGGTGGTATCGATCCGCAGGGTATGCGAGATATAGGCACCGCGATCCAGGTCGTTGACGTACAGGGTCGGCAGGGTTTCGATGCCGGCGCAACGGAACTGCTCCAGCTGTTCCGGGGTGATCTCGTCATTGGCCGAGGCCAGCAGCTCGCCGGTCGCCTTGTTGACGATATCGGTCGCCAGGATGCGGCCGACCGGATAGTCGTCCGGCACATCCAGCTCGGTCAGGTTTTCGGCAGCCAGCAGGCGCACGTGACGAGCGGTGATGCGCTTGCCGGCCTCGACGATGACCTTGTCGCCAGCGACCAGGTCGAAGCTCAGGGTTTCACCGCGCAGACGCTCGGCGACCAGCTCCAGGGTGGTGGTGCCGGTCTTGCCGAGGTGGAATACGTTGTGCTCGAAGAAGATCGACAGCATCTCTTCGTTGTTGTAACCCAGCGCGCGCAGCAGCACCGTCACCGGCAGCTTGCGGCGACGGTCGATACGGGTGAACAGCGCATCCTTGGGGTCGAACTCGAAGTCCAGCCAGGAGCCGCGGTAAGGAATCACGCGCGCCGAGAACAGCAGCTTGCCCGAGCTGTGGGTCTTGCCGCGGTCATGGTCGAAGAACACGCCCGGCGAGCGATGCAGCTGCGAGACGATGACGCGCTCGGTACCGTTGACGATAAAGGTGCCGGTGTCGGTCATGAGCGGAATCTCGCCCATGTAGACTTCCTGCTCCTTGACGTACTTCACGGCCTTCTTGGAGGCCGGGGAGTCCTTGTCATAGATGACCAGGCGCACGGTCACGCGCAGCGGCGCACCGTAGGTCATGCCGCGACTGCGGCATTCGCGCTCGTCGAAGCCGGGTTCGCCGAGACGGTATTCGACATATTCCAGCGCGGCATTGCCCGAATAGCTGGTGATCGGGAACACCGACTTCAACGCCGCATTCAGGCCCCGCTCGGCACGCTTCTTGGGAGAAACGTCTTCCTGCAGGAATTCCTTGTACGAGTCGGTCTGGATGGTCAGCAGGTTGGGCACGCCCAGAACAGGGGGACGCTTGCCAAAATCCTTGCGGATGCGCTTCTTCTCGGTAAACGAGTAGGTCATGATAGGTACCGCCTCGGTTCGCAGTGACACCGGTGGTCGACCCACCGGTTAAAGGTTGAAAACTATTTTTCCGGCAGAAGCGGACGGACCGGGCCGTTCCTGCCAGTTCAAAACTCAGCCCTCAAGAAGCCCCGAGGATTTCTTCAAGGCTGAGCTCTGTGGATCGCGGAATCCCACATCGCAACAGGTAAAGCCCGGGGGCTTACGCCCCCAGGCTTCGCTTGCGCTAGGTCGCTGACGACGGCGCGCAAAGCGCCAATTACTTCAGCTCAACCGTGGCACCTGCGGTTTCCAGGTCCTTCTTGAACTTCTCGGCGTCTTCCTTGGAAGCGGCTTCCTTCACGACGCCACCGGCCTCGGTCAGGTCCTTGGCTTCCTTCAGGCCCAGGCCGGTGATGGCGCGGACAGCCTTGATGACTTCCACCTTCTTCTCGCCGGCGGACTTCAGGATCACGTCGAATTCGGTCTGCTCTTCAGCAGCCGGGCCGGCAGCGGCCGGGCCAGCGGCAACGGCCACCGGGGCGGCAGCGGACACGCCGAACTTCTCTTCGATGGCCTTCACCAGCTCCATCACTTCCATCAGCGACTTGGCGGCAACGGCTTCAACGATTTGGTCGTTGGTCAGGGACATTTGATTTACCTCTGGAAATTGTAACGAATGGGGTAGTCGTAAGCGAACTTAGGCAGACGCGGCTTCTTCGGCCGGGGCGGCTTCTTCGCCACCTTCCTGCTTGTCGGCCACGGCCTTGACGGCACGGGCAAACATCGCAGCCGGTTCGGCCAGCACGCGGGCCAGCATGGCCAGCGCCTGTTCGCGGGTCGGCAGGGAAGCCAGCACGTCGACGTGCTCGGCGGGAAGCAGCTTGCCTTCCACCGAAACCAGACGCGGCTTCAGCTTGTCGTTGCCCTTGGCGAATTCCTTGATCAGACGACCGGCGGCACCGGGTTCCTCGGTCGAGAACGCGTACAGCAGCGGACCGGTCAGGGCGTCCTGGACGACCTCGAACTCGGTACCGGCGACGGCGCGTGCAGCCAGGGTATTCTTGACAACCTTCAAGAACACGCCCGACTCGCGAGCCTTCTTGCGCATCGCGGTCATCTGGGCGACCGTGGTGCCAGCGTACTCGGCTGCGACCAAGGAGTGGGCCTTAGCGGCGACTTCTGCCAGCTCGGCGACTACTTCTTGCTTCTGAGACAGATTTAGAGCCATTGCACTCCTCCAATTGAACTCCGCTCACGGCTCCTGCCGCTTGCGGTCCTGGGCGACATCCTTCCTGGACGTCGGGGGTCAAGCCCCGGGTGTTGGCCTTTCCAGAACGAATTCCAGAAGGCAGCACCATCTACGCGGGCCGGGCCTTGCAGCCCGATTAAGCGATTCCGCTTCCGACGACGGCGACTCCTTGCCAGCACGAGCTCCCTGCTCGTCGTCATCGCGCGCTGATCGCGCCTGCGGTCTTTGACGGCTTGTCCCGACTCTTGCAAGCCGGAACCGCCCTCAAAAACAGACCCGCCGAAGCTGAAACCTCGGCGGGATTTGATTCACTGACTTACTTGGCGACAGCCGACAGGGTCGAGGTATCGACCGGCACGCCCACACCCATGGTGCTGGAGAGCGAAACCTTCTGCAGGTACTGGCCCTTCGAGGTGGCGGGCTTGGCCTTCAGCAGGTCACCCAGCAGCGAGTTCAGGTTGTCGGCCAGCTGCGCGGCGTCGAACGAGGCCTTGCCGATGGTGACGTGGATGATGCCACCCTTGTCGTTGCGGAACTTGACCTGGCCGGCCTTGGCGTTCTTGACCGCGGTCGCGACGTCGGCGGTGACCGAGCCGTCCTTGGGGTTCGGCATCAGACCGCGGGGGCCCAGCAGCTGGCCCAGCTTGCCGACCACGCGCATGGCGTCCGGCGTGGCGATCACGCGACCGAAGTCCAGTTCGCCAGCGGCCATACGCTCGGCCAGATCGTCCATGCCGACGGCATCGGCGCCAGCGGCCTTCGCCGCCTCGGCCTTTTCACCGGCCGGCACGAACACGGCGACCTTGATGGTCTTGCCGGTGCCGTGCGGCAGCAGCGAGGAACCACGCACGCCCTGGTCGGACTTGCGCGCATCGATGCCCAGACGCACGGCCACGTCCACCGACTCCGGGAACTTGGAAACCGCGCCATCCTTGACGATCTTCAGCGCATCTTCCAGCGCGTAGAACTTGCCGTGCTGCACTGCAGCCTGGGCTGCCTTCATACGTTTCGTAAGCTTTGCCATGTCTTAGCCCTCCACTACCAGGCCCATGCTGCGGGCGCTACCTGCGATGGTGCGCACCGCGGCATCCAGATCAGCCGCCGTCAGGTCGGGCTCTTTCTGCTTGGCGATTTCTTCCAGCTGGGCGCGGGTAACCTTGCCCACCTTGTCGGTGTTCGGCTTGGAGGAACCCTTGCCGACGCCGGTCGACTTCTTCAGCAGGATGGACGCCGGCGGCGTCTTGGTGATGAAGGTGAAGCTGCGATCGGAATAGGCGGTGATCACCACGGGAATCGGCAGACCCGGCTCCAGCTTCTGCGTGGCGGCATTGAAGGCCTTGCAGAATTCCATGATGTTCAGGCCGCGCTGACCCAGAGCGGGACCGACCGGCGGCGAGGGGTTGGCCTGACCGGCCTTCACCTGCAGCTTGATATAGCCAACAACTTTCTTTGCCACGATTTATTCTCCTCGCGAGTTCAAGCGCTCCTGCGGAGCTCCTCGCTACCTGCCCTGCCATGGGAATCACGGGGCCGCATCCGGCAGCCCCAAAAAATACGCCCGCGCCAAGCACTTGCATGACGCGGGTCGCACATTGTATAGGCAGCCTCGACGGATCGCAAGACCCGCAAAGACCGGATCAGGACTTCTCGACCTGCCCGAATTCCAACTCGACCGGAGTGGAGCGCCCGAAGATCAGCACCGCGACCCGCAGCCTGCTCTTTTCGTAATTGACTTCCTCGACGACGCCGTTGAAGTCGTTGAAAGGACCGTCGACCACGCGAACCATCTCGCCCGGCTCGAACAGGATCTTGGGGCGCGGCTTTTCCACGCCTTCACGCACACGCGAAAGAATGGCTTCGGCCTCGGTATCGCGAATCGGCAGCGGACGGTCGGCGGTGCCGCCGATAAAGCCCATCACCTTCGGCGTTTCCTTGACCAGATGCCAGCACTCGTCATCGATGCGCGGCGCCCTGCCCTCGGTATCGGTATCGATCTGCACCAGGACATAACCGGGGAAGAACTTGCGTTCGCTGCGGCGCTTCTGGCCGCCACGCATTTCAACCACTTCTTCGGTCGGCACCAGCACTTCGCCGAACTTCTCTTCCATCTCGGCGCGCGCAATCCGCTCGATCAGGGACTTCTTCACCTGATTTTCGAAGCCGGAATAGGCGTGCACCACATACCAACGCTTGTCACTCATGCGCTTAACCTCTTTAGCTGATCTTGAGCAGCCAGCCGAAGACGACCGACCGGAGGATGAGGTCAATCAGACCCAGCAGCAAGGAAAGCACCACGACCACGGCAATGATGATGCCGGTCGTCTTGATGGTTTCATCGCGCGTCGGCCAGACCACCTTGCGCAGCTCGAATTGCGATTCGAGCAGAAAACTTCGGACTCGACGTCCCGGACCGGTAAAGGCGGCAATCGCGATCGATGCCACGACGCCGACCAGCACCATGGCCAGCCGTAGCGAGCCGGCGGCGGTGCTGTACCAGGAATAGGAAAAAATGCCAGCAGCCAGCACCAGCAGAGCCAGTACCAGCTTGGCGATGTCAGAACCCTGAGAGCCCTTCGACTGTTCTGCCTTCGTATTCATGCAAATCAGCCGGTAAGACCACCGAGACGACCATGACAGGCCCCGCGATGCGTACCAGCCATTATCCTCGAGTGGCACGCCAGGAGGGACTCGAACCCCCAACCTGCGGTTTTGGAGACCGCTGCTCTGCCAATTGAGCTACTGGCGTATGAACATCCCGATACGGCAATGGCGACTCACGTCGCCATGCCTATCGTACCTGCGACCTGCCGACCGACGTTTATGCCCGCCGGCATGGCCACACGACTTCTTACTTGATGACCTTGGCCACCACGCCGGCGCCGACGGTACGACCGCCTTCGCGGATCGCGAAGCGCAGGCCTTCGTCCATGGCGATCGGA
>JGI2924J29684_1077332_pt1 | contig 15924 bp, 16 predicted proteins | sample BenlonsequencITS_FD_29684 | JGI IMG/M metagenome (IMG submission 29684)
TACAAGAGGTTTTGCTTAAGGACTGCGCCGGAAGTGGTGCGCATTATAGGAGCCTGAAAACTAACGTCAACCGTTTATTTCAGTTTTGTTCGGGCTTCAGCGTTACACGAGCAAACGCCTTCTTGCCAGCCTGGCAAACGTGCGTTGCACCGAGCTGGAATATAAAGCCACGATCCACGACTTGGCCGTCAACACGTACACCACCAGAACCCAACAAGTCACGAGCCACAGCGGCATTCTTAACAAGCGCAGCCTTATTAAGCACCGACGCGATAGGCATACCCTGATCGGATGTCAGCTCGATTTCCGGAAGATCCTCCGGCAATTCTCCATCCTTCATACGATTGCCCGCCGAGCGATGCGCCGCAGCCGCAGCTTCTTCACCGTGGAATCGCGCGACTATCTCCTCCGCCAGCTTGATCTTGATGTCGCGAGGGTTGGCCCCACGCTCAACATCCAAACGAAGCTCGTCGATCTCTGCTTGCGCGCGGAAGCTGAGCAGCTCGAAGTAGCGCCACATAAGCGCATCAGGAATGGATACCAATTTGCTGTACATGACGCCCGGCAGCTCCTGGATACCCACATAGTTGCCGAGAGACTTGGACATCTTCTTCACGCCGTCCAACCCTTCAAGCAACGGCATCGTCACCACGCACTGGGACGCCTGCCCGTATGCCCGCTGCAGCTCACGCCCCATGAGGAGATTAAACTTCTGATCGGTTCCACCCAGCTCGATATCGGCCTTGAGCGCCACCGAGTCATATCCCTGCACCAACGGATACAAAAACTCATGGATCGCGATTGGCTGATTAGTCGAGTAACGCTTATGGAAGTCGTCCCGCTCGAGCATACGTGCAACGGTGTACTGAGAGGCCAGGCGGATGAAGTCAGCTGGAGTCAGCTTGTCCATCCATGTCGAGTTGAAGGCCACCTCGGTTCGAGCAGGATCAAGAATCTTAAAAACCTGCGCCTTATACGTCTCGGCGTTTTCAAGAACCTGGTCCCGTGTCAGCGGTGGCCTCGTAGCACTTTTGCCACTTGGGTCACCAATCATCCCTGTGAAATCCCCTATAAGGAAGATCACTTGGTGCCCCAGCTCCTGCAGCTGCCGCATCTTATTAATGAGCACAGTGTGCCCGAGGTGAAGGTCCGGAGCGGTAGGATCGAAGCCAGCCTTGACGCGCAGAGGCTCGCCCCGCTCGAGCTTAGCGACCAGCTCCGACTCGACGAGCACCTCATCAGCGCCCCGTTTGATCACCGACAGTTGCTCTTCAACCGACTTCATGGCAAGCCCTATACCATTATGAAAGGGCGACAACCTTACAAGATCGCTGGGCGATTACAAGCCACAGCGTACCGGCCAGCAGATCAGCCTCAGCGAGGGTTGCCTCCGATGGGCTTTGCTTATATTTTAGACAGTTATTTCCCGTACAAAATAATGCCAGAAGCCCAATGATGCCTTCCAAATCAAAAGCTCCGAACTACCCCAAGAGCCATCTCCTGGCTGCGAGTGGTGTAGCTGCGCTGCTGAGCCTGGCGCTCCTCGTATTTCCATCACGTGAAGTCGAGGCCAAGAAGACTTTCATCGATCTGAAGCTTGAGACTTCTTCTGGGCAGATCATCATCGAGCCCGACCAGAAGGAGTCCACCCTAGCCCAGTCTCCGTTCTCCTCCGCAAGCCAGCTGGAACCTTCCGCTGAAGCCCAGCATGAGATGCTGCCAGAAGCGGATGCCGGCCAGGAAACCAGCGCTGCAGAGGATCCTCTGACAAAAACGGTTGTGGTAGCCAATGGGGATACGCTATCGACCGTATTCGCCAAAGTGGGCTTGTCACCGTCGGTAATGCACGCGGTACTTGCGAGCAGTCAGGATGCGAAGCAACTTTCACGGTTGAAGATCGGCCAGGCCTTGGAGTTCAAGCTGACCGAGAATGGCGAGCTGGCCAACCTACGCAGCAAACTCAACAGCCTGGAAACCTTGGCGCTTGAGAAAACGGCCGATGGATATGCATTCAAGAAAGAGCAGGTCAAACCAGAGGTGACCTCTGTTTATGCCCGGGGCGAGATTGACAGCAGTCTGTTCCTCGCAGCAAAGCGCGCGGGCCTTAGCCACAACCTGACGATGGACCTGGCCAACGTGTTCGGTTACGACATCGACTTCGCCCTAGACATTCGAAAGGGCGATAGTTTCGAGGTCATCTACGAAGAGAAAACTGTTGAAGGCGAACGGGTCGGGACGGGCAATATTCTCGCCGCTCGTTTTACCAACCGAGGCAAGACCTACTCCGCCGTTCGTTACACCAGCAAGGACGGTGCTACCAGTTACTACAATGCCGATGGCACCAGCATGCGCAAGGCGTTTATTCGTACGCCAGTGGATTTTGCGCGGATCAGCTCGCGCTTTTCCAACGGACGCAAACACCCGATTCTGAACAAGATTCGCGCGCACAAAGGCGTCGACTATGCGGCACCGCATGGAACACCGATCAAAAGCGCCGGTGACGGCAAGGTTCTGCTCGCCGGACGCAAAGGCGGCTATGGCAACACTGTGATCATCCAGCACGGCCAACGCTACCGCACCCTTTACGCACATATGCAGGGCTTCGCCAAAGGCGTGCGTAATGGCTCCACGGTGAAGCAGGGACAGATCATTGGCTATATCGGCACAACGGGTCTATCCACCGGCCCGCATCTGCATTACGAGTTCCAGGTTGATGGCGTGCATGTTGATCCGCTGGGGTTGAAACTACCAATGGCCGATCCGATTGCGCAGAATGAGAAACAGCGTTTCATGCAGCTGAGCCAACCGCTAATGGCACGGATGGATGAAGAGAAGGCCACCATGCTGGCCCTGAACCAGCAGTAAGCATGACTCTTTATCTGGGAGTGATGTCTGGTACCAGTCTCGACGGTCTGGACATCGCTCTCATAGAGCAGCATACCCACACCCGACTGATCGCTACGCGCTTTCAGGAAATGCCAGCCACACTTCGGCAAGAGCTGTTGGCGCTCTGCTCGACCGGAGCGGATGAGTTGGCACGGGCGGCGATTGCCGAACAACGCTGGGCTACATTAGCCGCCGAAACGATCAACCAGCTACTCTCCGACCAGCAACTGTTTCCTCAAGCAGTGCGCGCCATTGGCAGCCACGGGCAAACCGTACGCCATGAGCCTCATCTTGGCTTCACCATTCAGATTGGCAACCCAGCACTTTTGGCCGAGCTTACCGGCATCAGCGTCGTCAGTGATTTTCGCCGACGCGACGTTGCGGCCGGGGGCCAGGGCGCACCGCTCGTTCCTGCGTTCCACGAATCCGTTTTTGGCGACAAAGAGCGCATCCGCGCTGTTCTCAATATCGGTGGATTCAGCAACCTGAGCCTCCTGTGTCACGGCAGTCCCACCAACGGCTTCGATTGTGGTCCCGGCAATGTGCTCATGGATGCCTGGATCCAGCGCCATCGGAACCAGGCGTTCGACCGCAATGGCGACTGGGCGGCAAGTGGCTCGGTCGATGAGGAACTGCTAGCTGCGCTGCTGAGCGAGGAATTCTTCACGACTCAAGGACCAAAGAGCACCGGACGAGAGCTCTTCAATCTGAGCTGGCTGGACAAACACCTTGCCGAGCATGGCCACCTAAGTCCCGAGAATATCCAGGCGACGCTGCTAGAGCTGACCGCGAAGAGCATCGCCGATTCCCTGATGACGACCCAAGCAGAGACACAAGACCTTCTGGTATGTGGCGGCGGAGCGCATAACGTTGCCTTGATGCGACGACTGCAAGCATTGCTCCCCAGCTGCGACGTACGAAGTACGGAGAGTGAGGGTGTACCGCCGGACTGGGTAGAGGCGATGGCGTTCGCGTGGCTGGCGCACTGCTGCCTGGAGCGCATACCCGCTAATCGCCCAGCGGTTACTGGCGCGCGAGGTGATCGGATCCTGGGCGCGATCTATCCGGCCTAAAATGAAAACGCCGTGCATTGCACGGCGTTTCTGAAAGCGGCAAACCTCAGATCGAAAATGACTGACCACATCCACACGTGGTCGTAGCGTTCGGATTCTTGATTACAAAACGGGAGCCTTCCAGGCCTTCCTGATAATCAACTTCCGCGCCGGCCAGGTACTGATAGCTCATCGGATCGACCACGAGACTGACTCCCTCTCGCTCGATAATCGTATCGTCGTCGGCCACGTCCTCGTCGAACGTGAAGCCATACTGGAAACCCGAGCAGCCGCCTCCAGTGACGAAGACACGCAACTTCAAGCGAGGGTTGCCCTCCTCATCGACCAGGCTCTTCACCTTGCTCGCTGCCCCCTGACTGAACTGGATGGCGGTGGGCGTGAAGGATTCGACACTCATTCGGTTCTCCTGGCGTGAAACGCCCTACTGCGTTGACGGTGCATTATCGGCTTTCCTGACAAAACCGGTCAACTATTAGACCGGTAGCTCTTATTAACACCGATCAGGGCAGCAACGCCACGTTGCCAAGCCCCAGCCTTTCGTCAAGGTCGAATAGGATATTCATGTTCTGAATTGCCTGACCAGATGCGCCTTTCACAAGATTGTCGATTACCGACAACACCACAACCAGATTGCCACCTTGCGGACGATGCACGGCGATGCGGCAAACGTTGGCGCCACGAACGCTGCGTGTTTCGGGGTGACTACCTGCCGGCATCACGTCTACAAAGGGCTCGTTGGCATAACGTTGCTCGTAGAGGCGTTGAAGGTCCACGGACTTGTCTTCGACAGTGGCATACAGAGTCGCGTGAATACCGCGAATCATCGGGGTCAAGTGAGGAACGAAAGTCAGGCCGATATCGCCGCGGGCGGCACGACGCAGCCCCTGGCTGATCTCTGGCAAGTGGCGATGCCCTTTTACTGCATACGCCATCATGCTTTCGCCCGCCTCGGTAAACAACGAACCGATCTTAGCCGCACGCCCAGCACCGCTTACCCCGGACTTGCAATCTGCAATCAAGCGCGAGGCATCGGCCAATCCGTTCTCGAGCAGCGGCAGGAAACCGAGCTGCGTGGCAGTGGGATAGCAACCGGGAACGGCGATCAAGCGTGCCTTTCTGATCTGCTCGCGATTGACCTCCGGCAAGCCGTAGACGGCTTCAGGAAGCAGCTCGGGAGCACCATGGGCCTGGCCATACCACGTGGCCCATTCATCGGCATCCTGCAGACGAAAATCGGCAGACAGGTCAATGACCCGTGTTCCGGCAGCCAGCAACTCACCGGCCAATGCATGCGCGACGCCATGGGGCGTGGCGAAGAACACGACATCGCACGCGCCCAGCGTTGCAGCATCCGGGACGCTGAATGCGAGATTGTCATAGTGGCCGCGCAGATTCGGATACATGTCGGTGACTTTGACGCCATCCTCGGAGCGAGAGGTGATAACCGCCACCTCGGCCTGCGGATGCTGGGCAAGCAGGCGTAACAACTCGACGCCCGTATAGCCTGTGCCGCCAACGATACCGACCTTGATCATGACCTGCCCTCGAATGAACGTGTAAAAGCGCGATGATAAAGCTGCTTGGCGCCGGGGCCAACCGGCGGGATGACGGAGGCGATCCCAGCCACTACTATCGACGCACTCTTCTTCCCAGGATTCAACCAATGCTCTATCTGTGGCTCAAAGCCTTGCACATCATCGCCATCGTCTGCTGGTTTGCCGGCCTGTTCTATCTCCCTCGTTTGTTTGTCTATCACGCAATGAGTGAGGATCAGCCTAGCCGTGAGCGTTTCAAGGTAATGGAACGCAAGCTTTACCGCGGCATTATGCTCCCATCGATGATCGCAACCCTCGTGTTCGGGATCTGGATGGTCATTCTCAACCCCGGCCTGTTCAGCACAGGTGGCTGGCTGCATGCCAAGCTGGCCTTGGTGTTGGTGCTGGTCGGTTACCACCATATGTGCGGCGCGCAACTGAAGCGCTTTGCACGAGATGAGAACGTCCGGGGGCACGTCTTCTACCGGTGGTTCAACGAAGTACCTGTGCTCTTTCTGCTGGCCATCGTGATTCTCGTCGTCGTCAAGCCGTTCTGAGGCCAACGGCCTTTGGCCAGGCCGCCAACAAGCATTGTGTTATCCGCGTCCGAGTCCCGATTGATCGCAGTTGTGTCGAGCCGGCCAGGCTTCTAATCTGCACCATCATTTATTTGTGACACGGACGCCACATGCAAGAAGCCCACTTCAAGATCGTCTTCAATGGCGAACTGATGCCCGACATGCCAGTCGAGACGGTCAAGTCGAACCTGGCAAGGCTGTTCAAGACAGACGCAAGCAAGGTCGAACGCCTCTTCGGCGGTCAGGACGCGGTAATCAAAACAAGGCTCAGCCAACAGGACGCCGATAAGTACCTTGCCGCGCTCCACCGTGCGGGGGCGAAAGCCCGTAAGGAGCCGGAGCGCGCGGTGCCTGCGCTGAGCCTGGTGCAAACGGAGGAAGAGCGCTCAGCTGCGGAGTCGGAAAGAGCTGCAGCCAGCGTCATGACCTGTCCTAAATGCGGGCACATACAAAGCCAGTCCAGCGAATGCACGGCGTGCGGCATCATTATTGAAAAGTACCTGGCCCGTCAGGCACAGCTTCGCGACGCCTCTGCAATGCAAGGCAAAAGCACAATCCAGTCTCCTTACGCGCCGCCATCCGCAGACGTTAATGAAACCATGCCACTCCATGGCGAGCTAAAACCGCTTTCCATCTCTGGACGCATCGGTCGACTGCGCTACCTGGCATGGTCGCTGGTAGTCATGCTTACAGCGACGGGCTTGTTCGCGATAGCGGCATTGCTCATGCCGATATCCAGCACGCTCGGATTTGTTTGTGTGGCCGTGGTCGGCATCGGGATGCTGGTAGTGAGCGTCCAGATTGGTGTGCAGCGCTTGCATGACTTTGGCTGGTCCGGCTGGCTGATCCTGCTCAATCTGGTTCCGCTACTGGGCAGCCTTTTTCCGTTCTTCATGCTGCTTATGCCGGGAAATCGGGAGGTCAACCGCTACGGCTCACCTCCACCGCCCAACAGCCGCTCGGTAAAGGTGCTCGCCGCGTTGTGGCTGGTGCTGATCATCTTCGGCTTGGTAGCGGCATTGACCGTCCCGGCGCTGGTGGACATGCGCCGCGGAGCCGCCCTCTAACTTCTCCGAGCCCGGCTCAATCGGCTTGCACGGTTCGCCCTTGAGCCCATGCGCGTAATGCCTCCAAACGCTCGGCCATGACGATCGACAGCGGAGATGTCGCGCGGATGCACTCGAGCAACATTGGCTGATCGACCTGCCGCTGCTGAGCCTGGGCGGCATACACGGCACTCACAACGACCTGCTCGATTTCGGCACCAGAGAAACCACTGGACGCCTCGGCCAACAACGTCACGCCCAGATCATCAGGCCGTAGCTCGCGACGAGCCAGGTGAATACGGAAGATTTCCTCACGCGTCGCATCGTCTGGCAAGTCGACAAAGAACAGCTCGTCAAAACGGCCCTTGCGCAACAGCTCCGGCGGCAGCCGATCAATCGCATTCGCGGTGGCAACCATGAATACCGGAGCCGAACGCTCGGCCATCCAGGTCAGCAGCGTACCGAGCACCCGCTGACTGACTCCACCATCCATATCGCCTGTCGCCAGGCCTTTTTCGATCTCGTCCATCCACAGCACACAAGGCGCTATCTGCTCAGCCAACGTCAGCGCCTCGCGCAGATTGCGCTCGGTTTCGCCGAAATACTTGTTGTAGAGACAGGCAAAGTCGAGCCGCAGCAATGGTAAACCCCACAGCCCTGCTACGGCCTTGGCGGCGAGACTCTTGCCGCCGCCCTGCACACCAACCAGCATCACGCCACGCGGCAGATCATCGCCCCTCCCGCCCAGGAATGCGCCCTGCCGCTCCGCCAGCCAACGCTTGAAATTGGCCAGTCCGCCCACCTCGGCAAAACGAGCGGTCTGATACTCGAAGCTCAGCACGCCTTCGAGATCCAGCATCTGGAATTTCGCTCGATTAAGCTCGGGCAGATCCTCCTGGGTAATGGCGCCGTCATCGCAGATCACGTTGCGCGCCAGCGCCCGCGCTTCAGCATGACTGAGGCCGCGCAGGTTTTTTACAACCTGCTGCAGGGTTCGATTGTCCGTGCGTACACGGGCGCCGCGGTTGCGCTCGCTCCATAAAGTGGCTTCTTCACGAACGATGGCAAGCAGCTCCTCCTCTGCTGGTAGCGAAAGGCTGAAGCGTGCCGCATAACGCTGGACCTCTGGCGGAAGCTTGAGCGCATGCGAGACCAGCACCAGGGTCGGCGCAGTAGATGCTTCTCGCATCGCAACGTCCTTGAGTAGCCGCACCAGCTTGGGCTCGCTGAGAAACGGATGGAGATCGCAGAACACATACAGGTTTGCTCGGAGGTCATGCTTGACCAGCTTCAGCGCAACCTCAGGGGAACAACTGTCCTCACCGGCCTGCTGCTCGCCATCGAACCCTAGGTGCCGCAGCCCGTCAGTCGCAGACCACACGTACAAGCCCAGCCCCTGGCGTACGGCGAGCCCGGTCAGCGTCTCAAGCACTCTGCGCTCATCCCATGATTCGACCATCACCAGCTTGACCCGCGAATCCAGGACCAATGCGAGATCATGTATATCGTTCTTCACCCAACCTCCCTGTACGCTCACTGGCGCGTAACCGCCCTGATACACTACGTGACCGAGTCTCTCCTGGAGAACAGTCATGGATTGCTTGTTCTGCAAGATCGTGTGTGGGGATATTCCCGCACACAAGTTCTATGAGGATGATCAGGTTATCGCTTTCCATGACATTTCGGCGCAGGCACCGGTGCACTTTCTGGTAATTCCGAAGAAGCACATCGCCACACTGAATGATCTGAGCGAGGAGAACGACAAACTGCTGGCCGGGCATATCCTCTTCACCGCCCAGAGGCTGGCGCAAGAACAAGGCTGCCAGGACGGCTTCCGCGTGGTGATGAATTGCAACGACCTCGGAGGCCAGACCGTCCATCACATACACATGCACGTACTCGGGCAGCGACAGATGCATTGGCCGCCGGGCTGAGCTACCACTCCAGCCCCTGCAGCCCCAGCAACCGCTAGCGGTCTAATCTTGTTCCGGAGGACATATGACCAGCCAACGCCACTACTCCCCAGCCGACCGCCTGCTGATGCAGGCCGATGCGGCTTTGCGAACCCTGCTGCCCTTCAGCGGGCAGCCCGCACGGCCATCGCCGGCCGTGCTGAAGAACGAGAGCGAACTGAGCGAGAGCGAAACCCGTCACGTGGCAGGTTTGATGCGCATCAACCACACCGGCGAAGTCTGCGCCCAGGCGCTGTATCAGGGGCAGGCTCTGACGGCCCGCCTGCCTCAGGTGCGTCAGGCAATGGAGCAGGCCGCGGATGAGGAGATCGACCACCTTGCATGGTGCGAACAGCGCATTCGTCAACTAGGCAGCCATACCAGCGTGCTCAATCCTCTGTTCTACGGACTGTCGTTCGGTATCGGGGCGTCCGCGGGACTCATCAGCGATCGCATCAGCCTGGGCTTCGTCGCCGCGACCGAAGACCAGGTATGCAAGCACCTGGACGATCACCTCGGCCAATTGCCAGCAGAAGATGAAAAATCCCGTGCCATTCTCGAGCAAATGCGTGAGGACGAAGCACAGCACTCGACCGCAGCCATCGCGGCTGGCGGCCTGCGCTTTCCTGCGCCGATCAAGTTCGGCATGAGCCTGGTATCAAAGGTCATGACCAAGGCGACATATCGCATCTGACCATTGAAAAGGGCGCTAAGGCGCCCTTTCTGGTGATCTCGCGATGCCTGGTGACGGCTTGGCGAAATGCGCGACAGTCTGTACGTCGCTTAGCCGAGTTCGACAATCTCGTAGGCGTGGGTAATGTCGATCCCGGCACGACCAAGCATGATGGACGCCGAACAGTACTTCTCGGCCGACAGCTCGACGGCGCGCTTCACTTGCGCATCCTTCAGCGCCCGACCTTTGACGACGAAACGCAAGTGGATCTTGGTAAATACCTTGGGGTCCTCGGTAGCGCGTTCGGCCTCAACGAAGACTTCGCAACTATCCACAGCCTGCCGCGACTTTTTCAGAATGCTCACTACATCGAAGTTACTGCAGCCACCCAGGCCAAGTAGCAGCATCTCCATGGGGCGTACGCCAAGGTTACGTCCGCCGTTCTCGGGCGGGCCATCCATCACCACGACATGTCCGCTGCCGGACTCGCCAAGGAACATCGCACCGTCGACCCATTGAATGCGCGCTTTCATCGCCAGCTCCAATAAAAACAGGGCGGCTAGCTTAGCATGGGCCTTTAAATCGACAGCGTCACATACGCGACTAAAGGTGCGTTGACCCACACGTTTCGCCTGTCGCAACTTTGCAACTGCTCCGCCTTGGTCTGTTAAGCTCACGAAAGCTGAATGACAGCCACATATAACAATAATCAGTCTTTATTGAATACTTATCCGGGACCCACAGCATGGTAGCTATCTCTCTTACGCCCAAGATAAAGAATATCGACAAGTTGCTCGCCCATTGCCATAGACGGCGATACACGGCGAAGAGCACGATCATTTACGCAGGCGACCGTTGCGAGTCGCTTTTTTTCATCGTCAAAGGCTCGGTCACCATTCTTATCGAGGATGACGACGGTCGCGAGATGATCATCGCCTATTTGAATGCAGGCGACTTTTTCGGAGAGATGGGGCTTTTCGAGAAGGAAGGAACGGAAAAGGAACGCAGCGCCTGGGTCCGCGCAAAGACCGAATGCGAAGTTGCCGAACTGAGCTATGCGAAGTTTCGCGAGCTGACCCAGCAGGATCCGGACATCCTCTATGCCCTCGGCAGTCAGATGGCCGAGCGTCTGCGCAACACCACACGCAAGGTCGGCGACTTGGCCTTCCTCGACGTTACCGGCCGTGTCGCGCGCACCTTGCTCGACCTGTGCAAGCAGCCCGACGCCATGACTCATCCGGACGGCATGCAGATCAAGATCACCCGCCAGGAAATCGGCCGTATCGTCGGTTGCTCCCGCGAGATGGTCGGTCGGGTGCTCAAGAGCCTGGAAGCCCAGGGTCTCGTCTATGTCAAAGGCAAGACCATGGTGGTATTCGGCACTCGCTGATCCTTCAGACCGCTACCTGCCAGCGCGCAATGCGCGGGCAGGCGGTCACTCCGGATCGGCAGCGACAGGGGCCGCACGGCCGCGCGAACGATCAGGGTAGAACAGGCGCTGCAGCTCTACGCCAGGTTGCTCGGCGCGCATGAACGCCTCGCCCACCAGGAATGCGTAGACCTGGTTTATTTCCATCAGCTCGACATCGGCACGATTGAAGATCCCGCTCTCGGTCACCACCAGACGATCCTTTGGAATCCGCGGCAGCAGATCCAGCGTGGTTTCCAGATTGACCTCGAAGGTATGCAGGTTGCGGTTGTTGATGCCCACCAGCGGCGTTTCCAGACGCAGCGCACGTTCGAGTTCGGTAGCGTCGTGCACCTCTACCAGCACGTCCAGCCCCTGCTGCTTGGCCACCGCTGCCAGCTCGTGCATACGCGCATCGTCCAGTGCCGCGACGATCAGTAGAATGCAGTCGGCGCCAAGCGCGCGCGCTTCGATCACCTGATACGGGTCGATCATGAAATCCTTGCGGATAACCGGCAGCGAGCAAGCCGCCCGCGCCTGCTGCAGATATTCATCGGCGCCCTGAAAGAAATCGATGTCGGTCAACACCGACAGGCAAGCAGCGCCCCCGGTCTCGTAGCTGGCGGCAATCTCGGCGGGCAGGAAGGGATCGCGAATGACCCCTTTGCTCGGCGATGCCTTCTTCACCTCAGCGATAACCGCAGGCTCCTTGCTGCGCACCCGGCGCTCAAGCGCGGCAGCGAAGCCACGCACCGGATCGGCAGCTGCGGCACGCTGCTCCAGCTCACCCAGCCCGACCTGGCGACTGCGCTGCGCAACCTCCTCGAACTTGCGGGCGATGATCTTCTCCAGAACGGTCGGCACGCTCACTTTTGATTCTCCTGCTTGAATACCGCGGTGAAGGAAACCAGCTCCTCCAGCTTGTCGCGCGCCAACCCGGTGCTGAGGGCATCATGCGCCATCTCAACACCCTGCTTCAGGCTGCTCGCCAGATCGGCTGCGTAAAGCGCAGCGCCAGCGTTGAGCACGATCATGTCGGCAGCCTTCTGCCCGTTCTCGCTCTGCCGGCGCCCCAGCGCATCGCGGATCAAGGCCAGCGAGCCCTGAGCGTCCTCTACGTTCAGGCCGATCAAACTCTGGCTCTTGATGCCAAAGTCCTCGGGCTGAATGCTGTATTCACGGATCTCACCATCCTTCAGCTCGGCAACATGCGTCGGCGCGGCCAGACTGATCTCGTCCAGCCCATCCTGCGCATGCACCACCAGCACATGCTTGCTGCCCAGACGCGCCAGCACTTCGGCCATCGGCCGGCACAATGCCTTGCTGAACACGCCAAGCACCTGATGGCGGACGCCGGCCGGGTTGGCCATGGGGCCGAGGATATTGAACAGCGTACGTAGGCCGAGTTCGCGGCGCGGGCCGGCCGCGTGCTTCATGGCGCCATGATGGGCCGGGGCGAACATGAAGCCGACGCCGACCGTATCGACACTGCGCGCCACCTGCTCGGGCGTCAGGTCGAGGAAGACCCCGGCCGCCTCGAGCAGATCGGCGCTGCCGCTCTTGCCGGATACTGCGCGGTTACCGTGCTTGGCGACCTTGCCGCCAGCGGCCGCAACGACGAACGAGGCGGCAGTGGACACGTTGAAGATATTCATGCCGTCGCCACCGGTGCCACAGGTGTCGACAAGCTTGTCGGTGTCGAAACGCACCGGAGCGGCAAGCTCACGCATGACCTGCACGGCGCCGACGATCTCGTCGATGGTTTCGCTCTTCATGCGCATGCCCATGAGGAACGCACCGACCTGCGCGTCTGTGCACTGACCGGTCATGATCTGGCGCATCACCGCCTGCATTTCTTCGGTGCTCAGATCGAGCTGCCCGACGATGCGGTTGAGGGCTTCCTTGATATCCATCAGCGCATGCCTCCGGTCTGCTTCAGAAAATTCGCGAACAGCTCGTGGCCCTGTTCGGTAAGGATCGATTCGGGGTGGAACTGCACGCCCTCTATATTCAGCGTTTTGTGCCGCAAGCCCATGATCTCGTCGACCGAGCCATCCTCCAGCTGGGTCCAGGCGGTGATCTCCAGGGACTCGGGCAACGTCTCGCGCTTGACGACCAGCGAGTGGTAACGGGTGACGGTCAGGGGATTATTGAGCCCGGCGAACACACCCTGGTCATGGTGAAACACCGGGCTGGTCTTGCCGTGCATGGCCTGCCGAGCACGTACCACATCGCCACCGAAGGCCTGACCGATGCTCTGGTGGCCGAGGCAAACGCCGAGAATGGGCAACTTGCCGGCGAAATGACGGATCAGCTCCAGCGACACGCCGGCCTCGTTCGGCGTGCACGGGCCCGGCGAGACGACGATGCGCTCCGGATTCAGCGCTTCGATCTCGGCCACGCTCAGCTCGTCGTTGCGCACCACCTTGACGTCGGCACCAAGCTCGCCGAGGTACTGCACGACGTTGTAGGTAAAGGAATCGTAGTTATCCAGCATCAACAGCATGATCAGTTCTCCTGCTGGTCGCGTTCGGCCAGGGCCACCGCACGGAACATGGCGCGGCGCTTGTTCAGCGTCTCTTCCCATTCGAGTGCCGGCTGCGAGTCGGCAACGATGCCGGCACCGGCCTGCACGTGCAGCTCGCCGTCCTTGATCACCGCGGTACGAATTGCGATGGCGGTATCCATGTTGCCGTTCCAGGCGAGGTAGCCGACCGCGCCGCCGTAGACGCCACGCTTGACCGGCTCGAGTTCGTCGATGATTTCCATGGCGCGAATCTTCGGTGCACCTGAGAGCGTGCCGGCCGGCAGGATCGCGCGCAGCGCATCCATCGCCGTCAATGGCGCCTTGAGCTGGCCGGTGACGTTGGAAACGATGTGCATGACATTCGAATAGCGCTCGATGACCATCTTCTCGGTCAGCCGCACCGTGCCGGTCTCGGCGACACGACCGACGTCGTTGCGGCCCAGGTCGATCAGCATCAGGTGTTCGGCAAGCTCCTTGGCATCGCTGAGCAGGTCCTGCTCCAACGCCAGATCAGCTTCTTCGCTGGCACCGCGTGGACGCGTGCCGGCGATGGGGCGGACCGTGACCAGGCCTTCCTCGACCCGCACCAGCACTTCTGGCGACGACCCCACCACGTGGAAGTCACCGAAGTTGAAGAAGTACATGTAGGGCGTCGGGTTGAAGCAACGCAGCGCGCGGTACAGATCGATGGGTGCGGCCTTGAACGGGATCGACATGCGCTGGGAAATCACCACCTGCATGCAGTCGCCGGCGAGGATGTAGTCCTTGATGCGGTTGACCGCCTGCTCGTAATCCTCGCGGCTGAAGCTGGAACGGAAGGTCGGCTCGGCACCGTTGCTCTTTTCGAAATCCAGGCCCAGGCGCGGCGTGATCGACTGACGCAGCTTCGCCCGTAACGCTTGCAGGCGAGCCTGACCTGCCTCGTAGGCTTCCGGCTGCGACGGGTCGACCAGCACGATGCAATGCAGCTTGCCGGCGAGGTTGTCGAACACCACCACGGCGTCGGAAACCATCAGCAAGATATCCGGTGTGCCCAGCGGATCCGGGTTGGGGCAATTGCCAAGTTTGCGCTCGACATAGCGCACGCTGTCGTAGCCGAAATAGCCGACCAGCCCGCCGTTGAAGCGCGGCAGGCCTTCGACCGGCGCGACGCGGTAGCGCTGCTGGAAGGATTCGACGAAGGCCAGCGGATCCTCGACCTCACAGGCCTCGGTCTCGATGCCATCGGTGGTCACGCTGATGCGGTGATCCCGCACGCGCAGCACGGTGCGGCACGGCAGACCGATGATTGAGTAACGCCCCCACTTCTCGCCGCCCTGAACGGACTCAAGCAGATACGAGTTCGGCGCATCGGCCAGTTTCAGGTATAGCGACAACGGGGTGTCGAAGTCGGCAAGGGTTTCGAACGACAGGGGAATGCGGTTATGGCCTTCGGCGGCCAAACGCAGGAATTCTTCGCGGGTCATGTCAGCCTCGTGGTCTGAGGAGGGTTCGAACGAACAACGGCAAACGCGCCGGCCTGGCCGGCAGGAAAAGTCAGGCGCGCCAGCGCCAACGGGCCAGGGCCTTGATGACTTTCATCCATTGTCTGCGGGTGAGCACCACGAGCTGATCTCTTCGGTGGGTCAAAAAGAGTCCGGCCACACTAGCGCAGCCCCGGAGCCGAAGCAACCAGCTCACGCAGGTCGTCGAGCACCAAAGCCGGATGCTCATCAGCGATGGGCTCGCCGTGGTTGTAGCCGTAGGTAAGCGCGACACACGGGACTGTCGCGGCCTTGGCAGCCCGCACGTCATTGCGCGAATCACCCACGAACAGCGATTCGCCGGACGCAACGCCCGCCTTGTCCATAACCCAGAACAGCGCCGCCGGATCGGGCTTTTGCTGCGGCAAGGTATCACCGCCGACCAGCCAATCGAAGTAACCGGCCAGCCCCTTCTCCTCCAGCAGCGGTTCGATGAACTGCGCCGGCTTGTTTGTGATGATCGCCAGCTTCACCTCGCGCTCGCGCAGCCAGTCCAGGCATTCGCGAACGCCCGGATAGACAGCCGTCAGCTCGTGGCCGCCGGCGTACGCCTGCATGAACAGCGCCAGCGCCTCGTCGGCCAACTCGTCGGCCACACCGTCATGGTTCAGCCCACCGGCCAATGCGCGACGTACCAGCACGCGCGAGCCGTTGCCGACCCAGTCGCGCACCCGCTCGATGCCGGCGGGCTCGCGGCCGAGCAGCATCAGCATCTTGTCCACC
>JGI2924J29684_1077331_pt1 | contig 15915 bp, 18 predicted proteins | sample BenlonsequencITS_FD_29684 | JGI IMG/M metagenome (IMG submission 29684)
GCCTTCCTTTGTGGTCTTGCTGTCATGACAATTTTTACAAAGAGCTTGTAAATTGTTCTCATCCCAAAACAGATTCAGATTACCTTTGTGGGGTTTTACGTGATCAACTATTGTTGCCGGAGTAATCCTGCCCTGGCGTTCACACTCTACACAGAGGGGATGCTCCAGTAGAACTTTCTTTCTTAACCGCTGCCACCGGGCACTGTTGTAAAGCTGTTTGGAATACTTGGGTCTTTCCTTCCGGTTGTACTGCCGGTTGTATTCCTGCATGTGTTTGGGACAGAACCTGGCTTCCGTTAGCTCCGGGCAACCGGGATGGCGGCATGGCGCTGGTGGTTTCCGTGGCATTGGGTTTCACCTTCCTCTCACCGTGCTGGCAGCCGGACCAGGAGATACGTTTATGTTTATTGCCGTCTTCGGATATGTTAATTAAAGATTTATGGTATTCGCTCTTTGGGTTACCACACTCATAAGCCGTCCAGTGTTTATCGCTAGCGGATTTATCGGTGCTGGCAAAGCGACAGGATATGCATTTCATAATGGCACCTCCATAGAAAAAGCCCTGAGAGCAAGTTGCTGTCAGAGCTTAGATTATTTTCGTTAGTAGCCGTGGCATATGGTTGTTTAGTCACTTTTAACTGGATGATCGCCTGGTGCCATGCTTGCCTTTACGCATTTTTCGCTGTTCATTTTGTCCCGCATTTCCTGGATCATGTCATTGAGCCACTTCGGACTGTTATTTTCTATTTCAATCAGCCTGGCATGATATTTACAATAAGGGCTGCCGGGTTTTATTTCATGCCGACAACCTTCATAGGCGCATGTTCTCATTTGGTTTCATCTCCTAAAAAATTAAAGCCCACAGTATCCTGGGGCTTTTCTTGAATATGTTTTTATATCTTTACACCTTACACTATACCACACTTGCTAAGTCCACTTTAGTCCATTTTAGTCCACTTTTTTAGTATTTCGTTAATTTCTTTTAATCCTTCACCGTGGATTCTAAAAACCCCCGCTCCTGCTATACCCAAGCTCCAAAGAGATATCCCCCCAGGACTTGCCGCTGATATATCTTTTCTCCAGCACCAACTGGCAATTCACATCTTCCACCCGGCAAATGGTGCCCATGATTTCCTGTTTGAGTTCTATAAACTGGTCAACCTCCTGGTTAATTTCTTTTTCCAAATCAATAATCTTAGCCATGGTGTTTTCAAAAGGACCTCTGATATTTCTACCACCGGATACCTTTTCCTGGGTCAGGTTTGAGGTTACCCGCATGGCCAGGGCCTTTAAGTTCTCCAATTGCTCCAGCTTGCTGCTTATTCTGTGGTCAAGCCTGATGGCTTGGGATAAATATTCTTTAGCCTTCATCAGCTATCACCTCCAGTTTGCCGCCATAATAGGTTTCTGAAATATGTTTCTGTTTGGCTATATCCAAGGTGTAAATCCTCTCCAACGCCTTCTGCTGACCCAGTTCATACTGCTCCTTGGTTTTATAAAAACTGCAGCCTTCACACTGTTTAACCTTTAAAGCTGTGCAGCTATTTCGTTTATGGGCAAAACAGTCTACAGCATCAAATCCCATAGGTCAACCCTCCCACTGGTTTACAATCCACCGTAAAATACTTAACCGGAATCCCTAGCACCTTGGCCTGATCTATCTCCGCCGCCATCCCCGATGACACCCGGCTCCCAAACACCCACACTTCCCGGCAATGTGACAATAGTGCCAGTCCCATTTCAATCCCCAGTTGTCTTTCCGCCGGGTCATCCTCATCAAGGAACTGTGGATACATCAGGTGGGGGATAATAGGTATCACTTTTTTCGTTACCGCAAACCGCCCGTAGCGCCTGGCCCTATCTATGTTTCCTGCCACATCCCCGGCAAAGGGACTGCAGATAAAAACTATATTTTTCAAGACTTAACACCTCACTTAAATTACAATGTCGTTAAATGTGATATTTTTACAGCGTTACAGATATTATAAATAAATATATATATACTTCTTTTATATAAATAATTTATAATCTTTCTTATCCCTTATTTATAAAAGATAAACGAATATCTGTAACATCTGTATCATCCTTCCTAACTGTTGGATTAACTGACTTTTAACCGTTACAAATCATTTTGCCCATTTGTTACATCTGTAGCGGCCTTCACATAAATCCGAACGGTCTCCCCGCCAATTCTTTTTACCTCTGATTGGTAGCCATTTTTACTTAGCTCCCGTCCAAACTCTATGTGGCTAAGAGGTTTTAGGCCGTTTTCATAACACCAAGTCCCATATTTTCGATAAACGTCCTTTATTGCCTCATTTTCGATTTTTAATCCTTCATTAACAAAAGCCAGAACAGGGTTATTCACCACTTCGTAATCCCGTTTCTCCCTTTTTGCCGCCTGAGCCTCGGTAAACCCACTGGCCAACACACGGGTTAAACCCTCTATCCCTAGTTTCAGCAAATATTCCATGGCTGGTTTTGTTAGCAGCTTGTCTTTGATAAAAGGATCAAAATCGGTGTCCTTGTCGCTAAATACCGCATTAAAGGGGATAATCACCAGCCTGCGCATAAGTCCTACGGAAGTATCGTTGATCCTAGGCAATTTATTTGTACTAAAAAGCAGCTTGGCATAATTGTTGAATTCAAAAGGGTCTTTACCTTTGCGCTCAGCGTTAACTGTTTCGCCGGTGACCAACTTCTTGAAAATAGCACTATCGTCCATATACTTTTTGCTGATGTCATCTCCAACATTGGCAAGTTTGTGGAACAACTCCGCCGTTTTAAAGCGCACTCCAAGTTCATCTATACCCAGGGATGAATAATTGTTATTTCCCAGTAGGTTTTTAATCATATCCAGGAATGTGGATTTGCCATTGCTGCCGCCCCCGGTAAGAATAAAACATTTGCCCAGTTCGTTTCTTCTAAAGAACAGATAGCCAACTAGTTCCTCCAACAGCTTCCTCAAGTTATTGTCCTGGCAGCAAATTTTATCCAAGGTTTTATCTACTATTTGATCGTAAACACCGGGAATGTAATCATATTCAATTTTATTTTGCAGCACGATGTCCGCTGAAAAGTCATGCATGGTCATGCTGTCAATATCTAAAATCCCGTTGTTAAACCCAATATAATTTGCTGAAGCCGGTTCCTTGTCTTCCGCTATAAGGTCTAAATAAGTTAGTGTTTCCGAGCGTTTAGCCCGATTCAGCTCCGGCAGGTGTTTAATCATGGCCGTTTCTATTTCCAAGGCATCGTTTTTGTAAACCCCGTCTCGATAAATGTGGAGCTGGTTATTGATTTTAATAATCCGCTCCTCGGTTTTTAGATACTTGGCGAACCGGTCGTGGAGGAATTTTGATTTTATATAAAAGGTCTGCTTTAAAAAGGCTTCATCCCTTAAAATAGTCTCCACTTCCTTATCCCCCAGAGGGGTTTTTAGCACATGCTGGTTTATAATCTGAATAATGCCTTTGATGGCTTCCTTGCCAAAACCCTCGGCCTGGAGGGTAAGGATATAGTTAAAAAGTGCCTGGTTTCGGCCATCGCCATCGGCTAAGGAACTAAAGTCCGGTAAATTGTGTTTTTTCTTCAGCGGCTGCAACCAATCTGGGAGGAAATCGATATCTTCTATGGCATCGATTTTATTGAGCCAGCGCCGGGTTTTTCCGTTTACTTTTATCGGTATCGGTGCATTTTGCTCGCCCACGGCCACATCTACGGTGACGCCGATGGGAGTCATCAGCTTCACTTGTTTTTTCTTGACCTCGGTGTTCCTAAAGTAAAAGTGGATGCCCCGATCGGTTTTAAGAATTGCGCTTCTAAGGCCGGTTTCTGTGACAATCTGTTTGACAAGTTTCCCTTCTTTTTCATCATCAAGATCTATTTGCACCATGCCATCGGCCAGGATACCAGCAAAGTCGCCGCCCGTTTTGCGGATATAGTCATAGGTGTAAAATGATTTTTTATTGCGGTAAGGTTCTATGGGTTTTTTACCTTTGGTTTTGATATAACCCTTAACCATGTCCAAATGGTCATCACCTCTTTCATAAAAAACCTGATATTTATGGGATGTTTATATCCCAAAAGCATGGGGTAGCCGGAAGACCTACAGTTCATTTTGGCAGTGTTTCCCGACATATTTTCTGCTTAAACGATGGTTAATGTCCCAACATACAGTCAGTATGGATAATTTCCCCCGGCTGTTTTATTGTTTTTAATGTTCATTTGGGAGGCAACCTACCAAACTGGCACCGGTTTTTAATGTCACTAGTCGATAAAATGATTTTAGTTTGGTAGGTCCGCCCGCTTCCTGGGTTAGTTTTTTTCTATGTCGCAGTAAATGGTTTTGAGCTGTTGATACCTTTCCTCGCTAATATCGCTGATTTCCCTACCTAAAAACACCGCTATGGCATCACCGCTACTCATTTGCCTGGCAAGCTCATCCCTGTAAAGAAACTGCATAAACTTCACTTCCAGATCTGATAGCCGGATGAATTCTGTGGGAAGCTGGATCTGAAATTGCTGGCAGATGTTGTTTACCGTTACAGCAATATCTCTTTCATTACATCCTTGGGCAACCATCACGTCTCTTATCAGCTTTAGAAATCGTATAATCTCACTTAGGCTTGGCCCTTTGGGGCGCATAGAATAACCGCCGGTTCTTCTAAGGGTTGGCAACACCTCGGAGGTGATCCATCTTTTAAATGCTTTCGCCCTGGGGAGCCTTGAAGATATTATTAAAGCATACAGGCCGCTTTCATTGATCAGCAGTGTTTCTTGTACCCTGCCTAAGTTATCGCTGATGGGATGTTTCATCCCGTCATCCTCATCCACATGTCGGGCAATGGCTTTATGGGGTTCCTTATACGCCAAAATCTCCGCCACATCTTTACCAACAAACCAAGGTTCTTGATTAATTAAAATACTTCTTACTTCACCGAAATCTTTATTTTTAAACACTGTCATCATTTCAGATCATCCTTTCCCAAAAAATCCGCTAACCGCTTTTTAGCCACCTGAACATACCAATCTTTATCCAGCCTTCTAGGTATCCTTTTACCCCGCACATCACTGTTGATGATAAAACAGTGCTCCGGGGTACCGGCTATTTTATGGGGTCGTCCATTTATCTTGACCTTAAAAACACCGGGATCATCGTTTTTGGAAGCAAACACCCTGAGGCATTTTTCCGATAACCTTTGGCTGCCATAAAGAGCATGGGAGAATTTATTGGTGACCTTCACTACCTTCTGGAACATCATCAGTTCCCGGCAATCGTTGATGGTTTTTTCCACCGGTACACCGTTAATGAAATACTCTTTAAGGGCCGAGTTTACTATAGGCAGGTCATTGTCAATTTCGTTTAATTTCTTGACATATGCTCCCTTTGATTCATAGCTGCCGTCTACCCGGATGATGATGTAATTATTGACATCCTTTTGGTAGATTTTCCGGAACAGTTCAAATTCCAGCTGCATCCGGGTACGGGTTTCCCACTCCCGGCAAATATCTTTAATAGTGTCCAAGTCCCGCAGGCGTTTAATTTTTCCGATTAATCCATCCGTGTTCGATTGAATCAGCGTCCACTTCGGCTCTAGCTTTTCGATTAAATCTAAGAGCAGCAGCTGCCCGCCTACGCAGACGTTATTGGCCTGCCTGGGGTCATAAAGGTTGTTGTACTGATATTTCATGGCCCCGTAGGTGGCATTTAAGACAATCTTATATGGCAGCTGCATGGGGTTTTTCTCCGCTTTCAGTTTTAACCGCTCTTGATAAATCTCTTGGTAGAGTTTGGGGTCTTCCACATTCCGGGATAAAAAACCATACTCCAGCATAAGTGAAGGGTAGAAAGAGGCCACATCCACATTGACCAAAATCCCTTCATCCTGGTACTGATCCCTAGCCCCGTGTAACCCTCCCCAGGCAAAAATATGGGGTACACCACTAACAGTAGTCTGTAGAAAATTATCATAGTTGTGGTTATGGGCATCCTTGTACCAATCCACCACATGGCGGTATTTTTTAATCCTTAAAGTGTCGGGTAAAACTAAATCAAACTCATCGTTTCGGTTTATTCTATTGGCCCTTAAAATCACAGCCGCCAGTTGCGCCTTGGTTTTACTCAGATAATTCAGCGGCAGGTTAAAGGTCTTTAATAAAGCTACGTGACTATCAAATTCTTCCTTCCGGTGAAGGAATATTTCCATGGTTTCTTGCACATCATGGGTGCAGTAACTAACCAACTCATCAATTTCCCGTGTTGTAAGTTTCCGGTTGGTATCAAAACTAACTGTTGTTTCCCGGATATCATGCCCCATAAAGCCTTCCAGTTCCTTTAGGCTGTGTAAGGTGGTCATGACATCAAATTGGTTCAGCTTAATCCTGTTTAAGAGGGAACTAAACTGCCAGCCTGGTTTCTTTTCTGCTATAATGAACTTGGAGATTTCATGGGGATCAAAACCACAAAGGATACCCTTTAAAATGTACTGGTCATAGTGCCGGTTGTTGTAGCCAACCCAAATATGATCAGTATGCTGTTCATAAAACGACGCCAGTGCCCTGGCATCGTTTATGAACACATGTTTTTGCTGGCTGGCAGGTTCGATTATGACAAAGAGCCAATCGTGGGGATAGACTTCTGCGTCATAGAATAACAGCACCCTACTCCGCCTCAAAAACTTCAGTAATTTTAAAGGTTTTGAATCCTTTGTTGGTTTCCCCATACTCCACTGCATACTCGTAATTCCCGTCAATGGCCTCATGGATGTCCAAAATGAGGTTGTGATACTGGGTAAAATTCTCGAAAGTAACATCGATGCCAGAATCTAAGGAGCGTAAAAATTCATTAGCCATATGAATTCCGAAGGCAGTGTGGACGACTTGATTCATGAATAAAATAGAATTTTGGTACTCTCCGGCAATAATGCGCATCCAACTGGTGACCATAGGCTTGCCAGTTTTGGATTCCACCAATTCTAGTTTTTCAATTTTCACTTCATAGGTGCCATAGGGAACTTCCCGGTAATGGCCATCGCCTGTACCCACATTTTTCAGGTCTTCTTTAAGACCTTTCAGGTCAAACTCTTTGTCGAACCTTGCAAATACACTACTCATTAAATTTGTCCTCCTTGTAATTTAATTAGTTAATTGGTTACCGGACTTGCGAGAGCGCCTGCTCCTTTTAGCCGGTTTTTCGGGTTTATCGGTCGCCGCAGTGGTTTCCTCCGTAGTGGTAGCCGCCGTTTCTTCCTCGCTAGTTTCATCCCCGTTGGTATCTCCCTTAGCAGTTGCCGTAGCCCCATCTTCCTTGGTTTCATTCCCGGTTGTTTCTCCTGCTGCTGCTTCCTTGGCGCTTTCCGCCCTGGAATAAGTCTTGATGCCTTCCTGAGCGCCCCTTAATGCCTTAATAAATTCATCCTTATCCAATTTCACAACTGGCACTTTGAAATTAAACCGGCCACCGCCAAAGACATTTTCCTTTTTCTCCAGCTGTAAATATCTTTCATCGCCATCCATAAACGCCCGAACTGTCAAATCCACGATTCCCGCTAGTACATTGGCCACCTTGTCGTTGATGTTTGGCTTGATGGTGGTGATTTTGTTACCGTTTTTCAGGGTAATCTCCGAGGTCAGTTCCTTGGAGATAAAGATTACCTGGTAGCCTAAGTTCTTCAGGCGCTTCATAGCCGATAGAAATTCAGTCCGCACCATGTCCCAACCCTTGCCGAACCCGGCGTCCTGTTCATGGTCAATGCCTAGTTTTTTATAAATGTACAACCGGCTGTGTTCGTACAAATCCTCCACCAAATCAATAGCCACTCGTTTGAAGGTGTTATCCTTCTTTTCCAGTTCATCGATGACTGCTAAAAAGACTTCCCAGGCTAATTTTTCTTTTCGGAGCCTGCCCTCATAAGTCACCTCGTCCGTAATCCTGACCACCGGGGAGGTTAGGTTGTCAATATTGCCGTCCGTGTTTACCATCAGCAGGTCTTCATAGCGCTCGATGAAAGTGGACTTTCCTACATAGGAATCGCCGTAAACCCACTTATCCGGATTTAGATCCATCTTCCTTTCCCGCTTTTCATTTTTCGGTAATAACATAAAATCGATTTCCTCCTCGCAATATTTTTGAAACTCGCACCAGGCACATAGCCTTGACGGTGTTCTTTCATAAATGCTTTCGTTTTGAATCTCATGGCAGCGTTGGAAAAATCCATCCACCTTGGAGTGGTCGTAGTTCACTTCCACCACTTTTACTTGCATGGCCGCCAGGGTTTCCGTTAGCCGTTTCCTGAACTGGTATAAATCCTCGGTTTTCTTTTGCCGGATTTGGGTTTTAGGAATAAAAACATACCCCAGCTTGAACACGTCAAACCCTTGTTTCTCCAGGTAATACTTGTACAAATGTAACTGCTTGGATTCTAGGTAATGGTCAATGTTGTTGCTGTACTTAAAATCATAAACATCTGCACTGCCATCACCGTTATGGACTATTAAATCTACATAACCTATAAATTCCGGGAAGTTTATCTCATACTCGAATATGCTGACTTTCCCCCGAGTTAACTCCTGCAGCACTTCATTGGCTTTCTCCACCAAGGTGGTCAGTTTTATCATTTCGTTGATGTGAAAGTCATTAATCACCGGGTATTGGCTGTAGTAATATTCCTCCATAGCAGTTGGTCCTTTTTCCAATCCCAAGTGGAGAGCGCTACCGACTATTAAGGGATTATCCGCTGCCGGGGGGAAAATCGTAGTTAAGTTTCGGATGTATCGGAGCATGAATTGGTACCGGCATTTTTCAAAGCATTCAACTCTGCTGTGGCTAAACCGCATCCGTTACTCACCTCCTTTACAAGGGTCTTAAATTCCTTAAAATCGGCGGGGTATAAAATGAGGCCAATGCCACCAGCAGCGTTAATGTTATTGATATTTAGCTCTTGGAGCTTGGTAGATTTACCGCCCGTTCCCTTTAGTTCAAGGGCCACAAACAACCCGTTAATACAGCAAATTAAATCCGGTATGCCGCTTCGCTGGAACCCGCCACCCCACACCTTAAAAAACCAGGTATTGGGCAGGGAATTTAAATATTTAATGACTTTCTTTTGAAGCTGTTTCTCAGTCACTGGTGCTACTTCACCCCCTTTTCAAATAACTCCAAGGTAAAATCCCTCCTTTGCTTTAGGGCTTCCAGTATTTTTTCTTCCACAGACTTCTCTGTGATCAGGTAGTAGTAGAAACAACTGCGAGGCTGGCCGATGCGGTGAATGCGTTTTTTTGATTGCATCCATAGCTCTGCTGACAGCGGCAGGCTGTAGTAAATAACCCGGTTTGCCTTTTGTAGATTGACCCCGGTCGATCCAGCCTGATACTGGACTAGAGTGACGCTGTTGTCCTTTGTATCGTAGTTATCTAAATCTGTACCGTCACCGTTAATATGGGACGCCGGTTTTTCCAGTTCTTCAGCTAGTCTTTTAATGAGCTGGTATTCCTTCTTGAAGTTGTAAAATACAATTACCCGGTCATGGGTGGAAGACAGTAAATCCTTTAAAGCTTGTTGTTTATGTTGGTTGTAAATCGATGCTAATTGCCGCAGATATAACAATTTTGCAAGAGCGGTATCGCCGACCAGCATTTCGTCATCAATGGTAATCACTCTGTCTTGGTTAAATTTCCTGTACTGGGGGGTGTTGGGGATTTTAATGATTTGCTCCACCTGCTGCGGTAGTTCCACCACTTCATCAGTTTTCATGAATATCGCCCCATGCTGGTAAAGTTTGTCCTTTAGCCGGTCAACGTTTTTGTAGCCAGTGACCACGGTAATGTAGAATCCGCCAACATCAAGTTTTTCAGTGATGGTGTACTGTTTGTAAAATAACTTTTTGCTTATACCCCACCCCAACAACCTTAGCTGCGACCACAGTTCCTCATACTTTCCACCGGTGGGGGTGCCGGATAATAAAATTACATTGTCTGGTTTTAAGTTAAGAATAAACTTGGCCCGGTTGGAATTTTCGTTTTTGATATATTGGCTCTCATCTAGTAACATCGAAAAATCCCTTAATTCCTCTAACTGCTTGCGCCGCCACACCAGATCGTAATTAATTATGATGATGCTGTGTGGTGGAATTGCTTCGATGGGCTGGTTTTTGAAAATAATAACTTCGTAGTCATAGTAGGTCTTAAAGTGCTCAGCCCAGTCCGTGATTTTAGACTTCTGGCAAACTATGAGGTTAAAGGGTGCATTTAGTTGCTTTAATTTCTCTGAACCTAAAAATGTTTTTCCAAGTCCCATATCTAGGTAGTAAGCTACCAGGTTGCGGTGCATGGTTTGGTTTAATGCTCTTTGTTGGTGCGGGAATAAAATTACATTGATTTAGATCACCTGCCTTTTTCCCGTTGTATCGACTTCATTTTTTCGCATTCCTTTTCCGCTTCTTCCAGTTCATGTACCTCCATTTCTGTAATGGAAATGGTGCCAATGCTTTCCCCAGGCACTAGCACAACCATGCTGTGCCCTTTACCAAAGATTGCATTTAAGAACCGGTCACGAAGTTTGACCTTCCTTGCCGCCAACACTTGGCTGGAATTTGGTTTCTTGATGCCAATTTCCATGTGGTGCCGGGTAGTGGAGCCAATATAAGCGTTTTTACTCAACTTTTTTCACCTACCTTTACCATGATTAGAGGCCGGTTTTGATTTGCAATATAAATTTTGTTAACGGCCTCTATATACAAGTCATGGTAGAGCAAAAAGTAAACCCCCCCCGAATTTATAGATTTATTAAATATTTTTTCAACCGATTAATGATCTTGTTCATTCGGTTGGTGATCGCCATTTTAGAAACGCCATCACGTTTGGCTACATCCGCCTTGGAAAGGCCCCGGTAATATATGTCAAAGATTAACTCTTGCTGCTTGGGTTCAAGCGACCTAATAGCTTTTCTTACGGCTTCCCTGCCCAAATTGGCCAGCACTTCTTCGAGGGCATCCTCATCAGAAACTAAATCTTTAGCTTTATCGTTTTGGCTGGAATAACTTTGATGGCTACGGGTTTCCGCCTGGTCGTTGTTATATTCCAGCCGATCTTCTCCCCGGCTAATTACAAGCCACACCCAGGGCTCAATCTCATCTGCACCGGTGAGCATGTCCTCCGTGACGACAAACTTTTCCCTTTCCATAACTGACCAGTAAGTAAAGGATTCACATTTGCTTAAATCAAATGTGGTCTTTTTTTTACCTACTGCATAAATCGCTTTTCCTTGCTCAGTGATTTCAATGGTGATCTCAGCATCTTGGGTTTGAAATTTTTTTATCATGTTTATTTCCTCCTTTTTTAAGGCCCAATGGGGCGGGTCCGAAAAACGGGCATAAAAAAACCGCATAATTACCGAAAAATCAGTAATTATGCGGTCTGAGGTAATTCTTTGATTCCTAACTCGCTATAATTGGCAAAGCATTATTAAGTTTGTAATGGACAAAAAAAAGGCCAGATAACTAATAAAATTAATTATTAGCTATCTGGTCCTTAAGGTAGCTCTATGTTAGGCTCCTTTTCGTCTCAGTAAAGCTTTATCATACATTGGACGGGTTTTCCCCGTTGATAAATCCACTATAAAATTTTTGGCTGGGGTTTTGTCCGGTTTCCCATCTACCCAGGAAATTGTTCCAGTTGTGTAATTTAAATCCCAGTAGCGCTTGCATCGGCTGCATTTATGCAACAGTAGGCCGGTTACTTCCCCATTGGCATACTTTGATACAATTGGATTGCCGCATGTGGGGCATTCAATGTTAATCAGTTTTTTATTCATAAACACCTTCCTTTCTATAATTTCATCCATCAAGTATTTAAGTGTATTTGTGATTGTTTAAGTTGCACTGGATAAGATTGTTTCGAATTATGGTTAATAATGTTGTAACACCCAAAATAGGGTGATATAATATTTTTAATATCTGGCAGAATCAACTGGTTGTTTTCGGAGTTTTTTTTTGAGGCACCTTCATCCATGCCCACATACAACAATCAACCAAGTAGAAACATCCTCTTTCAACAACACTTATTAATAAAATGATAACAGGTTGTGACCTAAAAATATTTACCCTCAGTTTGACCTGTTTTTGACCCTTTTTTGACCCTTGAATTCTGCGGGAAGGGGGAATCCTAGTGGTCGGGCTGTGTTTTGGTACATACGCTAGAGCTGTTCAAAAGGTAATCAAAGGTTCTGACAGCCAAGTGGAGGTAACGGAGCTCCTGCTGGGCCTAATTCTTGATAATGTTGTTATCACAAATCAAATAGGTGAACCATATGTGGTTACGGCTAAAATCGCCAATCAGTTATTAGGGCTTAATGCTCAAGTACATAATAAAATTAAAAAAGCGGCTAGCTCCAAATTAATCATTGACGCCGCCCACGATTACTTTGAAGACGTGGTCATACCTGCCATTACACCTGATTTAACCTCTGATCTGGTGCATGAACTTACTAAACTTATCTCCCAGGACACTAAGATTCCACAAAATAAAAAGAAAGATTTCTTGGCCCTTGCGGAGGGAGAAAAATTAGCTAGATTTCTTTCCGAGGTTTTTCTGTATGCAATAAAGAAGCCTAATAAACTAACGGGGGACAAGCAAACAAATGGCGGAATTCCAACCATTGTGGATGAAGTAAAGGCACTAAAGGCCATATTGAGTAAATCCCATGGTTTACGCCCTCCTCCCCTAACACCACCGGAAGAAATTCAAAAACATGAGTTGACCTATGTCACAAAATTGTTGGCAGCCTATGCAGAAGCCGAGAAATTAACTGATTTGTCAAAAGAATTACTTGACCGATATCCCAGATATAAAAAAGATTTTGAACGGCGAAGAAAAGATTACTATGCCGCTGAAACCGTAAGGAGAGATGCAAGGGATATTTTTGGTATGACGGAACCAGATCAATTTGAAACCTTAAAAGAAGAGACATACAATGGCATTATTGATATTTACTATAATGATTTTAAACACGGTTTTGCCCGGATGAATGGTGTAATGGCTCATGCAGCTGTTATCCAGGTTAACAAATGCTGGCTATGTGAGCCGCTAAAATGGGTCGGAGCCAGTGAGAAAAAAGGGGTCTGCCACATTCTGGTAAACGATGGCGAGATTGAAGGGTGGGTGTTAAGGAATGAATAATATATTTAACACCCCATTTGAGATCTCACTGCGTGTTTTATTAATGTTAGAAACCGGCTTAATCCAGACAGCTGATATGATAGCCGCAGCTGATTTTATAACGGTCTATGGTAAGGATTTTGAAATATCAGATAACGATCTTCATGGGGACAGTGCCTTCAAATACAGTGAATTCCCGCTCCGCCGTGAACTAGTTAAAAAAGCTGTTAAACAACTTGTCCTAACCGGCCTAATTGATGTAGCGTCTTCACAAAGGGGTTTTTTATATTCGATAAATCAAAAAGGAAAGGATTATTGTTCACGGTTTACAAATCATTATGCTGAAACATACCGCTATCTTGCTAAACGAACACAGGGCTACATAGCACAAAAATCGGAGCGGCAAATTTTTGAAATGATTAACCGTAACGCATTTACCTGGCTGCAAAGGGGTGTGAATGATGTCTAAGTTCCATATTGAAAAATTAATCGTGATGGGCAGCGGCAAGGAACCTTCCATCCTGGAGTTTGAGCGGGGTCTTAATATTATTTGCGGGCCATCTGATACCGGTAAAAGTTATGTCTTAGAATGCCTGGACTATTTGTTTGGCAGCGATAGAATTCGTTTTGATAGAACCGCCGGGTATGACCGGATAAAACTTATTATCGCAACTGAAGGTCGTAAAGTTACATTAAGCCGCCAACTAGATACCAATAGAATTGAAGTGCATAGTGACGCCTATGATATTATGTCTGGTACCTATAAAACCAGCGGTAAAAAGAATAATATCAGTGATTTGTGGCTCCAACTAATTGGAATAGAGGAAGAACACGATATTATAAAAAACTCAAGATTTGAGAAACAAAGGCTTACCTGGAGAACATTTTCACACATGTTCCTTATCAAGGAAACAAGTGTTTTACAGGAGCGGTCCATTATTCTTCCGAGACAGAATACCTCCGCAACAGCAGCACTCAGTGCATTATTCTTTCTGATCACAGGAATAGATTTTGCCGAGGAAGAACCCCTTGAGAAAAAGGAAATATCGGAGGCCCGAAGAAAAGCATTGGTTGATTATATGCATAAACAGCTAATAACCTTTGCCGACCGAAAAGAAGAGCTGGGAAATATTCCTTACGGTGCTTTGGATCTTCAAGCCAAGGTTGAAACAGTACTTGATGATATTGCTGAAACCGAAAAAGCCATCGCCAGGGCCATTGAGCACAATAAACAGTTGTTGAAAGAAATATTTTCGGTAAATGCACAATTGGCGGAGTGCAATACCCTTTACAACCGGTACCAGGCCCTGGGGAGCCAGTATGCCGCAGATGTAAAACGTTTAGCCTTTATTGTTGAAGGGGAGTTAAACAGGGGGAATGTCAAGGAAGTGTCAAAATGCCCGTTCTGCGAAAGCAATGTTCCCGTGGAGATTGAGAAGGGTTACATCGAGGCATCACATGCGGAACTGCATAGAATACAGCTGCAACTTTCCGATCTTAAGGAGGCCAATGAAGACATCGTCAAAGAGCGCTCTGCTCTTGAGGCAAGGCTTGCAGATTTGAATCATGAAAGATGGGGGATCGAAGATTTACTCAACAGTGAACTAAAGCCCAAGGTGGCAGCACTTAAGAAAACATTGGCTGAATATCGCCGGGCCATCGAAATCCAAAATGAAACAACTGTTATTGACAAATTTGAAACTAACATAAAGACTGAGCTATTCAACGTACAAATGGAGGATGAATCACAGTTAGAATTTAAAATAAAGAACCAGTTCAGCAGCAATATTTTAGGCACGCTAGATGAACGCCTAAACGATATTTTGGATTTGTGTATGTACGAGGGATTTGGATCTGCATTTTTTGACCCTAGGGAATTTGATGTGGTTGTAAACGGAAAACCAAAGGAAAGTTTTGGTAAAGGGTATCGGGCGTTCTTAAATACTGTACTTGCAGTCACACTCATGGAATATTTGGTGGAGCAGGGGAAATATGCGCCGGGACTATTGGTTGTGGATTCACCTATCCTCTCATTAAAGGAACGAGGGGATGAGAGCGCACCGGATAGTATGAAAGCAGGCCTATTCCAATATCTGCTTGATAACCAGCATAAAGGTCAAGTTATTATTGTTGAAAACGAACCCCCGGATTTGGATTATACCGGTGCCAACCTAATCACTTTTACAAAGGACACAGAACATGGCCGCTATGGATTCTTACATGGTGTGCGCTGATAATCTGGAGGATTTAACAATGGACAACATAGAAAAATGGTCATCAATGGCCACTATAACTGACTATCTTGATGTGAGCCGGGAAACTATACTTCAGTGGATTAACCACCGTAACATGCCAGCGCACAAGGTTGGACGGCTTTGGAAATTTAAGATTTCCGAAGTGGATGAGTGGATACGTTCCGGCGGAGCTGCCGATAAAACTAGCCTGGAGAAATAAAAAAAAACACCCTACAAGTATTTCTACCTGTAAGGTGTTTTTTCATGCTCAACTATCCCCCGCATTTACTAGCCAACCAGGTAGCCAGATAACCCCAATCAGGCCTACCTGCCGGGCTGCCTACCAATCTCGCCCTCCTCAACCCCACGCTGGCCTCTTTCCTTTATACCCAGCGTTCCTGCGCACCCCGCCCAATAAAAAACAGCCGGGCGATCCGTGTAGGACCTCCCGGGCTGTTTGGTTGTTTGGTTAGTTAGTGCGCCGGACGGTTATCTACTGCACAACAGAACCGTCCCCTTGTGTTTT
>JGI2924J29684_1077330_pt1 | contig 15905 bp, 9 predicted proteins | sample BenlonsequencITS_FD_29684 | JGI IMG/M metagenome (IMG submission 29684)
CCCAAGCCTGTCTTGGGCTGCTGGGCAGGGTCCCTGCAGCCCAAGACAGGCTTGGGTGCGGAACCTCTTTTAAATTGTGCCTTAACTGTAAAGACGGCGAATCACCGCCCATATTCTCTGTATCAGTTGAGGCCAGCACTCCTAATTTACTTGTGGAGTGACAGTTGTCAAGCATAAATAGTCTAATTTTATCACGAAGTCTTTTTAACGCTGGAGTTAGACGTTCATTTCCTCGAGGAGTTAAAGAATAGAGGTTATTTCGTTTTGATACTTGATGTATATAGCCAAGTTGATCAAGTAATTCGAAATAATGTATCATTTTTTCAATATCAGGTAATAATCCATTATCATTTAAAGTGGACGTAAGATAATTCAAAACTTCGTTAGGGGTTGCAGGCTGGATCACGGACAAACCCCAGACAAGCAATTTATAATTAGTAGACTCTTCCATTTTAATCTCCTAACAAGCCGCCTTTCCGCTGAATTATTTTTTTATTTTCAATTCTTGAAATTACAGAGTTTAACCCAGCATCATCTAGTGAACTCAAAGAGTATAACTTGCAGTTGTTATCATCACAGTATTGGAACGTGCCATTAGATAAAAAAACATCACTATTTTTTAAATCATCGCTGGATATTATTATCATATCGGTAGTGTCAATTTTTTTTGATACTTTAAAATAACTGATTAATGTCAATTGTGATAGTGTTACTTCATCTAATGCAAAAATTATCACCGTGTCACACTTGACGGTTTTTATGAATTCCAATTCCGCAAGATGCGGATACATTATTTGAGTTTTTGGCAATGCTGCCTTCCCACCTCCCTCATAAACTATTGCACCCATATCATTTAATTTTTGTTTGAGTTCCTCTATGATTCTTATAGTTGGTTCATCTCTAATTATCTTGTTAGGGTAACAAAGTAAAATATTATATTCTGTGGATACAAACTCTTCTTTCAAAGAGCTTCTTATCTCTTTAATTAGACTATTTTGTATTGCATTTACATCGATGTGTGGATTACTAGCATTGACAATGACTTGCGCAATAATTGTCGTGTTGTTAGCCCCAACGACAGTGGACTTTATTTTCTGATCAACATTTTGAGGGTTATTATTTTCCATCGTCTTGATTGATATTTGTTGTATTACCCCATCCGAAAACAAAAACTTTAGCGATTTTTTGAACGCCTGCTTTTATTTTTTTCCTAAATACCAACGCTGTTATGATTAAAACCACAAGTGATATGACATAAACGCCAATACCAGAGAATACCCATTCAGCATTATTATGTAACCATGTCATATATAACCCTCAAGTTATTAAGTTATCAGAATACCACTGTAGCATTATTCGCCTATTTTCCAAATATATAGCATGATTATAGGTTCCTCGAATAGCATTTTTATCTGTATGTGCTAATTGTATCTCAATCCATGCACTATCAAATCCTTGTTCATGCAAGATTGTCGACATTGTATGTCTAAATCCGTGACCTGTAGCGCGTCCTTTGTAACCAAGTAACTCAATCACCTGTGACACGCTTTCTTTAGAGATTGGTTTACTACGGTTATTCCTACCAATAAAAATGTAGGGATAATGACCGGTTATTGGTTTGAGTTGCTTGAAAAGATCGATCACCTGAGTAGATAGGGGCACAATGTGAGGCCTACGCATTTTCATCCGTTCAGCGGGGATTTCCCATATACCTTTCTCAAGATTTACCTCATCCCACGTAGCAAAGCGCATCTCTTGGGTTCGGACACCAGTTAACATAACTATCTTTGTAGCATTCTTCGTAATGATACTGCCGGTATATGCTTCCAGATCTCGAATAAAATGAGGTAACTCTTCTGCGGATAAAAAAGGATGGTGTTTTTGCTTGGGAACGGCCAATGCGATAGCCAAATCAGGTGCAGGATTGTACTCAGCACGCCCTGTTATGATGGCATAGCGAAACACCTCTCCACACCTCTGTCGCACCTTTCGGGTTTTCTCTAAAGCCCCACGTTTTTCAATACGTCGCAGCACCTCAAGCAACTCTAGTGGCTTAATCTCACCTATAGGTCGTTTACCAATAAAAGGGAAAACATCCTGCTCAAATGTTTTGATGATTTCCTCACGATAAGCAACCGTCCAACGATCAGCTTTAGTTGAATGCCACTCACGGCTTACTGATTCGAAAGAGTTTTCTGTTGATAGCTTTTGAGCGAGTTTTAATGCTTTTCGTTCCTCTACTGGGTCAATGCCATTAGCAACTTGCTTACGGGCGGCGTCACGCTTCTCACGCGCTTCTGCAAGGCTTACCAAATCGTAGCTGCCAAATGACATTAACCGCGCTTTCCCGGCAAAGCGGAAACGAAAACGCCAGCCCTTCGAGCCATCGGGATTGATAAGCAATGACAGGCCTTGCCCGTCGTTCAATGTATATGGCTTGTCTTGGGGCTTTGCTCGTTTGATTTGTATATCTGTAAGTGCCATGTGTATAAGCCAAAAATGTGTATAAAAAATCTATACACATCACTATACATATTTTTCATGGATTCAGGGAGATCTTGTCGGACTGCTACGGATGATTAATCTACAATTGTGATTGAAAATAAAGGATTTTTAAGACTTTCTCGGATGGGTGAGGAGGAACTTTGGCGGAAGATCACAGGAGTCGAACCTGCCCGGAACCGCTGGCGGCCCCAACTGGATTTGAAGTCCAGCCGCCTCACCGGAGACGACGATCTTCCGCACCTCGATTGCTACATGGAGGCGCGCGCATTATAGCTACTTCCTGGCGTTTCTACATCCCCTCCCGCGCTTTTTTAACTTCCCTTTCATTCTGCCATGATCGGTTTTATATAAATCCCCATAAAATCCATTAGTTACATTTCATCACACTTTTTGGCGCTATCCTGATCACAGAAAACAAGAATCGTAATTTGATAACCAAATAACGGAATATTCGCGCTCGCAGGGAAGGTTTACAAGAACGGTAACCGGTATCAGTGAGCGTTGTGAGCGTTAAGGATGCGTAATGAAAAGTGAGATTCTCTCCGTTAAGGAGAAGGTTGGTTATGGCATGGGCGACGCCGCCAGCCACATCGTTTTCGATAATGTCATGTTATATATGATGTTCTTCTATACCGATATCTTCGGTATTCCCGCCGGTTTTGTCGGCACCATGTTTTTACTGGCGCGTGCGCTGGATGCCATCTCAGATCCTTGCATGGGGCTGCTGGCCGACCGTACCCGCTCTCGTTGGGGCAAGTTCCGACCCTGGGTGCTGTTTGGCGCGCTGCCGTTTGGCATCGTCTGCGTCCTCGCCTACAGCACTCCGGATCTTAGTCTGAATGGCAAAATGATTTATGCCGTCATCACCTATACGTTGCTAACTCTGCTGTATACCGTGGTCAACATCCCTTACTGCGCGTTGGGCGGCGTGATCACCAATGACCCAACGCAGCGTATTTCCCTGCAATCCTGGCGCTTTGTACTGGCGACGGCAGGCGGGATGCTCTCCACCGTACTGATGATGCCGCTGGTGAAACTGATTGGCGGGGAAAATAAGGCGCTGGGCTTCCAGGGGGGGATCGCGGTGCTCTCGGTGGTGGCGTTCCTGATGCTGGCGTTCTGCTTCTTTACCACCAAAGAGCGCGTTGAAGCGCCCGCCACCCATACCTCCATGCGGGAAGACCTGCGTGATATCTGGCACAACGACCAGTGGCGCATTGTCGGCCTGCTTACCATCCTGAATATTCTGGCGGTATGCGTGCGCGGCGGGGCGATGATGTATTACGTCACCTGGATATTGGGCAAACCGGGCGTATTTGTCGTCTTCCTCACCACCTATTGCGTCGGCAACCTGTTCGGCTCGGCGCTGGCGAAACCGCTGACCGACTGGAAATGCAAAGTGAGTGTCTTCTGGTGGACCAATGCCTTGCTCGCAGTAATCAGCGCGGCGATGTTCTTCGTGCCGATGCACGCCACAATCGCTATGTTCGTCTTTATCTTCGTGATTGGCGTGCTGCACCAGTTGGTCACGCCTATCCAGTGGGTAATGATGTCTGACACCGTCGACTACGGAGAATGGTGCAACGGCAAACGCCTGACGGGGATTAGCTTTGCCGGCACGCTGTTTGTGCTCAAGCTGGGCCTGGCGTTTGGCGGCGCGCTGATTGGCTGGATGCTGGCAGGCGGCGGCTACAATGCGGCGGCGAAAACGCAAAATAGCGCCACCATCAGCATTATCATCGCTCTGTTCACTCTCGTCCCGGCCATCTGTTATCTGCTGAGCGCCGCGATCGCTAAACGTTACTACACCCTGAAAAGCCCGTTCCTGAAAGCTATTCTGGAACAACTGGCGCAGGGCGCACACCGTAAAGAACAAGAAGTTACCCATAAAGAATTGCAGAACTAAAGGAACAGACCATGAAAATTAGCGACGGAAACTGGCTGATCCAGCCTGGCCTTAATTTGATTCACCCGGTTCAGGTGTTCGATGTTGAACAGCAGGGGAATGAAATGGTGGTCTATGCCGCGCCGCGTGATGTCCGTGAACGAACCTGGCAACTGGATACCCCATTGTTTACCCTGCGCTTTTTCTCGCCGCAGGAAGGCGTGATAGGCGTACGGATGGAGCACTTCCAGGGCGCTTTGGATAACGGTCCGTATTATCCGCTCAACATCTTGCAGGATATAAAAGTGGAGATGCAGAACAACGCCGAATTTGCCGAACTCAAGAGCGGCAGCCTGAGCGTGCGCGTCATCAAAGGCGAGTTCTGGTCACTGGATTTTCTGCGCAACGGTGTGCGTATTACCGGCAGCCAGTTGAAAAATAATGGTTATGTGCAGGATTCTAACAGCGGGCGCAACTACATGTTTGAGCGTCTGGATCTCGGCGTGGGCGAAACCGTCTACGGGCTTGGCGAGCGTTTTACCGCACTGGTGCGCAACGGTCAGACGGTGGATACCTGGAACCGCGACGGCGGCACCAGCACCGAGCAATCGTACAAAAATATCCCATTTTATCTGACCAATCGCGGTTACGGCGTGCTGGTGAATCATCCGCAGTGCGTGTCGTTTGAAATTGGCTCCGAGAAAGTCTCCAAAGTACAGTTCAGCGTCGAGAGCGAGTATCTGGAATATTTCGTCATCGACGGTCCGACGCCAAAAGCGGTACTCAACCGCTATACCCAATTTACGGGTCGTCCGGCGCTGCCGCCCGCCTGGTCGTTTGGTCTGTGGCTGACCACGTCGTTTACCACCAATTACGACGAAGCGACGGTCAACCGCTTTATCGACGGCATGGCCGAGCGCAATCTGCCGCTGCATGTTTTCCACTTCGACTGTTTCTGGATGAAAGCTTTTCAGTGGTGCGATTTTGAATGGGACCCGGTGACGTTCCCCGATCCGCAAGGGATGATTCGCCGCCTGAAAGCGAAAGGGATGAAAGTTTGCGTGTGGATCAACCCGTATATTGGGCAAAAGTCTCCTGTTTTCAGGGAGCTAAAAGAGAAGGGATATTTGCTTAAACGTCCGGACGGCTCCTTGTGGCAGTGGGATAAGTGGCAACCGGGGCTGGCGATTTACGACTTCACCAACCCGGAAGCCTGCGAGTGGTATACCAACAAGCTGAAAGGCTTGGTCGATATCGGCGTCGACTGTTTTAAAACCGACTTTGGCGAGCGTATTCCGACTGATGTCCAGTGGTTCGACGGCGCCGATCCGCAGAAAATGCATAACCATTATGCGTATATCTACAATGAACTGGTGTGGAACGTACTAAAAGATACCGTTGGCGAAGACAACGCAGTGCTGTTTGCCCGTTCCGCCTCGGTGGGCGCGCAACAGTTCCCGGTACACTGGGGCGGCGACTGCTATGCCAACTATGAATCGATGGCGGAAAGTCTTCGCGGCGGGCTGTCTATCGGCCTGTCAGGGTTTGGCTTCTGGAGCCACGATATCGGAGGGTTTGAGAATACCGCGCCAGCGCATGTCTACAAGCGTTGGTGCGCGTTCGGGCTGCTTTCCAGCCATAGCCGTCTGCATGGTAGCAAATCTTATCGTGTGCCGTGGGCCTATGACGAGGAATCCTGCGACGTGGTGCGCTACTTCACCGAGCAGAAGTGCCGGATGATGCCGTATCTGTATCGGGAAGCGGCGCGCGCCAACGAAGCGGGTACGCCGATGATGCGCGCCATGATGCTGGAGTTCCCGGACGATCCGGCGTGCGATTATCTCGACCGTCAGTATATGCTGGGCGATGCCGTGATGGTTGCGCCGGTATTCTCTGAGGCGGGCGACGTCCAGTTTTATCTGCCACAGGGACGCTGGACGCACCTGTGGCGCAATGACGAAGTGCAGGGTAGCCGCTGGCATAAACAGCAGCATGATTTCCTGAGCCTGCCAGTGTACGTGCGTGACAATACACTGCTGGCGCTGGGCAACAATAGCCAGAAGCCCGATTACGCCTGGCATGAAGGAACTGAATTCCAGCTTTTCCATCTGGAAGACGGGCGCGAAGCGATCTGCGAAGTGCCTGCGGCTGATAGTTCGGTGATCTTTACGCTCAAGGTGGCGCGTGTGGGCAACACTTTTAATGTGAAAGGCAAGGGTGAGGCGCGCAACTGGACGCTATGCCTGCGTAATATTGCGCAGATTAGCGGCGTAGAGGGTGGTTCATACAGTAGCAGTGAATGGGGAATTGTTGTGAAAACGCAGAAAAATGAGGTTGTGATCCATCTTTAAGAGCGTGCCTCAAGGAGCATTTTAACGGATCGCAAAAAGCCCACCCCGGTATAAGGTGGGCTTTTTCATGTTTAGTTAATCGTTAAATCCATCGTTAAGCGATACTCAAATGCCCAAGCGGTATGCCAGTCTTTACCATAGAAGTGGATAAGACCGGTGTAATGCCCAGGCGGTATGCTTTTGTTATCGTTGATATTCCACGTAAATTGCGCCTTGTATCCCGCCGAACTGCTGCAACCAACGGCTGCGTTAAGCGGACGCGTCGAACAATCAGAGGTTCGGTTGCCTTTAAGATTGACTGTATATTGTTGGCCGGCGTCATCAATCAGCGTAACGGGCGTTGTTACTTTCGACGTGCCGGTAGGACTCCACTCCAGGTAGGTTGGGCCAGTTGTTGGCGAGGCGACGACAAAGCCCAGATCCGGGTAACCTTTAATCGCGCTGGACGTGTAAGTTGATGAACCGGATTTGACATACCATGTATCTTCAATGACGTTAATAAACTTGACGCCACTCTTCGACATCGACGAATTATTGATAGTCGCTGTGACCGTTACCATGCCAACGCTGTTACCGCTTAGCTTCACGGTTGCCTTCCCGGATGAGTTGGTCTTACTTGTCCCGGAAGAAAGCTTGTTCATTGTTGTCCGCCAACTGACGGTCGCATCCGGCACAATGTTGTGGTTGATATCTTCAACGTAAGCGGTATAGGTGGCGGCATCCCCACCGTTAGCCAGGACGTTGAACTTATCTACATTTAGTGACATCAGCATTGCTGTTTTGGCGTCGCCAATGAAGGTCACTTTGGCGGCAGAGAGCATCTGCCCGCCAGCAGAGAGTGTGGCTTTCACCACCGCATCGCGCGCTTTAAGAGTGCGGCCCGTGATGGTTGCCACGCCGTGCTCATTGGTGACGCTGCTGCTGGCTGCCAGCGTGAGGTCCGGGTCGTCACTGCTCCAGTTTACAGAGATACCGGGCAGAATATTGCCATTCGCATCTTTTACATCGACAGACCAGGTCACCAGCTCGGTGTTATCAGCGACGGCTTTGGTTTTATCCGGCTTAATATTCGATAGTTTTGCTGTGTCAGCATTACCGATGTAATTCACTGTAATGGTTTTTTCAGACTGGTTAATACCTGCGCCAATAAGCGTTGGAACGGCTTTGGTCGCTGAGTAGGTCACGGTGGCTACGCCATTGCTGTCGGTTACGCTGCTGTCCCCTGGCTGGAAGGTGCCGCTACTGTTATCGGTTCCCCAGTGAACGGTGGTATCCGCAACCGGGTGCCCATTCTCATCCGTAACCGTCGCTTCAAGCGTGATAGTGTCTTTTCCTGCTACCACATTTTCCGTTTTGCTGGCATTCAACGTATCGACTTTTTCTGTTGTTGTGTCCGCAGTAAAACGTATGGTTGCTGTCGACTTGCTAAGGCCATTAAAGGTTGCCGTCCCTTTACAGGAGACAACATCATCCGATGCAAGCGTGACGATGGATTGCCCTTCATTGTTCGTCGGTTGGTTATTTGCCGAGAGGTGATAGCTGGCCTCCGGGCTGATTGTCCACGCGACATCGCCCTGGTTAATGAAGTTGCCATATTGATCCTGGATGGTTGCGGTTAACGTCACGGTATCTGCACCGTTGGCAATCGCACCGTGTTTATCTGCCACTACAGTCACCGGTTGCGCGCTCTGAGTATCTGGCGCAATCGTAACCTGAACCGTCTTCTGACTATTATTTACGCTGCTGGCAGTAATGGTTGTCAGTTGCGCGTGCGTACCGCTAAAGGTAACAATTGCTTTACCTTCACTGTTGGTCGTGGACGTTGTTTCGCTGAAATTGCCAGTAGTATTATCGGATGACCAGTTCACGACGGCGCCAGCGATCGGATGGCCGGTCGCATCCTGCACTACTGCGGTTAGCGTTGCGCTGCCGTTCCCGGCGATCAGATTGCTCGTTTCATCGGACGTCAGCGAGGTGAGGGAAGCCGAGGCGCTATCGGCGGTGAATGAGACATTACCGGACGTTTCGTCCTTGCCGTTTACCGTTGCGGTAACCTGGTAACTCTCTACCTGGCTGGACGTGAGCGATACGGACGCTTTGCCGTCACTACCGGATGCGCTCGTTGTGGTAGAGAGTACGCCCGTCGTCGGGGTTACAGCCCAGGCCACATTAACGCCCTCAAGCACGTTGTTATTGGCGTCGATCACGGTTCCTGTAAAAGTGATGCTGTCGGTGCCGTTAGCAAGCGCTGTGCTCTTATTCGTCTTCAAGTCCAGGATTTGCGCAGTTGCCTTGTCACCGACAAAGGTTGTGGTCGGTGCGTTCCACGCCGGGCTGGCCCCAGCCTGTGCCGTGACATTGACGCTACCGGCCTTCAGGGTGGTGATGGTGACGGACGTATTACCGTTGCTGTCGGTAGTAGACGTTGCTGACGACAGATTTGCGGTAGCCGGCGTCGCATTCCATGTTACCTCCTGATCCTTGACCGGGTTACCGGAGGCATCCGTAACGATTGCGGTATAGGTAATATGATCATTACCGTTGGCAACGCCCTGGGATTTGTCCACCGTGATGTCGCTGACCTTCGCCGTGGCGGTATCCGCAATGAACAGAAGTGCCGGTGAATTTACCGCGTCACCAGCGGTTGCGCTGACGGAAACCACCACGTTGCCCTGAGTTGAGGAGGTTAATGTGATGCTACCGCTACCCTGTTGATCGGTGGTGGTCTGCGTTGCGCTAAGGGTGGCTTGCCCTTCTACAATTTGCCATTTCAGCGGGCTGTCAGGAACAGGATGATCGTTGGCATCCACGACCCGCGCCGTAAGAGTGATAAAATCGTTTTGGTTGGCGACGGCTTGGGTTTTATCGGCGTTAAGCGATTCTACTGCCGCCGTGGCGTTATCGACGGTAAATTGTAAATCCGGCGATGTCTGGGCTTGCTCTTTCATGGTGGCGACAACTGAAACATTTTCGACGGTTGTCGAGGTGACGCTGATACTGGCGTTACCTTTTGCATCGGTACTGGTGTCGCTGGCAGACAGGATGGCGGTGGCGCTTGTTGTTGTCCAGCTTATCTGCGCGCCGGGTATTGGGTTATGGTTAGCATCTTCTACCTTAACGCTTAGTGTGACGGCATCTGCGCCGTTGGCCTGCGCCGCCGTCTTATCTGCGGTAATGGCGCTCAGTGTCGCACTTTTCACATCCGGCATAAAGGTCAGGGTCTCTGATTCCACTGGCTCACTGTTTCCCGTAGAGGCGGTAACAATGCCTTGTCCGGCTTTTGCAGAGGTAAGAGTAATGGTCGCTACACCATTTTCGTTGGTATTGCTTTGTTTATCAGACAGATGTGTAGAGCTTGCGGCCGATCTGATTGCCCAGTCTACTGGCTGGTTCGCCAGCGGGTGCTGTTCTGCATCCATTACCGTTGCCTGAACAGTGATAGTGTCCTGACCATCCGCACGGGCAACTTTTTTATCGACTTCCACCCCGGTTACCGTCGCGCTGCTGGAATCGGCAGTAAACTGGAGCGTCTCGCTGTCGAGCTTTTGGCCATTATCAAGCTGCGCGCTGACGGTAGTGCTCATAATTTCGCTGCTGGTTAGTGAAACGGTAGCGTTCCCCTGAGCATCAGTATTGCTTGTTGATGCAGAGAGCACCGCTTTCGGGTTCACCGTTGCCCAGTGAACGGCTACGCCCTGAAGCGAATTATTTGCAGCATCGACGACATGCGCGGTAAGCGTAATAACATCCCGCGCGTTCGCCAGCGCCGCTGTTTTTGATGCGCTTAACGTGGCAAAGCGAGCTGTATCGCTTACTGGTGTAAGCGTAATGGTCGTACTGCTAAGTTTACTGGTCTGATTGTAATAAGGCTGTACCGTTACGACGCCGGCGAGGGTGCCGCTGGTAAATGTGCTGACGTAAACGCCGGGGCTCTGCTCTTTGAAAGCACTGATCTTTTCTTGAACGGTATCGGCGGCCAGCCCCTTTGAAGAATTGCTGCGCATCAGTTGTGCGCTAAGGTCGTTGGCAAGGCCGGTAATTTTTACGCCGTTACCCGACGTTACCGTTACAGTGACCTGCGTGGTACTGACGCCGTCGGCTGGCAGCGTAGCGCTGGTAGTCGTAGTGGCGCTCGTTATCTGGTGAAGATCGAAACCGCTGACTTCTACAGTCATATGGCTGGCATTAGATTTATTGCCCTGATTGTCCCAGGCGGTAGCAGAGACGACATATAGATTTTTCTCACCGCTATTTTGCTGATAATGCGGCAACGTGACTGACCATGATCCATTGTTTTCGCTAATTTTGCCGCCGTTTTTCACCAGGTTGTCGTCTTCCCAGCTAATGTGATCAAGCGGATATTTGCTCTTCACGTTGACGCTGACAGGAAGGGTCTCGGATTCTGTGCCAGTCACTTTATTCTGCACTTTCAGTGAGATCAGATCCTGCTTACGATATTCCAGCACAATATTATTATTGCGATTGATTAAATCGAGGCGGCTACCGAGTAAGGTACGACGTGCTTTCACGGCGTCGCTGTCTAACTGTGATTTTAGCGATGACCCAAGCATCCAGTTTACGGCTAAATCAATTTGGGTGTCATTGTGGTTGCCTTTACCCATTTTCTGGTTAAGGCCGATGGAAACAAGCGGGAAAGGCGTGTAATTAACCCCAGCGGTTACGGCATAGGGATTACGCTGACGATCGTCTTCACTATCGTCAAATAACGCGACGTCATCGCCATAGTATTGTTCCCACACAAGTTGGGCGCCTAACTGTGGCCAGGCGGGCAAGTAACCTTCAGCGCGAATGTCATACCCGTTGGCGACGCGCTCCTGGTAATCTTCATATTCAGAGGAATCTTTCCATCCAGACAGGCGTTTGTAACCATTGGCGCTGAGTTTAAAATAATTCCAGCCCAGTTCGCCCCCTATTCCTAACCGTTCATGAGCGTTATCAGATATCTGTCGATCATAAAATGTATTAATACCCCACATCCAACGGTCGGCGAAATAACGATAACCCATACCCACGTTGATAATATTACGGTCATCATCACGTCTTCCCCCCCATTGAGTGAAGAGCAGATTTTGTTTTTTATCGTCGTAGAGGGGAAGCAAAAGATCCAGGCTGGCGTTATCCAGCGACAGATCTTTATCCAGGCCTAAATTCACCTTCGCCGTACCAAACTGTTGCAGCCATTGCTGAATTTGGCCCGTGACATAGGCGGAACCGTTATTAATAGCTGAGTTGATTAGCGCATCAGTTTTATTATCCTGGCTTAACATTGATCCTGTACTGGAAAGTATCGCAGCAAGATTTTTCCCTGCTTCATCCTCCTCTTTTTTTGCCGTACTTTGGGCGGTTATCTCTGTCGTTGGTTTTTTTTGATTGGTGTCAGGATTTGTGGCTGCATGTGCCGGGAAAGAAAAAATAAACGAGTTTACAAATAAAAAAATTACTTGTATAACTAACTGGAAATACGCGGTGAGTCTTAAGTATATTCGCATAGCTGAAGCCCTTCCATGATTTCAGAATGGTTTTATATTCATATATATGGATGGGTATTATATTCGGGGTTTGCGAAATTGTTTATTTAGGAATTATTGTGTGTAAATTAATTTTATTTTAATTTATAGCTGTATCTAATTTTATATATAAGAGTAATGTATTAGTTGGCTGGAGGATTGACACAGAAGGTATCCCCTTGATCTTACAGCCAAAGGGATACATGGAAATTGATAGGCTAAATTTTATTAGTGGGATGAATTAGTTTCCACTATGCCACCCTGAAGAATTTGCACCACCTGTTGCTTATCCATATTTACTGCTTTTATATTTCCATTCACCGTTGGCTTTAGCGGAGTTTCTGCCTGTATATTACCTGTGGCCGTGAGCTGGATATTGCCATCGCCGCTAATCGGCAGCGCTGGCCATCCCCATTGCTGGAGAATATTCACCGGCACGCCGCGTCCGTTGAGGCTGACCTGCGTCTGGCGCTGTGGCAGTTGTGAAATACTGGCTGTGGCTTCCAGAATGCCCTTTTCCGTAAAAGCGCTCAGCTCGCTGATATTAATCAAGCTGGAATTTGCCGACAGGGACACGGAGGGGCGGCGTACGTCCACGCGGTTAAATGTGCCAGCCGCTGCGTTAAGCGTGACGATCCCGCTCCAAATCCCCCACTGGCGATCTTTCGCCAATTGCAGATTCGCGCCATAGCCGTCCAGCGCCGTGAGCTGCCAGGGGAAACCAGGATCAATATCAATGACCAAGTTACGGCTAAGGCTGAATTTAGTCAGCGTGACGTTATGTAGCCATTCTGGCAGGGGGGACATCCACTGCTGTTTCCAGTTGTCCGGCAACGTGTATTCCAGACCGACGATTGCGGTATCGTCGAGCACCAGCGCTTTGCCATCACGCAACCAGTTACCGGACGTTCTGACCATACCGCCTTCCCATCGGGTGGTGAACTGACGTAGCGCAACGCCCTGTGGTGAAAATTCGGCGTTCAGGATCGGATCGAGAAAGTGCAGCGAACCGTAAATAAACTCGCTGGCATTCATTGATAATTTACCTTCCTGACTTTGCCAGTCCTCTTTACGCAGGGTCAGATTGCGCAAACTCAAATCAAGGTCGGTGACTGCCCAGTCAGGCCCTTGTAGGCTGGCGTCCGTCACTTCAAGACGACCAATCTGCAATGATGGAATCGTGGTAAGCGGCGCTAAGAATTCGCTCAGGGATTTATCGCTTTGTAGCCGAATATCATTCAGCCGCAGATTTTCAACGACCCAACTACCGTCAGCGTTACGCCGGGCGACGCCGGTTAACGCTCCGCGCGCCATATCGGCGCCGACGGTGTTTAACATCACCTGATTATGGTCGATACTGCCTTCAATAAGCACATTAGTGGCGGGAACGTCGTTTAACGTCAGCGAACCTGCGCTCAGTTGAATCTCGGCTTTATTGCCTAATACCTGACCGGCTTCGGGTCGCCAGGGCATAATACCGCCGTTAACGCGCTGGGCGCTCAACCGCCAGTCGCTGCTGGGACTATTTAGCGCCATATTGCGAAGTTGCAGACGGTCAGCCTCAAACGGGAAAGGCGCGGTTTGCACTGAAATATTCAGCGTACCATCCTGTAACAGAATCGTGTCGACATGAAGCGGCGCGGTTAACTGGCGAATGCTCAGACCGATATCGACGGTTTTTGCAACCAGGGTGGCAGGCTGACCATCGCGGCCAAAGGTCACATTCTCCAGTAAAAGATGGGATGGGGCGGAAAAATGATGATCCATCACGTCGAATGTGAGGTGATAGTCGCTGTTCTCTGATACCCAGTTGCTGACGCGATCCGCGCCCCAGCGCGTTTGCAGCAGAAAATAAAAGCCGAAAATCACCACTAAACAGGCGATCAGCACGTAGAGAAGCAACCTACCAATCAATTTCATGGTCTTCCATCCCGTGAAATGCACATAGGGGATTTATGCACGATTTACGTGCAATCCTCAAGACAGGAATGGTGAAAGAGCATTACAGCGGCGACGAATCGGGTCGTCGCCGCATAGTGTTTACGGTTTTTCCGGCGGGAGAATCAGGTTCAGAACGATAGCCGTGATACCGCCAGCGGCAATCCCGGATGAGAGCAGGTTTTTCACCCATTCTGGCGCGAACTGCAGGATCTGCGGCTGTTGAGAAACGCCAAGACCCACGGCCAGCGATAGAGCAATAATCAGAATCGCGCGGCGGTTAAGCGGTTCACGGGAGACAATACGCACCCCGGAGGCGGCAATGGTGCCGAACATTACCAGCGTGGCGCCGCCGAGCACCGGTTCTGGGATATGCTGCACAAAACCGCTTACCGCCGGGAACAGGCCGAGCACAATCAGCATCAGCGCGACGACAAATCCCACATAGCGACTGGCGACGCCGGTCAACTGAATCACACCGTTGTTCTGACCGAAACAGGAGTTCGGGAACGTATTAAATACTGCCGAAACAAATGAGTTCAGGCCGTTAGCCAGCACGCCGCCCTTTAGCCGTTTCATGTACAGGGGGCCGGACACCGGCTGCTCGGAGACATCAGACGTGGCGGTGATGTCTCCGATAGTCTCCAGCGAGGTAATCATAAAGACCAGCATCAGCGGCAGTAGCAGGTTCCAGTCGATGCTCAGACCATAATACAGCGGGGTCGGCACTATGATGAGGTCCTGCGAGATCGGAGCGTTATTCTCAGGCAACATGCCCATAAACCAGGCCAAAAGATAGCCTGCCGCCATTGCGATAACCAAAGAAGCCACGCGCAGGTAGGGGTTACGTTGACGATTAAGCAAGATGATAATGGCCAGGACGACCCCAGCCAGCAACAGGTTTTTCGGCGCGCCAAAGGTGTTGTCGCTCATTGCGGCGTAGCCGCCGCCGATGGAGGTTAATCCCACCTGAATCAGCGACAGGCCAATAATCATCACGACTACGCCGGAGACTAACGGCGTGATAATCCGGCGCGCCAGATGTAGAATACGAGAAAGCACCATCTCGGTGCAGCTTGCCAGCATTAGCGTGCCGAACAGTGCTGCCATCATCGTCGGGACATCCGCGCCGCCGGTTTTCAGCGCGGTACCGCCCATAATCAGTGGAGCGACAAAGTTAAAACTGGTTCCCTGGATAGATAATAGCCCCGATCCTACCGGCCCCCACGCTTTGATTTGAATAATAGAGGCCACGCCGGAGGCGAACAGCGACATACTGATGATGTGCTGCGTATCCTGCGCCGGTAAACCCAACGCCTGGCAGATTAACAGCGCTGGCGTGATTACCGCGACAAACATCGCCAGCAGATGCTGACAAGCGGCAAAAAAGGTTTGAGGGAGCGGCGGGCGATCTTCAAGGCGGTAAATCAATTCATTGTTTTGCGTCTGCGCAACCGGTTGCGCATCTGCCGACTCGATGGCGTTAACGGACATCAGGCACATTCTCGTGGTGGAAAAGCGGTGATTTTATCTGACCGAGTGTTAAAAGCAAACGATTGCGAGCGGATATTCTTAAGATTTAAAAAAGATAAATGCACCTTTTTATATAACTTTTTTCCTTTTTCTGCTTAAAATCCATGCCGACAACTCACAAAGAGCTAAAAAACTGACTCAGGAAATGATTTGTGCGCACATGTC